>ERZ1032651.54-NODE-54-length-31660-cov-20.342731_pt1 | contig 31660 bp, 20 predicted proteins | sample MGYA00518732_ERZ1032651 | MGnify/ENA primary metagenome ERZ1032651 (study PRJEB33719, sample SAMN04261399) | wastewater metagenome | biome: periurban shantytown; feature: human; material: feces | host: Homo sapiens | place: Peru: Lima | collected 2013-01-03 ...
CTTGCCGCGCCTAGCGCGCGAACTCCCGCCCGCGAGGAGGGGCGCCTCGAGCAAGCTCGAACCGTACAAGACCGTCATCCGCCAATACCTCGAGGACGACGCCCGGAACTGGCGCAAGCGGCCCTTCAATAAGTTGCGGTGAAATAGTGTCTGTTTTTGCTGCTAGATAGCATATTCAGTCCCTAATTCACCGCAACTTGTTGGTGATGGCTTACTGGTAGCGTAGGCACTCCACCGGGTCGAGCTTTGCTGCGCGGCGAGCGGGATAGAAGCCAAAGATTACGCCGATGCCGACCGATACGGCAAACGCGATCAACACTGTCGTAATGGAGAAGCTTGGCGTGATCGTCCCGGTAGCTCCAAACTCGCTCATGATGCCTGAGCTTGCGGCAAAGAACGTAAGTCCCCATGCCAGCAGATAGCCAATCAGGACACCCAACAGTCCACCGGTGACGCACAGCGCCGAAGACTCGGCCAAAAACTGCGCGGTGATATCGCGACGGCTTGCACCCAGCGCGCGTCGAATGCCGATCTCGCGGATGCGTTCGGTCACGTTGGTGAGCATCATGTTCATGATGCCGATGCCGCCTACGAGCAGCGAGATGCTGGCAACGGCGCCCATGATGAGCGAGAACGCGCCCATAAAGGAATTGAGGGCGTCGATGGCGCTTTTCATGGAAGTCGCCGATACGCTGTCGTACTCGTCATCCTCTGAGATGCCCTTCATTGCGCGCACCTTGGACTCAATCGTCTTGCAGAGCTCGTCCATGTCCGTGCCCTCGACGGCGAGCGCCGTCACGCTGGGGAATGAGGGGTTCTCGTCGCCAAAGAGTCCGGCAATGGTCTCGCGGGGCATATACAGCGTGAGTGAACCCATGGAGTCACTGCCGCCGTCGATGACGCCAACGATCTGCACCTCGCCGTTCGACACTTTGATGGTCTTGCCGAGCGCGTCCTGCTCGTTGCCGTACAGCTGGTCGGCGCCGCCGCGGTTGATGAGCGCCACGCGCGCGCCGGACTTTGTTTCGGCGTCGGTATAGGTGCGCCCCGCGACGAGCTTGCTGGCGCCTACCGCGTCGAGCATGTCACTATCGACACCCTGCGCCATAACGGTATAGCTTTTGTCACCGGCCTTGTACTCGGTATAGGCGCTGTCCATGATGCCGATCTGCTCAATCTGCGGCACCATCTTGCGGAGCTTCTCGACGTCCGACTCGGTGAGCTCCTGCGACGAATAAATCTGCACCATGCGTGCCGCATTGAGGCCCAGGCTGTTAACCAGGCTGTTTTGGATGCCGCCGATGAGCGAGGTCATGGCGATGACGGAAGCGATACCGATGACAATGCCCAGGATGGTGAGTAGGCTGCGTCCCTTGTTGGATTCGAGCGAGTGAAGGGCTTCTTGGATGAGGTCGCGGGTGCTCATGCCTTCACTCCTTTCGTGGGGTTGTCGGATCCGGAAATTGTGGGCAGGCTCTCGACGGCTCCGCGCAGGGTCTGCGGCGCATGTGCGATATATGCACCCTCGTGGATCCGGCCGTCGCGGATAGTCACAGCGCGGTCGGCCTCGGCGGCGATGCCGGGATCATGCGTTATGAGCACAATAGTTTTGCCGCGTTGCTGGAGCTTGTGGAAGGTCTCCATCACGAGCGCTCCGGTGGCAGAGTCCAGGTTTCCCGTCGGCTCATCGGCCAGAATGATGGGCGGGTCGTTGACGAGGGCGCGTGCGATGGCGACCCTCTGCATCTGTCCGCCCGAAAGCTCGGAGATACGGTGATCCCAGTGGTCGACGGGCAACGTTACAGCTTGCAGCGCGTGCACGGCGCGCATCTCGCGTTGACTGCGCGGCACATTGGTGTACGACAGCGGCAGCATCACGTTTTCGATGACCGAAAGGCGCGGCAGCAGATTGAAGCTCTGAAAGACAAAGCCGATGCTCAGGGCGCGGACTTCGGTAAGCTCATCGTCATCCAGCTCGGCTACGTTGAGCCCCTGCAGGTAATAGTCGCCCGCCGTCGGCTTGTCCAGACAGCCCAGAATGTTCATGAGCGTTGACTTGCCTGAGCCCGAGGGGCCGGTGATCGCCACGAACTCGCCGGGATTCACCGCCAGGCTCACGTTGTGGAGAATATGGGCGCAACCGGCCTCGCTCTCAAAGATGCGGTGCACGTTGCGGATTTCGATGACGGGGCGCATTACATGCCCTCGTCGACAGACATGCTGCTGGAGTCGCCGCCGTCGGCCGTTATGCCTGTGCCGGTGTCCATGACGAGCGTGTCCCCATCGCGCAGCTTGGTAACCGGCACGTTGGGGTTGATCTCGTTGCCCTGGTCGTCGCGCTTGACCTGTGTCTTGCCGACTACGGCTTCGTTGTCGTTTTGCGTCACGACGGTCACCTTCACGCGACGGGTTTGCTTGCCCTCGTCATCGGTTGCCACGTTGACGTAATAGTGTTCGCCGTCTTCGGTCATGAGCGCCATCGTCGGCACCATTACCACGTCGTCGAGCTGCTCAGTCACCACCGAGACCTCGGCGGTCATGCCGGGCTTCAGGCGGCTGTCGGGCGCTTCGATCAAAATGTCGACATTGAACGTTACGCTGCCACCACTATAGTTGGAATCGGAGTTTGCCACCGAGGCGATGGCCGTGACCGTGCCCTGGCTCACAATGTCGGGAAACGCAGGGTACGTCACGTTGGCGCTCTGGCCCACGGCTATCTTGGCGATATCTTTTTCGCCCACCTGCACGGTCACCTTCATCTTGGACAGGTCGGCAATCTGCATGCATTGCTTGCCGCCGCTCGTGTCGCTTTCACCCATGATCATGCCGCCCGTGACCGTGGCACCCACCTTGGCGTTGAGCTCTACGATACTGCCCGAGCTCGGTGCCGTAACCGTGCGCCCCGCGGCTTTGGCATTTGCCTGATCGAGGTTTGCCTGGGCCGAGGCAAGACTGCGCTGTGCGGCCGATACGGCGCTCGTATCGGTGGATGCGTTTGAGGCGGCACCTGCGGCAGCGGTGGCAGAAGCGCCATCGGTGTCCGTCGTCGGGGCAGCTTGTGCAGCGGCTGCGGCCTTCTGCGCGTTGGCGAGGTCTTCCTGCGCGGCTGCAACTGCGCGCTGCGCCTCGGCGACATTGCGGTCGAGCTCGTCATTTTTAATGGTCATGAGCACGTCGCCCTCGTTAACGGACTGGCCCGTCTGTACGTTGATCTGCTCGACCGTACCGTCAACGGAAGGGGAGACGACCGAGGCCGAAATGGGCTTGAGCTGGCCCTTTGCCTCCACCGTCGTGGTAAACGTGCCTTCGGCCACCATGTCGGTAACCGGGTCGGTGGCACCTTGCGGTTGCGCATTGATAATCAACATCGCAACGATGGCGATGAGCGCGATGCCGCCTACAACGCCGCCGACAACAGCGCGTCGAATCAGCTTTTTGCGCCGACGTTCGGCACGCTTTGCCTTGAGCTTGGCATAGGCCTCTTCGTCGGAAATCTCGACTGTATTGTTCGAGTGGTCGTTTTGCGCATCGGCCTGCACGTTTGTTATCAGAGGAATCGTTTCGGTGGCACCTTCGGGCGTGCGCTCGGTATCATTTGGGCCCGGGGTGATGGTGGGGACATTCGGCATAGCGTCTCCTTTATAGAAAGAACCTCGATAATTATATGCGCCCACCGGTTGGGGCGGGCGCACAGGACGGTTTCTTTCGGAACTGTTAGATTGGTCGCTGCGGTTCCACGTTGTAGGAATGCGCGCGTTGCACTACGAGTGGACAACCACGCACAGGCCGACTTTGATGCAGTCGTGAAGTGCCTTGGCGTCTGCCAGACGCAGGTTGATGCAGCCGTGGCTGCCGCACCATTTGTACGACTCGGCGTTATCGAAGCTCTTGTCGTTTTGCCAGGTGGCATCGTGGAAGCCGATCATATTGCCCTCGAACGGCATCCAGTAGCTCACCGGGCTTTCGTATTTGGGCTTACCGGTCTCGGGGTCCTTGGCTCCGATCAGGGTGCTGCCGCCGTCGTTGCTGTTGATCTGCCACACGCCCTCGGGGGTGGCGTCTTCGCCCGGTTTGCCGGAAATAAAGTTGGCCTCCCAAACGATATTACCGTTCTCGTCATAGTAGCGCGCGTGCTGCTCGGACAGGTCGACGTCGATATACGCCTTCCAGTCGGGCTCTCCCTTTGCGGTAAAGGTGTCGGCCTTCTGGGAGTACTTGATCTCGATTTCGCCGGTCTGCTTGTTGTTAATGGCGTCCTCGACCTGCTTGGCGAGCGAGCTGCTGTCGATGGACCAACCAAAGTCGCCACCTTCGACGGCGCACTGCTTGCCATCGGCGCGCGTCCACCAGCGAGTGGAGCCCACGGTATTAAAGCCGTTGGCGAGCTCGGCTGCCCAGCTGCTGATCTGCGACGTATCGAGCGTGGGATTGGCCGGATCGGCAAAGCTGATCCACTGCAACACGGAGCTGCCATCAACCTTGCCGGCATCCTCGCCGTTGAGCTTGAGGGTCACGTTGACGCCCAGGAAGTTGTTGGCGGCATCGCATGCGGCCTGAATCTGATCATCGGTCAGCGTTCCATTGAGCGGCTCATAGGCATCGTTGTCGAGCTTGGAAAGATCTACGGTCTCGGCCAGCGAGGCAAGCTCGAGCTCGGCATACTTAATGACATGCTCGCGGTTGAGTTTTTCGTTGGAGCGCGCCTTCTCGACGGTAAACTTGCCGGCCTGCTCGTCATAGGAGCTATTGGCCTCGAACGTGCCCGAACGCCCCTCGTTAAACTCGTCGATGGCGGCGCCCAGATCCTTCTCAAACTTCTTTTGGTCAAAGGTATCGGAGAGCATGGACAGGTCGACGTCTTGATCAAGATCGACTTCGTTGGAGGTAGCGGTTGTTTTGGCCTTGCCGCTTAAGGATTCCACAAGGCGGACCGGCCATACAAAGGCTTCGTTGTGGCTGATAATCTCTTTTGCGGCAGCTTCGCCATCGACGATGGGCTCATCGGACTCGGGCTGATAGGTCCAGCTAAAGTCATCGCCTGTCACGGTGAGCTTATAGTGCTTCCATGCCGAGTTGACCTTAGTGGCGGCAGACGAAGCGTTGGAGAACGAGACGTCGACGCCGGCGATGGTGGTGTTGGGGTAGGCTAGCTGCGAAAACGCTACGATTCCTACGATATAGACAATGACGATAAGACCCAAGACGACAAAGAGCGTCGTCTTTTTGCCCGACTTATTGTTGCCGGCGGACTTGCGCGCGGGGCCGCGATCGCCTCGGGCGTGCGTGGGGGGCTGCTTGGGCGCGTTGCCGTTTGCCTGGCGTTGCTGACGTTGTTGACGCTGCTGGTTCGGGCGTTGGGAAGCGTTTGCCGCACCACGCTGCTGACCGTGGCTCGGCGCGATAGGACGCGGCGACTGAACGCCGCCGGTGTGCCTGCTCGGCTGCTGCGGATCGGGAATCAGTTGAGTTCGATCGTTTTGCGACATCGTATGCATATCCTTCGATTTTCGCCTTGCGGTTCATCGTGTTTTTACTGGGCTTGCATTATAGCGATTGCCCTACTGTTTGTGGTACGGAAACGGTGGCATTCAAAAGAGGTGGGACATTTGTCCCACCTTTGAGTCATTCTTTGCCGTTATCCGCACACACCGCATTTTGCACAGGCCGAAAGTGCGGCCGGAGCCTGCGCGATGCCGCCCTTTGCCGTCTCGCGCAGCGTGGCCGGCAACGCGTGGCCCACCGAGAGCATGACGTGTGCCATTTGGTCAAACGGCACCAGACTCTTAATGCCGGCGAGGGCGAGTTGTGCCGAGCTAAAGGCCGCTGCCACGCCGATGGCGTTGCGGTTTTGGCAGGGCACCTCCACGAGGCCGCCTACGGGGTCACAAACGAGGCCCAGCAGGTTACTCAGTGCGATGGAGCTGGCATCGAGCGCCTGCTCGGGCGTGCCGCCGAGCATCTGCACCAGCGCGGCGGCTGCCATGGCGGCGGCGCTTCCGACCTCGGCCTGACAGCCGCCCTCGGCGCCGGCAACGCAGGCGCTTGTGGTGAGGTTGAGGCCGATTGCGGCGGCGCAGTAGAGGGCATCCATGACCTGCTCGTCGTCGAGCTGCAGGCGATCGGCGAGTGCCAGCACGCAGCCGGGCACAACACCCGCGGAGCCTGCCGTGGGGGCGGCGACGATCACGCCCATGGTGGCGGAGCGTTCGAGCACGGCCATCGCGCGGGCCACGGCGTCGGTCTGGACGGCGCCCATCAGGCTTATGCTCAGATCGTTTCGGCTGGTGGCATCGACAAGCTTTGCCTCGCCGCCGATGAGGCCGCCGAGCGAGCGCTGTGGATTGGAAATGGGGGCTGTGGTCTCTTCGCGCATGACGTCGAGTACGCGGCGCATGGCGGCGACGGCGTGGGCCTCGCCGGTCAGACGCGCCTCACGAACGGCCATGACGGCGCCGATGCTGAGCCCCATTTCCTCGCACGCATCGAGCAGCTGCTCGCCGTCGTCGAAGATTTCCTTGGCCGAGACGCCGGGAGAGAGCGACGAGGCAGAACCGGGGAGCTCGATAAAGGTCGCGTAATCGACATTGTCGAGCTTGCGCAGCATGGGGACGACGGTGTCGTCGGGCGCGCCGTCGGTCTCAAAGACGGAGTAGGCCTGGCCGCCCACTTCGGTGCGGTAGGTGCGGCAGAAGGCGATGTTTACGTGGGCGTAGGCGAGCAGGTTGGTGAGCGCGGCGAGCACGCCGGGGACGTCCTTGTGCGCCACGAAGAGCGTGGAATACATGCCTGAGATGTCGACGCCGACGCCGTTAATGCGGCTGATGCGCATCTTGCCGCCGCCCAGGCTCTCGCCGCGGACCTGTGCCGTGGCGCCCGTGTCGTCGACCATTTCGATGTCGACGGTGTTGGGGTGGATGGAGGCGTCGTCGCCCTTGATGTCAAAGTGATATTCGAGGCCCTGCTCGCGTGCGAGGTCGAAGGCCTGCTTGATGTTCTCGTCATCGGTGTCGAGGCCCAGAATGCCCGCGACGAGAGCGCGGTCGGTGCCGTGGCCGCGGTAGGTGTGGGCGAAGGAGTTCCACAGGCCAAAGGTGACTTTGGTGATGCGGCCTTCCAGCAGGCTGGCGGCAACTTGGGCGCAGCGCAGGGCGCCGGCGGTGTGCGATGAACTGGGGCCGACCATGACGGGGCCCAAGATCTCGAATGCCGAGGTCGTAGCTAGTGTTTGCGGCTTGCCTGCCATGGGTGCTCCTTTAATCTGTCCCGTCGTCCCGAGGGGCGGGGCATAAGGTCGCCTGCTCGGACAGTCCTGCTCGCACGGAGAGCACATTAAGTGCTCTCCGGCTCGTGCGGAACTCGCGATCGACCTTATGCCCCGCCCCTCGGGACTAAGGATACATGGTAGAAGGGCGCGTGCTGCAAAATTCATTAGCTGGTGACGCAGCGTGGGCTCATATCGAAATATCTTCACCACCGGATTAATAAAAAAGAAGTACCGCTTGGGGGCGGTACTTCTTTTGGTGCGTTGCTATTTGGCTGCGGCTTTTCTCGTTAGCTTACAGACCGCAGGCTGCTTTGAGTTCTTCGACTCGGTCGGTTTTTTCCCAGGTGAAGTCGGCATCTTCTCGGCCGAAGTGACCGTAGGCTGCTGTTTTCTCGTAGATGGGGCGACGCAGGTCTAGGTCGCGGATGATTGCGCCCGGGCGCAGGTCGAAGGTCTTCTCTACGGCCTCGACGATCTTGTCCTCGGCAACATGCGCGGTACCGAAGGTGTCGACCATGATTGAGAGGGGCTTGGAAACGCCGATGGCGTAAGCAAGCTCGACTTCGCAGCGGTCGGCCAGGCCGGCGGCGACCACGTTCTTGGCGACCCAGCGCGCGGCATACGCGGCGGAGCGGTCAACCTTGGTGCAGTCCTTGCCGCTAAAGGCACCGCCGCCGTGACGGCCGTAGCCGCCGTAGGTGTCGACGATGATCTTGCGGCCGGTGAGGCCCGTGTCGCCCATGGGGCCGCCCACGACAAAGCGACCGGTGGGGTTCACGTAGATGTCTGCGTTGTCCCACGGCATGTTCTCGGCGTCCATGACCGGGGTGATGACGTGCTCGATGAGGTCGGCCTTGATCTTGCCCATGTCCTCGAGCTCGGCGGCGTGCTGCGTGGAGATGACGATGGTCGTTACCTCGACGGGCTTGCCGTCTTCGTAGCGCACGGTGACCTGGGTCTTGCCGTCGGGACGCAGATAGGCGAGGGTACCGTCGTGACGCACGGCGGCCAGGCGCTCAGCCAGACGGCTTGCCAGGTAGTGCGGCATGGGCATGAGGGTCTTGGTCTCGTTGGAGGCATAACCGAACATCATGCCCTGGTCGCCGGCACCGATCAGGTCGATCGGGTCGGTGGTAGCGCCGGTCTGGGTCTCGAAGGACTCGTCGACGCCCTGGGCGATATCGGGCGACTGCTCGTGGATGAGGCTCATAACGCCGCAGGTGTCGCAGTCAAAACCGAATTTGGCACGGTTGTAGCCAATGCGGCGGATAACGCCGCGGGCGATTTCCTGCACGTCGACGTAGGCCTGGGTGCGGATCTCGCCGGCGACGATGACGGTGCCGGTGGTCACGAGTGTCTCGCATGCGCAGCGGACGTTCTCCACGTTGGCGGGCACGCCGTTGGGGGCGATGTAGCCCTGCTCCTGGAGCTCTATTTCTTTGGCGAGGATTGCGTCGAGGACGGCGTCGCTGATCTGGTCAGCGATCTTATCGGGATGACCTTCGGTCACCGACTCCGACGTAAAAACAAAGGACCCGTGTTGGGGCGGGATGGAACGAAGTTCTTCTGACATGATTGTCCTTTCAAAAACGTGTCCCGGCGACCGTTACCATTCCGCCGGGCTCTCTATGCAAGGGCTCATCATAGCGCGTAAATCAAACATTCACACCCTTTCCGCACCTACTCATTGGGGACAGACTTAAATGGCCAGCCTTAAACTAAGAACGTCTCCAACGACTGGTCATTTAAGTCTGTCCCCAATGAGTAGGTCGGTGCCCTTTGTGCGGAGGTTGCTTTGATGCTTTATACTGGTGCGGTTAGACATCCATCCTGCAATCGAGGAGATTTCCATGGCATCAGACGTTCGCGTCCGCTTTGCACCCTCACCGACGGGCAAGCTGCACATCGGCGGCGCCCGCACCGCTATCTATAACTGGGCTTTCGCCCGCGCTAACGGCGGCACGTTCATCCTGCGCATCGACGACACCGACCCCACCCGCTCCACCGACGAGAACACGCAGATCATTCTGCGCGCCATGCGTTGGCTGGGCCTGGACTGGGACGAGGGTCCCGAGGTGGGCGGCGACTATGGCCCCTACGCCCAGACCGAGCGCCTGGACCTGTACAAGCAGGCCGCCCAGAAGCTTTGGGACGAGGGCAAGGCCTATCCCTGCTTCTGCACTAAGGAGCAGCTCGATGCCGACCGTAAGGCCGCGCAGGACCGCAAGGACCCCTTCCAGGGCTATCAGCGTCGTTGCCGCGATCTTGATCCCGAGGAGGCCCGTCGCCGCATCGAGGCCGGTGAGTCCTACGTCCTGCGCATCAAGGTGCCCGAGGACCGCGGCGACGTCGTCATCCACGATGCCGTCCACGGCGAGGTGACCTTCGATGCCAAGGAGCTCGACGACTTTGTCATCTTCCGCTCCGACGGCACGCCCACGTACAACTTCGCGACCGTCGTCGACGACGCCATGATGAAGATCACCCACGTCATCCGCGGCGACGACCACCTGTCCAACACCCCGCGCCAGGTCATGGTCTACGAGGCCCTCGGCGCGCCCGTGCCTACGTTCGCCCACATCTCCATGATCCTGGGCGCCGACGGCAAGAAGCTCTCCAAGCGCCACGGCGCCACCTCGGTGGAGGAGTACCGCGATGCCGGCTACCTGTCCGACGCCTTCGTCAACTACCTGGCGCTGCTCGGCTGGTCGCTCGACGGCGAGACCACGATCATCCCGCGCGATGTCCTGGCCAGCAAGTTCTCGCTCGACCGCATCTCCAAGAACCCTGCGACCTTCGACCCCAAGAAGCTCGACTGGGTCAATGCCGAGTACATCAATGGCATGTCCGATGCTCAGTTTGCCGACGAGATCATGGTCCCCGAGCTGCACGAGGCGGGTCTCATCGAGGGTAATGTCGAGTACGGCGAGGATTGGATCGACGCGCTTGCCGCCATTGTCAAGCCGCGCACCAAGATGCCGGCCGACGCCGTGACCGTCGCCGCTCCCATCTTCGCTACGGCCGAGACGCTCGAGTATGACGAGAAATCCGTCAACAAGGGCCTGGCCAAGGAGGGCATGGGTGTCATTCTGGATGCCGCCAAGGCCGCGCTCGAGGGTGTGAACGAGTGGACGGCTGCCAACATCGACGCCGCGCTTGAGCCGCTGCCCGAGCAGATGGACCTCAAGAAGCGCGTGGTGTTCCAGGCCGTGCGCGTCGCCGTCTGCGGCAACATGGTGAGCCCTCCGCTGGGCGAGACCATGGCGCTCGTCGGCCGCGACGACTGCCTGGCGCGCATCGACCGCGCCCGCACGATGGCGCTGTAATCGCTGCGCAAACGTTTGTATCCGAGCCCCGTTCACCCCGAGCGGGGCTCTTGTTTCTGTAGACGCATGGGATAGGAGGTGCTGGGGCCATGGCCGAGCAACTTTCGCTGTTTGGTTCGCCGGAACCGGAGGAGACTCCGGCGGCACCGGCATCCGCTGCTGCCTCGGCCAAGCCCGAGCCTGCGCCTGAGCCCATCGCCGCCTACACGAGCGTGGTTCTCGACATCCCCACCCGTGCGCTGTCCGAACCGTTTGCTTACGGCATCCCTGAGTCCCTTGCCAACGAGGCCCAGGTCGGATCGACGGTCCTGGTCCACTTTGGCAATCGTGCCGCCGCAGGCTACATCGTCGATATTGCGGCCGAGCTTGGTGACCTGCAAGGCAACAACGCCCTCGACCCTTCGCGCATCAAGCCCGTCGAAGCCATCCTCAGCAAACCGCTCTTTACCGCCGAGGCTGCCCGCATCGCGCGCTGGATGAGCCGCGAGTATGTCGCGACGCTTTCCGAGTGCCTGCGCCTGTTTTTGCCTCCGGGCGGTAGCCCGCGCGTGGTCAAGGGCGATGACGGCGCATGGTCGGTTGAGCGCCCCGCCGTCAAACCCATCCAAAACCGCTGGGTTATGCTCACGCCCGAGGGTTTCGACTACACGCCGCCCAAGACCGCGGTCCGTCAGCGTCAGCTCATCGAGGCGCTCCAATGCGGTCCGGTCACGACGCGCGACCTCAACCTGCTCTACAACAGCATGTCGGCGACCATCAAGGCGCTCGAAAAACGCGGCGTCGTGGTTGTGGAGGAGCGCCGCGCCTGGCGTGGATGCAGCGAGCAGACCACGTTGTCCTCGGCAAGCGGCAAGGCGCCGGTCGCGCTTACCAAGGGCCAGCAGCAGGCGCTCGCGCAGATTGAACGCGCCCGTCTTGACGCCCACGGAGACGTGGTGCTCGTGGACGGTGTCACGGGCTCCGGCAAAACCGAGGTTTACCTTTCGGCGATTGAGCGCGTGCTGGCGGCCGGCCGTTCGGCCTGCGTGCTGGTGCCAGAGATCTCGCTGACGGCCCAGACTGTCGGCCGCTTCCGCTCGCGTTTTGGCGAGACGGTCGCGGTCTTCCACTCGCGCCTTTCGGCCGGCGAGCGCTTGGACCAGTGGGACATGGTCGCCAGCGGTGCCGCGCGCGTGGTCGTCGGCGCCCGCTCGGCGCTTTTTTGCCCGCTCAGCGACCTTGGTCTCATCATCATCGATGAGGAGCATGAGACCAGCTACAAGCAGGGTTCCAGCCCGCGCTACCACGCACGTGAGGTGGCTGCCGAGATGGCGCGCCGCTACCGCTGCCCGCTCGTGTTGGGTTCCGCCACGCCTTCTGCCGAGGCCCTCGACCGCTGCCGCCGTGGCACGTATAACGGTGCCACCTGGACGCGCGTCGAGATGCCCGAGCGCCCGGGACAAGCCGTGCTGCCTACGGTTCGGATCGCCGACCTGCGCCGCGAGTTCTCGCATGGCAGCCGCTCTATGTTCTCAAAACCGCTTATGGAAGGCCTGGAACGCGTGGTCGAGCGTCGCGAGAAGGCCGTGCTCCTGCACAACCGTCGTGGCTTTGCGCCCTTCCTCATGTGCCGCGAGTGCGGCTGCGTTCCCACCTGCAACCATTGCTCCACCGCCCTTACGTACCACGAGCGCACGCACACGCTGCAGTGTCATACCTGTGGTTCGTCCTGGCGCGTGCAGCCCTATCCGGCGCCCACAAGCCGCTGTCCCAAGTGCGGCAGTCGCTACCTGGCAAAAATGGGTCTGGGCACTCAACAGATCGAGGACGCGCTGCACCAGATGCTTCCCGAGGACGTCGCCATTATTCGCATGGATGCCGATTCCACGCGCGGCAAGGATGCGCACAAAAAGCTGCTCGAGCAGTTCGATGCCGCCGATTGTGCGGTGCTGCTGGGCACCCAGATGATCGCCAAGGGCCTCGACTTTCCCGAGGTCACGCTCGTGGGCGTGGTCAATGCCGATTTCGCCCTCAAGCTGCCGGACTTCCGCGCAGGAGAGCGCGCCTACGACCTGCTGGAACAGGTGGCGGGCCGTGCCGGTCGCGGCGATCGCCCCGGCGAGGTCATCATCCAGACCTACCTGCCCGAGGATCCGGTCATTCGCGCCGTCGCTGAGCATGACCGTTCGATCTTTACCGACTACGACCTGGATCAGCGCCGCGACGCGCTGTACCCGCCGTTTGTTCGCCTGGTCAACATCTTGGTGTGGTCGGCGAACCGAGACGACGCGCAGGACTACATCGGACGTATCGCAAAGCTTCTTAAGCGTCGCTGGCATGCCGCCGCGCCCGACTTTTTGCGGGCGGGGAGTGCCGTGCCGCAGGTGCTTGGCCCGGCTTCGTGTGTTATCGAGAAAGCCAAGGACCGTTACCGCTTCCATCTGCTTGTGAAGTCGCCCGTGGGGTACCATGTCTCTGATGATATTGACGCCTGTCTCAAAGAGGCGGGCTCCATGCGCGGCGTGAGCGTGAGCGTTGACGTCGACGCCTATGATTTGATGTAACAACCCGAAAGGATGGCCATGGAAGCCAACGGAATCGTACTTTCGCCCGACCCTCGTCTGCGCCAGGAGTGCGCCGTCATCGAGGAGATCACCCCGGCGATCGAGGCGCTTGCCGAGAAGATGAAGAAGATGATGTTCGAGAACGGCGGCTGCGGCCTGGCTGCCCCGCAGATTGGCGAGCTCATTCAGCTCGTCACTATCGACTGCGACTACGGTGACAAGAACGACTACGACCCCTACGTGCTCATCAACCCTGTCATTGTTGAGCAGAGTGACCATCTTGTGCCCTTTAGCGAGGGCTGCCTTTCCATTCCTGGCATTAGCTGCGAGATTGAGCGCCCTGACTATGTCGTCGTCGAGGCATATGACCTGGACGCCAACCTTATTCGCTACGAGGCCTCGGGCGATCTGTTCTGCGTGTGCCTGCAGCACGAGATCGATCACTTGCACGGCAATACCATGTTTGAGCGACTGAAGCCCATGCAGAGGCTCAAGGCCGTCAAGGAGTACCAGGACGCCCTGGCCCGCGGCGCTCGACCGGGCGAGACGGAGTAGGTCCCACCGTCCCCGGTGCTGAGCGCCCACATATCATCCCGTGCTCAAACATTCTCGCTTTGCTGCGAAACTGCGCGCGGGACGATATGTGGGCGCTCAGCACCGGGGACTGCGTTGTTCTGGCTCGGTTCGCCCGGGTGCCGTTGGGCCAGGGAGGGGCGTCTTCGCTGATAATTGCTTTGTTGGGAGGGCTGCTTTTGCTGCAGTCCTTTCTTTGTTTTTGGGTATATTTGAACGTGTTGAATTGATCTGGCGTCTTGGTTGGGACTTGGCCTGGCGCTGTTATTTGTAGCCTTCTTGGCTCTGGGTTTGAGGGGTCTATTTTATGCGTATTGTGTTTATGGGTACGCCTGATTTTGCTGTACCTTCGCTGACTTCGCTTGTTGAGGCTGGGAATGAGATTGCACTTGTTGTTACTCGTCCTGATGCTGTTCGTGGGCGTGGTAAGAAGCTTGAGCCGTCTCCTGTTAAGGCTAAGGCGCTTGAGCTGGGGTTGCCGGTCGTTGAGGCCAATCGTATGACGCCTGAGGTTGTTGAGGCGCTTCAGGCTGCGCAGGCTGATATTTTCTGCGTGGCTGCCTATGGCTGCATTTTGCCCGATGAGGTGCTGCATATGGCGCCGCTTGGTATTGTGAATGTTCATGCGTCCTTGCTGCCTCGTTGGCGTGGGGCTGCTCCCATTCAGCGTGCCATTCTTGCTGGTGATGAGGTTGCTGGCGTTTCTATCATGCGCATCGGGCATGGCGTGGATACTGGTGCTTATTGTGCTCAGGCTTCCACGTCGGTTGCCGGTAAGCATGCTGAGGCGCTGACCATGGAGCTTGGTGAGCTTGGCGGCAAACTGCTTGCCGATACGCTTCCTTCTCTTGCCGATGGTACCGTCGTGTGGACTGAGCAGGATGAGGCGCTCGTCACGCATGCTGCCAAGATTTCCAAGCAGGAGATGCGTTTGGATCCGCAAATGGCGGCGCTCGATTGCGTGCGTCATGTGCTGGCCTCGTCCGATACCGCGCCTGCTCGTTGCGTGATTGCCGGCAAGACCGTGCGTGTGCTCGATGCTGCGCTGTCCGATGTTTCGCTTGGCGAGGGCGCCGTTGACGTTAAGGCCAAGCGTGTTTACCTGGGTCTTTCCGATGGCTCGATTGAGTTGCTCGAGGTTAAGCCAGATGGCAAGCGTGCTATGGCCGCTTCTGCTTGGGCTGCCGGCCTGCAGGGCGCCGATCTTATCTGGGGTGTTTTGTCATGAGCAAGCTGTCTCCTGCGCGCAAGCTTGCGCTCGATGTGCTGATGGAGGCCGATCGCCGCGGCATGTATGCGCGCGACGTGCTGTCCTCTCGCGCATCGGCCAAGGCTATTGACCAGCGCGATTCCGCTTTTGCCGCCCGCTTGGCGCTGGGCGTGGCCGCTACGCAGGGTATTTTGGACGAGCTGCTCGATCAGTTTCTTGATAAGCCTAAAAAGGTTGCGCCGCGTGTTCGCATGGCGCTTCGTATCTCGGCTTTCGAGATGCTCTATCTACATACGCCTGGCCGTGTTGCTGTAAGTCAGGGTGTTGAGCTGGTTCGCTGCGGCGCTAAGTCCGCCGCTGGCTTGGCCAATGCTGTACTGCATAAGGTTGCGGACAATGTTGATGACTTTGCCACTGCGTCCGATGTAGATGAGTCTGAGCGACGCTTGGTTCGTCTGTCGCGCCTGATGGGTCTGCCGCGTTGGCTGTGCGCTCGTATTATGGCATCGTTCGACACGCCTGAGGGTGCGCTTAACTTTGCCGGCAATCTGGCCCCCGCCCCGCTGGCCCTGCATGAGAACGCCTTTGCGACCAAGGCCGACCCGTTTATCTCCCAGCTTGTGGCACCCGTGTTCCCGGGCTGCCATGCTCCGGTTGATGCGCAGGTCACGGTTGCATCGGGCGTGTTTGAGCGTGCTGCCGCGGTTGCCTCGGACCTCAACGCCCAGCTTATTGCGACTTCCGCGACCCGTCCCGGTCGTTGCCTTGAGATTGGCGCGGGCCGCGGCACCAAGACCTATGTGATGATGTGCCAGGCCAAGCGCGCCGGGTACGAGCGTCAGCATACCGCGCTCGATCTGCACGATCGTAAGTGCGATCAGAATCTCGCGCGCCTGCATAAGGCGGGCATCTCGGGCGTTCGTACGGTGTCGGGCGATGCCTGCGAGCTCAATGAGGTGCTCACGTCGTTTGATGCCATGCTCGGCGAGCCTGCCCTGTTCGACACGGTGTTTATCGATGCGCCGTGCTCTGGCACCGGCACCATGCGTCGCCACCCCGAGATTCCGTGGCGCCTGACCGAGAATGACGTTACGACTGAGCTGCCCAAGCTGCAGCTGACGATGCTCAAGGAAGCAGCCACGCGCGTGGCTGCCGGCGGAGAGCTCATCTATGCCACCTGCTCGGTTTTTGATGAAGAGAACACGCAGGTCATGGATGCCTTTTTGGCCTCTCCCGAGGGGGCCGACTTTAGTGTCGCACCGCTCTCCGAGGCGCAGATCCTGCAACTCCCCGAGTTCGATCAGGCCAAGAAGCTCGTATCTGTACGCCAGAACGATCGAGGCCTCTTCCAAAGCGTGCCGGTAAACGCCGACTCCTACGACGGCCACTTCTGCGCCAGGCTGGTCCGCAACTCATAGAGCTACCTGCGACACAAAGAAATAGCCCCGCGATCGGCGTTGATCGCGGGGCCGCGTTGTTCCTAGTGGTTATGCGGGCAGTTGGCGCAGCAGCCGCTGGTGGCGCTGGTGCTGGATCCGCCGCTTCGCTGGTCGGTGTTGTAGAAACCGCTACCCTCAAATTTAATGCCGCTGGCCGAGAACGTCTTGGCCGCCGGGGCACCGCAGCTCGGGCACACGACCTCGGGAGTCTCGGACATGGGATGCTCAACCTCAAACACGTTGCCGCAGCTCGAGCACTTGTAATCGTAGCGCGCCATAATACTTCCTTTTCAGCACAAAGCGGGCAGATTACTCTGCCCGCAAAAATTCAAACGTCTGTAACTGTACCCTATATCGGGGGTTTTATCACGCTTCGCCCCAGAATCTATGGTTGTTGCGCAGGAGCTGTGCGGTTTTGTTTTCGGCGGCTGCAATGTCCGCCTCGTCAGCCTGCCAGGTCCAGTTGCCCGTGGCAACGCCCGGGACGTTCATGCGCGCGTCGTCGCTAAGCCCCAGGATATCCTGTAGCGGCATCATCACTAGGGGAGCGTCGCTTGCCAGCGCGTCACTCATCAGCTTGGCCGCCACCTCAATACCGCTCGGCTCGTCGCCGCCGGCAAAGGAACGTGTGCACCAACCGGCCAGCGTCGACGTATCGTGCGTCGAGGTGTACAGGATCTTGCCGGGCGTGGGATGCACTCCGCAACGAACGTCGTAGTCACTAAACTCCAGCACGTCCATGCCGGGGAAACCACAGGTCGAAGCCATAGCGCGAACACCGGGCGTCAAATAGCCCAGGTCCTCGGCGATAAAGTTGAGCGGACCCAGCTCGTCGTAGGCGGTCTGGAACAGGTCCTTGCCCGGGCCCGCCAGCCAGCGACCGTCGGCGCAAGCCTTGCCTGCGGGGATACTGAAGTAGCTGTGGAAGCCCAGGAAGTGATCCAGACGCACGCGGTCGTAGAGCGAGAACGCGCGGCGCAGGCGATCCATCCACCAGCTATAGCCGTTCTGTTTCATGTGGTCCCAGCGGAACGTCGGGTTGCCCCACACCTGGCCCTCGGGCGCAAAGTTGTCGGGCGGCGCGCCGGAAATCTCGATTGCCTTGCCGGTATCGGACAGCCAGAAGTTCTCGGGTTCGCTCCACGCATCTGCCGAATCGTCGGACACGTACATAGGAATATCGCCGATAACCTCGATGCCCTTCTTGTGCGCATAGTTCATGAGCTCACACCAAGCGAGGTCAAAGCGGTACTGCATGTACGCCTGAAGCTCGGCTTCGTTTTGGAAGCGCTTGTCGTCGATCAGATGCTCGTTGTAGCGTGCGACATCGGCCGGCCAATCGTGGCGCGACTCGCCCTCAAAGTACTTCTTAACGGCCATGTAGACGCAGTATTTCTCGAGCCAATCGGCATTGCGATGTTTAAACGCGGTGTACAGCGGATCGGCATCCTCGCCGCCGCGGGCCTTCCAGGTCTCAAAGTCGGCGGCCAGCTCCTCGTGGCTCTCGGGTAGCAGGTCGATATTGCCTGCAAAGGCCGAAGGACCGGCGTAAGGGGAGCGGAAGAAGTCCGTTGGGTTAACGGGGAGAACCTGCCAGTAGCGCATGCCCATGGCGGCCAGATGGTCGATAAAGTGACGCGTGGGCGCGCCGATCGTACCGGGCTTGCCGTCGTCGGTCGGCACCGATGTGATATGGCACACAACACCCGCACCGTGATCGAGCGGCTCCTGCAGGCGCTGCTCGGCGTGGTGATAGATGATCGACGAACCCAGCGGATAAAGATCGAGCGTGACCGTGCCGTTGTGGATCTCGCACTCGTGACCGCTAATAACATCGCTCGCGCATTCGCCGAGCGCCGGAATCGTCACACGATGCGAATTGCGCAGGCTGCGGTTGATGATAACCGTCGCAGATTCGCCGTCCTTGCCCGTACGGTTATAGGCTAGCACCTCGTCATTGAGCGCGAAGGCCTTGATTTCACCGTCGATCATAAACGGCAGCGCGCGGCGCACGGCAGATGCGTTCTTGACGATCGCAAACGTATCGAAGTCGTGCAGGTTTTCCTTGGTCGGCATGGTGCGGCGATTGCCCGGATCGGTGAGACCCTCCAAGCCGTACTCGTCACCGTAATAGATCGAGGGAACGCCCGGGAACGTCATCTGCATGAGCGTCGCGAGCCAAAAACGGCTCTTAGCCTGACCCATCGAGTTCTCGTCCAGGCGCCACTTGCTGCGCTCGCACTCGGGTAGCTGCGACTCGTCGGGGCCGCCGCCGAGCACCGAGATGATACGCGGACGGTCGTGGCTCGACAGCAGGTTGAGTGCGCAGGACAGGGCCTCGCGCGGATAATTCTCGCGCAGGGTTTCGATATCCTCGGCTGCCTGGTAGGCGTTCTTATAGCCCATTAAAAAGCCGATGACCATGTCGCGGAAGGGATAATCCATAGCCGAGTCAAGCTCGGAGCCCTGCAGGTAACGACGCAGGTGGCCATAGCTGATCTTGTTGGAGGCATCTTCCCAGACCTCGCCGAGCAGCAGTGCGTCGGGCTTCTCGGCGAGTACGGCCTTTTTGATCTCGGCCAGGAAGTCGTCAGAAAGCTCGTCGGCCACATCTAGGCGCCAGCCGTGAGCGCCGGCGCGCAGCCATTTGCGTATGATACCGTTCTTGCCCAGGAGCCGCTCGCGCACCAGCTCGGAGCTCTCATTGATAGCGGGCATATTGCCCACGCCCCACCAGCAGTCGTACGAGCCGTCCTCGTGGAAATAAAACGCATCGCGCCACGGCGAATCCTCGCTTTGCCATGCGCCCACGCCGGGGTAGTTACCGTAGCGGTTGAAGTAGATCGAATCGTCGCCCGTGTGGTTGAACACACCGTCCAGAATGATGGAAATGCCGAGCTTCTCGGCCGCCTCGCACAGCTCGGTAAAGTCCTGCTCGGTGCCCAGAATCTGGTCGATCTTGCTGTAATCGGCCGTGTCGTAGCGGTGGTTGCTCGCGGCCTCAAAGATCGGGTTGAGGTAGATGGCCGTAAAGCCCAGCTCGGCAATACGAGGCAGGTCTTCTTGGATACCCTTGAGCGATCCGCCGTAAAAGTCCCAGGTCTTGATGGAGCCGTCTTCGGCGCGCTCGTATACGGGCGGCTCGTTCCAGTCCTCGACCATGCGGCGCTGGATTCCGTTGTGCGGCTTTTCGACTTGAGCCAGCGTGCGCTCGCGCCAGTGCTCGTCGCGGGCGTAGCGATCGGGGAAGATCTGGTAGACCATGCCGCGCTCGTACCACTCGGGTCGAACTTCGCGGTGCTTGTAGACGGTGACCTGGAACGACGGCACCTCGGCGTAGTCGTAGGTTACGCCCTCGCCGCCGGTGCGGCCCTGCGGCGCGCCCAGACGAACCTCGGGCTGGCCCTCGATATTGCAGATAAAGCTGTACCAGATAAGACAGGGCTCGGTGCACTCAAGCTCTACGCTAAATATGCCGTCGCCCTCGTGCGTCATGGGATACCGAGACTCACCGATCTCATTGACCCAGGTGCGCAGCGTAAGCGTTGCCTGGTTGGGGTCGGCATCCTCCAGAATGACGGAGAGCGAAAGGGTAGTTCCAGTGGTCACAGCGCCAAACGGAGTGCGAAACTGCGGCAGACGGCTGTTGTGAATCAATCTCATAGTACGGTCCAGTTCAATAGAATCACGGCCTGCGGGCCATGGCTTTACGCACAAGATGTAAGTATATCTGTTGTACACAGGCTGTATAAACAACATCCGTTTACCATCGGCGAACGGTTGTCCTAGAAAATCGTTTTATCACTACCTACAGAGAAGAGGCGCCCGGTTGGAGCGCCCCTTACATAGGGTTTGATGAGGTTTTGGATCATCTGTGGGCTAGCGGCGCTTGCGGGTGGCCGTTGCCTTGCGGACGGATGTCTTCTTGGACGGGGCTTTTTCCTTTGCCGGAGCGGCGGGGGAGACCGGAGTCTCCTTGGCGGGCTCGGGCTTGGCCTTTACCTCGGCCTTGGGCTCCTCTTTGACGGCAGCGGGCTTGACCTCGGCGGCCTTCGGCGCCGGCTTGGCCTTTACTGCGGGTTTGGCCTCGACCTTAGCCTCCGCCTTGGGAGCAGCAGCCTTGGTCGTGGACTTCTTAGTCGTCTTCGTTGCGCGCTTGCGCGTGGTGGTCTTGGCGGCCGGCTTGGCCTCGACGGGCGTCTCCTCGACTTTAGCTGCCGGCTTTGCTGCCGCCTTCGTAGCCGTGGTCTTCTTGGCGGTCGTGGTCGTCTTCTTGGCAGCGGTCTTTGCCGGAGCCTTGGCTGTCGGTTTGGCCTCAGCGGCCTCTGCCTTTACCTCGGGAGCAGCCTCGGCTTCTACGGCCTTCTTGGCAGCGGCGGTCGTACGCTTGCGCGTGGTCGTTGCCTTGGCAGCCGTTGTTTTGGTCGCGGCAGCCTTGGTCGTCGTAGTCTTCTTAGCGGTCGTCTTGCGAGTCGTGGTCTTCTTTGCCGTAGGCTTCGCAGCGGGCTTGACCTCGGCCTCCGCCTCGGGAGTAACCTCAGCCTTCACCTCAGGCTCGGTCTTTGCGGGCTCAGCCTCAACCGGCTTCTTCTCGGCCTTGGGTTCCTCAGCGGTCACCGGCTCAGCAACAGCCTCGGGCTCTTCGACAACAGCCGCCGGCCTCTCAATCTCCGGATGCATAAAGAAGTACAGGTCCAGGTACTTATCGGCCGAGCGCGTCCAGCTAAAGTCCTGGCTCATGGCCTGCGTGACCAGCTGGTTCCAAGCGTCGTGGTTATCCCAGAACAGACGTGCCGCGCGGAAGACCGCGTCGCCCATCTCGTCGCCGTTAAAGTTGGTAAACGAGAAGCCCGTGCCCTCGCCGGTAAACTCGTTGTACGGGATCACGGTGTCCTTGAGGCCACCGGTCTCGCGCACGATGGGCAGCGTGCCGTATCGCATGGCAATGATCTGCGACAGGCCGCAGGGCTCAAACTTCGAAGGCATCAGGAACATGTCGGCGGCAGCATACATGCGCTGTGACAGCGCCGGATCGAACTCGATGCGTGCGGCCATGGTGCCGGGGTACTTGTCCTGGAAGTAGCGCAGGCCGTCCTCGTAGTCGCGGTCGCCGGTGCCTAGCACCGCCATCTGCACGCCGCCGGCCAGGATGCGGTCGAGCGCGTACATGACCAGGTCCATGCCTTTCTGACGCGTCAGGCGCGTGACCATGACCATAAGCGGGCGGTCGTCGCGAACCTCGAGCCCCAGCTCTTCCTGCAGCTTGGCCTTGCACACGGCCTTGCCGGAACGGTCCTCAACCGTGTAGTTGGCGGCAATGCGCTTGTCGGTTGCCGGGTCAAAGCCCGCCACGTCAATGCCGTTCAAAATGCCCTGCAGCGCGTACGAACGTTCGCGCAGAACGCCGTCCAGGCCCTCGCCAAATTCGGGCGTCTGGATCTCGTTGGCATAGGTGGGGCTCACCGTGGTGATGGCGTCGGCATAGCGCAGGGCGCCCAGCATGTAGTTGATGCTGCAAGCGTCGCAACGCAGCTGCGAGGCGGCTGCCGGAATGTGCGCCACACCCAGGATGTCCTCCATCACGGTGTCGCTAAACTGGCCCTGGAACGCCACGTTGTGGATCGAGAACACGGTCTTAACGCGGTCATACAGCGGCAGGCCCTGGTAGAACTCGCGCAAAAACACGGGCGCCAGCGCGGTCTGCCAGTCGTTGCAGTGCAGAATGTCGCACTCAAAGCCGGCCGGCAGGTGCTGCAGGCTCTCGGTGATGGCCTTGGAGAAGAACGCAAAGCGCTCGCCGTCGTCAAAGAAGCCGTACGGATAGTCGCGCGCAAAGTAGCGCTCGTTGTCGATGAACATATAGGTGACGCCGTCGTGCTCGAGCTTCTCGAGTCCACAGTACTCATTGCGCCAGCCCAGGCTCACGTAAAAGTCGGAGAAGTGCTCCATCTGCGCCTTGTACTCGTCCTTGATGGTGGCGTACTTGGGCACCATCACGATGACTTCGGCGCCGGCGCGCACAAGCGCCGCAGGCAGCGAGCCCGCTACGTCGCCCAGGCCACCGGTCTTAACAAACGGTGCGCACTCGGCCGAGGCAAACACGATCTGCATCTTTTTGCTGGAATCAGCCATATTGTCTCCCTGTTGCAATTCGAGAATAGCCGCCTGGCGCAAACCGGGCGGCTATTCTACGTGTTACGAGCGATGTTGCGGTGCCAAAGCTAGCTCGCGTTGGTGATATCAGAAGTTAACGGGGCCTTTCCCAGCACCAGGATGTTCTCGGGCGTGCCGCGAAGCTCGGTGTTGGTGGGAACCACGTTGTTCTTGTCCAGGATGGCATTCTCGACGCGGGCGCCGCTCTTGATGACGCAGCTCTGGTTGATGATCGAGTTCGTCACCGAGGCGCCTTCCTCGACCACGACCCCGCGCGACAGGATCGAGTTGCGCACGGTGCCCTTGATGATGCAGCCGGCCGAGATGATCGAGTTGCAGGCGTGGCTGCCGGTCGCATAGCGCGAAGGCGGCACGTCGTGAGCCTTGGTCAGAATCGGGCGCTCGGGGTCAAAGAGCTGGTCGGCCACGGTCTGGTCGAGCAGGTCCATGCTGCGGCGATACAGCGACTTCTCGCTAAATACGCCCACAACCTCGCCCTTGTACTCGTAGCTGCACACGTCGATGTTGCCAAAGTCGCCCTGGAGTGCCTCGAGCAGGTCCAGATAGTCGGCGGCCTGGTAGTGGTCGATGATCTCGAGCAGCGTCTCGCGGTTGACGATGCAGCAGTCCATAGAGGCGTTGTCGCCGTACACGACGCCGGCGCTCACGCCCGTCAGGCGGCCGTTCTCGTTGATCTGCAGCTTGGTCTCGTCATCGACGTTGCGCGTGGCCTTGCAGTACACCACGGTCATCTGGGCACCGGAGTTCTCGTGCGCGTCGATGATGGTGTTGAGGTCCATGTTAAAGATGATGTTGGTGCCCATCATCACAACATAGGGCTTGTCAGAGCGCTGGAAGAGCGTCTTGTTGGAGATGATGTCGCGCAGCAAGAAGCGCATGCCGCCCTTGGTGGTGCCATACGCGTTGCCGGGCACCATGAACAGGCCGCCCTTCTTGCGGTCCAGGCCCCAGTCCTTGCCCGAGCCCACGTGGTCGATCAGCGAGCGGTAGTTGCCCGGCATGACGACACCGACGGTCTTAATGCCGGCATTCATCATGTTGGACAGCGGGAAGTCGATCAGGCGGTAGCGGCCCAAAAACGGAACGGACGCGATGGGGCGGTCCTTGAGCAGCACGCTGCCGTAGGTCGAAGAGTAGTTAGCGGTGATATAACCGATGGCCTTGCGATTGATCATCGGATCATTCCCCCTTCCCGATAACGACGTCATTTCCAACGACGGCCGTATCCTTGGTGGTATCGACAGAGCCGAGCTTCACGCCCTCTTCGACCGTGGAGTTCTCGCCCAAAATAGCGCGGCAGATGTGCGCGCCGCTCTTAACGTGCGCACCCGGCAGCAGCACGGAGTCCTCGACCACGGCGCGCTCCTCGATGATGACATCGGTCGAAAGGATCGAGTGGCGAGCGGTACCGTAGATCTTGCAGCCGTTGGAGACCAAGCAGTCGTCCAGGCGACCATCCGGACCAATGTAGTGCGGCGGACGCGTGGTGATGTTGGACATGATGGGGAAGTGCTTGTCGAACAGATCGAACTCGGGGTTGTTGCCCAGCAGGTCCATCGAGGTTTCGTGGAAGCTGGCGATGGTGCCGACGTCCTTCCAAAAGCCGTGGAACTCGTAGCTGTACAGGCGCTTGTTCTCGCCGAGCAGCTTGGGGATGATGTCCTTGCCAAAGTCGTGGCTCGAGCGCTGGTCCAGAGCGTCCTCCTCGAGCGCCTCGATCAGAACGTCGGCCGAGAAGATGTAGATGCCCATGGACGCGAGGTTCGAATCGGGCTTATCGGGCTTCTCGGTGAACTTGGTGATGCGACCGTCCTCAGGGTCGGTGGTCAGAATGCCAAAGCGGCTTGCCTCCTCCCACGGCACGGGCATAACGCTCACCGTGAGGTCGGCGTTGTTCTCAATGTGTGTCTTGAGCATCTTGCGGTAGTCCATGCGATACAGGTGATCGCCCGAAAGAATCAGGACGTACTTGGGATCGTTGGCCTTGATGTAGTCGAGGTTCTGCGTAATGGCGTCGGCCGTGCCCGCATACCAGGCACCACCGGTCTGCGTCTCGTACGGCGGCAGGATCGACACGCCACCGTCGCGGCTGTCCAGATCCCACGCCTCTCCGGAGCCCACATAGGCATGCAGCAGGTAGGGGCGATACTGCGTCAGAACGCCCACCGTGTCGATGCCCGAGTTGGAGCAGTTGGACAGCGAAAAGTCGATAATGCGGAACTTGCCACCAAAGCTAACCGCCGGCTTAGCGATCTTTTGGGTGAGTGCCCCCAATCGGCTGCCCTGTCCTCCTGCGAGGAGCATCGCGATGCATTCTTTCTTACTCATCGATTTCTCCTTCTGTCATCGATGTTCCTAAACCCATTAGCGACGGGCGCGGCGCTCGGTCGCGCCCGTCGAGTAATGCCGTGCTGGCATAGGGGAGCTCGCGCGCTTTACGCGTGCCAGATCTCGTCGCGGTACTCGCGAATGGTGCGGTCGCTCGAGAACCAGCCGCTCGAGGCGGTGTTGAGCAGCGCCTTGCGGTTCCAGGTCTCCTGGTCGCCGTAGCTGCCCGTGAGCTTCTCCCATGCATCCACGTAGCTGCGGAAGTCGGCCATGACCAGATCGGGGTCGTTGTTGTTCATGAGCTCGTTGTAGATGCTCTCGAAGTTGCCCGAAAGACCCGCAAAGGTGTTGTCCTTTAGCTCGTCCATCACGCGGCCCAGACGCTCGCGGTCGCCGTTGAGGGTATCCCATGCAAAGTAGCTGTTGGATGCCCAGAGCTGCTCGACCTCGGGAGCGGTCAGGCCAAAGATGGCCTCGTTCTCGCGGCCGGCCAGGTCGGCGATCTCGATGTTGGCGCCGTCGAGGGTGCCCAGCGTAATGGCGCCGTTCATCATGAGCTTCATGTTGGACGTGCCCGAGGCCTCCTTGCCGGCCGTGGAGATCTGCTCCGAGATCTCGGCGGCGGGGTAGATGAGCTGGGCGTTGCTCACGCGGAAGTTGGGGATAAAGCAGACCTTCATGACCTCGTTCACGCGGGGGTCGTTGTTGATGACGTCAGCAACGGAGTTAATGAGGCGGATGGTCTCCTTGGCAAAGGTGTAGCTCGAGGCGGCCTTGCCGCTAAAGATGAAGGTCGTCGGCGTCACGTGGAAGTTGGGATCGGCGATGCGACGGTTATAGATGTCCATCACCTTCATGATGTTCATGAGCTGGCGCTTGTAGGCATGGAAGCGCTTGACCTGGACATCGAAGACGGTGTTGGGGTCGATAACCAGACCGGTCTCGGCCTTGACGTAGGCGGCCAGGCGCTCCTTGTTGGCGCGCTTGGAGGCACCCACGGCCTTGAGGAACTCGGTGTCGTTTTGGAACTCTTTGAGCTTTTCCAGCTCAAAGGCGTCCTTCAGCCAGCCATCGCCAATGGCCTCGGTCACGAGCTTGGCATAGGTGGGGTTGGCCTCGGCAAAGAAGCGACGGTGCGAGATGCCGTTGGTCTTGTTGTTGAACTTCTCGGGCGTCAGGGCATAGAAGTCCTTGAGCACGATGTTCTTGATGATGTCGGAGTGGATCTTGGCCACGCCGTTGACGCTGTGGCTGCAGATCACGGACAGGTTGGCCATGCGAATCTCGCCGTCCCACAGAATGGCAGTCTGGCGCAGACGCTCCTGCCAGCCCTCCTGGGTGGTGTCGAACGACTCGTGCCAACGACGGCTGATCTCGTCGATGATCTGGTACACACGGGGGAGGAGCTTGGAGAACGTGCCGATGGGCCACTTCTCCAGGGCCTCGGGCAGGATGGTGTGGTTGGTGTAGCTCACGACCTGCGTCACGATGTTCCAGGCGTCATCCCACTCGAGTTTCTTCTCGTCGATGAGGATGCGCATCAGCTCGGGGCCGCACATGGCGGGGTGCGTGTCGTTGGTGTGGATGGCCACAAACTGCGGCAGCAGGTCCCAGTTCTCGCCGTGCTCCTTCTCAAAGGTGTCGAGCAGGCTGTAGATGCCGGCCGAAACAAACAGGTACTCCTGCTTCAGGCGCAGCAGACGGCCGTGCTCGCCGGCGTCGTTGGGGTAGAGGATGGCGCTGATGGCCTCGGCCTCGGCGCGCTCGGCGTCGGCGAGAGCATAGTCGCCGCGGTTGAAGGCCTCCAGGTCAAAGTGCTCCTCGACCGGCTCGGCAGCCCAGACGCGCAGCTTGTTGACGGTCTCGCCCGCATAGCCCACGACGGGAATGTCGTAGGGAACAGCCAGGATGTCCTGCGTGTCCACCGTGCGGTAGAACGTGCGGCCGTCCTCCTCAAAGCCCTCAACACGGCCGCCAAACTTAATGGTCACGGCCTTGTCCTGACGACGGACCTCCCAGGGATAGCCGTGGGTGAGCCACTCGTCGGTGGCCTCAACCTGGCTGCCGTTGACGATTTCCTGCTTAAACAGGCCGTAGCGGTAGCGCATGCCGTTGCCGTAGCCGGCAATGCCCTCGGCTGCCATGGAATCCAGGAAGCATGCGGCCAGACGGCCCAGGCCACCGTTGCCCAGGGCCGGATCGGGCTCCTGGTTCTCGATGACGGACAGGTCGAAGCCCATGTCGTCGAGCGCCTCGGCGACCATGTCGCGCACGCCAAAGTTGAGCAGGTAGTTGTCGAGCAGACGACCGATCAAAAACTCGATCGAGAAGTAGTACACGCGCTTCTTGCCCTCGGACGCTGCACGGGCGTCACTCTTGGTGGCAACGGTGCGTGCCTTCTCGGCCACGAGCTTGGCCAGGGCGTTAAAGCGGTCGAGGTCACTGGCGGCCTCGACGCTCTTGCCGCTGATGCTCATGACGGCATCGCGATAGAGCTCGGTAAACTCCTGCTTGTTGTCGAAGATCTTATTCATACGTTCCTTTCCCCCGGGGATATCTCCCGGAACGGTTATGACTTACATCCTACGCCCAGAGGGGCGGGTAATTACAGCGGTAACGGCTTTGTTACGCTTTCTTGGCGAGAGCCTTAACGGCAGTTGCCTTGGCCTTGGGAGCAGCCTTTTTGGTGGCTGCCTTCTTGGCCGCGGTGGACTTGGCCGGAGCCTTGGCGGCAGACTTGGCAGCCTTCGCCTTGGCCGGAGTCTTCTTAGCAGCCGCGGTCTTGGGCTTCACCGAGGACGCACGCTTACGCGTCGCCTTTTTGGGCTCCTCGACCACGGGCGGCTTGTAGCTGCTGGGACCGCGGCGCTTAAGCACCACGCCTGCCAGACCGGGCACCTTGATCTCGATGGAGTCCATCTGCCCGTTCCAGGGATAGGGCTCGCTCGAGCAGGTGTAGGGCTCCTCGCCGGCATAGCCGCTGCCGCCAAACTCGGGACGGTCGGAATCAAAGATGACCTCCCAGTCACCCTCGCGCGGCACGCCCACGCGGAAGCTCTCGTAGCTCGCTGGGTCAAAGTTGATCAGGATCACCAGGTCGTCGTCGACGTCCTCGCCCTGGCGCACAAAGCTCACGATGGACTGCTTGGAGTTGTCCGCGTCGATCCAGGTAAAGCCGTCGTCGGTGTAGCCGCGCTCGTACAGGGCGGGCTCGGCAGTGTACAGGTGGTTAAGCGCCTTGATAAACGCCTGATGATGCCGGTGGGTCTCGTACTCCTCGGTCAGGAACCACTGAATGGACTCGTAGTAGCGCCACTCAATAAACTGGCCGATCTCGTTGCCCATAAAGTTGAGCTTGGCACCGGGGTGCGTCATCTGGTAGAAGGCCAGCGTGCGCAGTCCGGCAAACTGGCGCCACCAGTCGCCCGGCATGCGGCCGATGAGCGAGCACTTGCCGTGTACGACCTCGTCGTGGCTCAGCGGGCAAATAAAGTTCTCGGTAAAGGCGTACATGATGGAGAACGTGAGCAGCCCGTGGTTGCCGGGGCGCCACGGAAAATCGGTCTGCATGTAGTGCAGGGTGTCGTTCATCCAGCCCATGTCCCACTTGTAGTGAAAGCCCAGGCCGCCGTCCTGCGGCGGATAGGTCACGAGCGGCCACGCGGTGGATTCCTCGGCCATCATCATCACGTCAGGGAAGTGGGCCTCCACGGCGCAGTTGACCTGACGGATAAACGCGCTGGCGTCCAGGTCTTCCTCGGTGCCGTACTTGTTGAACTTCTTTTGGCCGGGGTCGTCGATACCAAAGTTGAGGTACAGCATGCTGGACACGCCGTCCATTCGAATGCCGTCAACGTGGAAGTTCTCGAGCCAGTACAGCACGTTGGAGACCAGGAAGGAGCGGACCTCGCCACGGGCGAAGTCAAACTTGTGCGTGCCCCAGTTGGGGTGAATCTCGTGCTCAAACAGCATGTGGCCGTTAAAGGTGGCAAGGCCGTGGGAGTCGGCGCAAAAACCGCCGGGCACCCAGTCCATGATCACGCCGATGCCCGCCTCGTGGCACGCATCGATAAAGTGCATGAGCTGCTGCGGATTGCCGTAGCGCGACGTGGCGGCATAGTAGCCGGTCGTCTGGTAGCCCCAGGAGCCATCGAAGGGATGCTCCATAAGCGGCATGACCTCGATATGCGTATAGCCCATGTCGCGCACGTAGTCCACGAGCTCCACCGACAGGTCGTCGTAGGTGTAGAACTCGCCGCGCTGCGCTGGGAAGGGATCCATGGGACCGGGGTAGTTGCCGTACTCGTCGGGCTCGCCCTGCGGCGCGTCGCCGTGGCGCTTCCACGAGCCAATATGCACCTCGTAGATGTTGAGCGGCTGCGACATGTGGTTGTGGGCGGCGCGGCGCTTGAGCCACGTGGCGTCGTTCCACTGGTAGCCATCGAGGGTCCACAGCACGCTGGCGGTACCCGGAGGGCACTCGGCCTTAAAGGCATACGGATCGGCTTTGTAGAGCTTCTCGCCCTCGTTGGTCTCGATGAGATATTTATAGAGCTGGCCCTGCTCGGCGCCAGGAATAAAGCCTTCCCAAATAGCGCTCGTATGCACGGGCACCAGCGGGTTGGCTTCTTCATCCCAGTCGTTAAATTCGCCAATGACATGGACACTCTTTACGTCGGGCGCCCAAACGCAAAAGCGCCAGCCGCGCGTACGGTTCTGCGTGTCGGGATGAGCTCCCATCTTTTCCCAGCTGCGCTCCCACATTCCAATGCCAAACAGGTAGACATCGTCCTTGGAGAGCTCCGGTGCGTGCGGAGCCGGTTTGCGGGTTGCGGGCTTTTTAGCCGTTGGCTTTAGCTTTGTATCGCTCACGTTTGATCCCATCATGACGCGGCAGCGTGTTGCCTTGGTGACTAGATGCGAAAGGTCCAAGGCTGCACGAATCGAAGGGACGGCGATAGTTCTATGATTCGTTCCACCTCGCGTGCTCGGTGGAACTTTCGGCAGAAACTACGATAACACCTGTGCGTTAGTTTTATGGACGAAAGCGGATTCGCGGGTGCGTTTAATCGGTAAGCGACATGTTTATACCACTGGCAGAATTGCCGTGGTAAAACTCTTGACAGTTTTATCAATTTGGGTTTCAAAATTGTCTGTCTGACGTTTGGTAAAACGTTTTTAGCAGGTTGTTTACCATTTGACATCGAAAGGTACGTTTATGTCCCAGACCGCCGCTCCCAAAGTCGCTTTTATTTTCGATTGCGACGGCACGCTGGTTAATAGCACCCCCGTTTGGGCCTATGCCCAGCCCGAATTATTGCACCGCCACGGTGTCGACGTGACGGTCGACGATTTTGCCCAGTTTGAGCATCTTTCGCTCGAGGACGAATGCCGGGCCTACCACGACACCTGGGGCATTGGCGCGAATGGCGAGGAGCTGTACCGCGAGCTGGGCGAGATTTTGATTGATGGGTACTCCAAGGTGCCGCCGCGCAAGGGTCTCCTGGCATTTTTGGAGCAGGCGAAGGCGGCGGGTATTGCCATGTGCGTGGCCACGTCCACGCCAGCCGAGCTGGTTAAGTCTGCGCTTGCGGGTGCCGGGCTCGATGCCTACATGGAGTTTGTGACCACCACGGGCGAGGCAGGTCGCTCCAAGCAGTTCCCCGATGTATACGAGCTGGCGCTGCGCCGCCTGGAGGAGCGTCATGGGCACAAGTTTGAGCGCGCATGGGTGTTTGAGGACGCCGTCTTTGGCCTAAAGAGCTCTGGCACCGCAGGCTTTAAGCGCGTAGGTATTTATGACCCGCACGGCCGCATGAAGCGCGATGAGGTTCGCAATAACTGCGAGATCTTTATCGATAGCTATGAGGACCTGGATCTGACCCGCGTGCTTTCGTTTGAGGGATAGGCGAGGGCCGTGGCTTGCAAGGTATTAGTTGTCTGCGGCTCGCCCGTGGTGGCGAGCGCGGATCTGTTGCGTAGGCTAGCGGGGGAGTGCGACCACGTTGTCGCCGTGGACCGCGGGCTCGATGCGTTGCTGGACGCCGGCCTGAGCTGCGACGTATATGTGGGGGATGCCGACACGGTGAGCGACGCGGGTCGTGCGTTGGTCGATGCCGCCACCGACTTTGAAGTTGAGCGCCACGACCCCTACAAGGACTATACCGATCTAGCCTTATCCCTAGACGCAATCCGCCGCCGCTGGCCCAACGCCGAACTATTAGCAACCTGCGCCACCGGAGGCCGCCCCGACATGGCTCTGTCCGTCCTAGGCCTACTAGCAGCCTACAAAGATGCCCCCGTCTGGATCAAAGAAGACGAAGTAACGGCCAGAATCCTGCACCAGGACGAAACCTGGACCATCGAAGGCGCCGAGGGTAAGACGTTCTCTATCATCGCCATTGCCCCCAACACCGTGGTAAGCGAACATGGCCTAGAATGGGAGCTAGATCACAGCCCCCTGGGCCTGTTGGCCGACACGGGCATCAGCAACGTCGTCAGGTCAACAGCCACGATCCAAGTCCACACCGGCACCGCCATCGCTTACCTATATCAATAGGTATTTAGAGTCTGAGCCAAAAAAAGTCCTTGCACGTCGCGCCAACTTCCCCTATAGTACTAGCTCGTCACGGGGGCGTAGCTCAGCTGGGAGAGCGCTTGACTGGCAGTCAAGAGGTCAGGGGTTCGATCCCCCTCGTCTCCACCCGAGCATTGAATGAGGCTCCAACGCAAGTTGGGGCCTTTTTTCATATAGGAACACAAGGTCAAAGGCGGCACCATGATCCTCCTGGTCGACAAGATCG
>ERZ1032651.71-NODE-71-length-28678-cov-24.656395_pt1 | contig 28678 bp, 18 predicted proteins | sample MGYA00518732_ERZ1032651 | MGnify/ENA primary metagenome ERZ1032651 (study PRJEB33719, sample SAMN04261399) | wastewater metagenome | biome: periurban shantytown; feature: human; material: feces | host: Homo sapiens | place: Peru: Lima | collected 2013-01-03 ...
GACTTGCAGCGACGGACCTCAGGACACTCTTACACCACGTCTGCGCGCGCGACCATGGGAAGTATGCAAAACACCAAGAGATAGCATTGCTGGTGTCCAAATTGAGCGCGCAGGGCAGCGGCGCGTCCGCCCTGCGCCCAAATCCAGCAGAGCGGGGACGCTCCTAACAAATCCTCACCGGCAAACAAACGCGGCTCGAGCGTTATCCCAAAATTGGCTGCCCGAGCCGCGCTTAACGGTACGGCATGAATACTTAGCGCTCGTAAATCAAGTTACCTGCCAGGTAGGTTGCTTGAACCTTGGTAGCCTGGAGCTCTTGGGGGTCGATGGTGAGCGGGTTTTGGTCCAGGACTACCAGATCGGCGTATTTGCCGGGCTCCAGGCTGCCGAGATTTTGTTCGTCGCCCGCTGCATAGGCGCTGCCCAGGGTGTAGTTGCGCAGGGCTGTTGCTGCATCGATGCGCTCGCTCGGCAACCAGCCGCCCTCGGGCCAGTGGCTTTTGGGGTCCTGGCGCGTGATGGCCGTGTAGAGCACGTTCATGCTGGTAACAGCTGTTATGGGGCTATCGGTGCCGAAGGCTTGGCGAATGCCGCGCTGCTTATAGGTTGCGAACGGCCACATGATGCGGCTGCGCTCCAAGCCCAGGTCGCGCTCCGGACCACCCGGGTCGAGCGTGATATGGCAGGGCTGGCTCGAGGCAACCACGTCGAGCTTGCGCAGGCGGTCGATGTCCTCGGGCAAGAGGTTCTCCAGATGCTCAAGCGTGTTATGACCGTGCTGGGGCAGGCCGTACAGGTCGGCCGCTTCCTCGAAGATATCCAGCGCGGCATGAATCGCACCGTCACCAATGACGTGGATGCGCACGGTGTGACCGCGCTCCGCGGCCGCCAGAACCAGTTTGCGCATGCGCTCAGCCGGAACCGTCAGACGGCCCTGGTCGCCCGGGAAGCGCGGATTGGTATAGGGCTCGGTGAGATATGCCGTGTGTTCGCTCGACACGCCATCGAAGAACTGCTTAAAACCAGGCGCCGAGAGCAGCGCGTTGTTCGCGTAGCGGGTCTGTAGCTCTTCCAAGCGCGATTGGTCATCCAGCAGTGTGGGGAATAGATGGGCTCGGATGCCCAGTTTGCCGGCTGCCTGCAGTTTGTCGTAGACGTCGTCGCGGATAAAATCGCAGCCCGGCATGGGCATGAGCGACATATCGCAGATCGAGGTGATGCCCTGCTCGGCCATACGCTTCATCTGGTCGGCGTAAGCGCTCGCGATGCGGTCCTCGCCCAGCCACTCCAGGCAGCGCGGTAGCAGCTGCATGGCAGCCGCCTCGTGAGCAATGCCCGTGAGCTCGCCGTTTGCATCCTTGTCGTAGCTGCCGCCCGCTGGCGGCTCGCTGTCGCGTGTGACGCCGAGCGCCTCGAGTGCGCGGCTGTTGAGCCAAAGCGTATGCCCGTCGCCCGAATACATAACGCAGGGACGATCGGGGAATGCCGCATCGAGCGACGCCTTGGTAGGATGCTCGGGCGGGTCCCAACGGTAGTCGCGCCAGCCCTGCGTCACAACCCAAGCGTCATCGGGCAGGTCCTGGGAAAACTCGAGCGCGTGCTGCACCAGCGCAGCCTCGGACGTGCCCATATCCATGAGCATGTACGGCGAGGAGCCGACCGAGGTATGGAAGAAGTGCAGATGAGCGTCATGGAAACCTGGGCAGACAAACTGCTCGCCGTAGTCGATAACCGGCGTGGCGGCAGGCGCGGCGGCAATCACGTCATCGGGCGCACCGACTGCGACGATACGGTCGCCTGCGATGGCAATCGCCAGCTCGCGGGCGGTATCGATGCCGTCTTGCGCGGTAAAGACGTTCTTGGAGCGGATAATCCGATCGATATGTTGCATGGGCATCCCCATCTCTGGCAGGAAATTCAACACCCCCGAGTGTACTCCCCCGCCCTTGCAACAAAACCCCAAGCGGCAAACGGCAACTTTACCAGCCCTAGCGGCAGGTGGCATACTGGAGAGAGCCTGTACGATTTTGCGATCAACCCAGCAAGGAGCAAATCGACCATGACGAAGACCAAGGCACAGCAGATTATGGCGGCGACCGAGGCTCGCGCGGCTGACGACGTCACTGCAGCCATCAAAGATATCGCTACCGAGTTTGAACCCTATATCATCAAGCAGCGCCGGCACTTCCATAAGCACCCGGAGCTGAGCCTCGCCGAGGAGCGCACGACCTCCGACATCGCCAACCAGCTCGATGCCATGAATATCCCCTACGAGCGTCCCCTTAAGACGGGCCTTGTGGCGACCCTTCGCGGCACCGCGCCCGACGCCTATCGCGAGGACGGCACGCCACGCCGCCGCATCCTGCTGCGCGCCGACATCGACGCCCTGCCCGTCACCGAGCAGACCGGCGATGAGTTCGCCAGCGTCAACGAGGGCTGCATGCACGCCTGCGGCCACGACTGCCATATCGCCATGATGCTCGGCACGCTGCAAATCCTGCGCCATATGACCGACGACATCCACGGCGAAGTCCGCATCGTCTTCCAGCCCAGCGAGGAAAACGGCCAAGGCGCCAAGCTCATGATCGGCACGGGCGTGCTCGACGGCGTCGATGGCGCCTACGCCGCGCACATCTGGAGTGAGGTCGACGCCGGCACCGTGAGCTGCGAGCCCGGACCGCGCATGGCCAATACCGACTGGTTCCGCATCGATGTCCGCGGCACCTCGTGCCACGGCGCCATGCCCCAGCGCGGCCACGACGCCGTCATGGTGGCCGCCGAGATCGTCAATGCCCTGCAGACCATCGTTTCGCGCGAGATCAGCCCCTATGAGCCGGCTGTCATCACCGTCGGCGAGCTGCACGGCGGCACCGCGCGCAATGTTATCGCCGGCACGGCCTACCTCGCCGGCACGGTGCGCACCTACGGCGATTCGACCCACGAGGAAATGCCGGAGCTTATGCGCCGCATCGTGGAGCATACCGCGGCCGCCTTGGGCGCCGAGGCAGAGCTCACCGACTACACCATCGCCAACTACAAGGTCGAAAACGACGTCGCCTCGAGCGAGCGTTGTCGTCAGGCTGTAATCAAATGCCTGGGTCCCACCGGTCAAGGCCATTACCGCGGCACGCTTTCGGGCGAGGATTTTTCGGAGTACCTGCGCCGCGTACCGGGCGTGCTCGCCTTTGTAGGTACGCGCAACCCCAAGATTGGCGCCACGTACGCCCAGCATTCCTGCTTTTACAAGATTGACGAGACCGTGCTGGCAAAGGGCTCCATGGTGGCTGCCCAGTATGCTATCGACTTTTTGGCCGAGCCCACGCAAGAGGAGCTCGACGGCCCCGCGATTACCGCGGTCGCCGAAACCAACCCCGATCTGGCCGCCAAGTTGCGCTCTGCCAAGGCGACGACCGCCGAGGCTCGCGACGCCATCCATGATGCCCGAACGGCTCGCCATGCCGCGATCAAGGGCATCCACGACGCACGCGCTGCTGCACGCCGCGAGGAGAAGCACGACGAGTAGTCGTCACACCCATCCATAACAGCCTGGCTAAAGCAGAGCGGGGGCGGACGTATCGAAACGTCCGCCCCCGCTCATTCTTCAAGCGCTATTTCTACCATTTCTACCCCGTCCCCAAATGGCAGACGGCATGGCTACTCGTCCTGAGGCTCCTCGTCGGAACCCAGCTCGGGATCGGGATCGGGCTCAGGTGCGGGCTCGGGCTCCGATTCCGGCATGGGCTCGGGTGCCGGCTCAGGCGTGGGCTCGGGCTCAGGCGTGGGCTCGGGCTCAAGCGTGGGCTCGGGCTCAGGTGCGGGCTCGGCATCCGGAGCGCTGTAACCCGAAGGAGCGGACTTCTTCTCGAAAGGCAACACAAAAGTCAGGACGTCGTCCTTATCCTCATCGGCCCACTCGCTTGCATAGCGTGCGGCCCAATAGCCAACGGCACGATGCTTGAGCATCTTTCCAAAGACCGTAAGAAATACGGTGACGAAAGCGACCAGCACCAAGAACAGCGCGAGCGTGACGCCACCGCCGGTAACAATTGCCTCAATACCCGTAGGACGATAGTAGTAGCTATACATACCGACAGAGGCAATGGCGCCAAAGACGACCGTCAAGATCCATGTGACAACGTTGGCGACCAGGCCCGTCAAAAACTCGGGAAGGAACGAAGCACAGAACAGCTTGGTCTTGTTGTGCTTAAACGCCGCCCAGACCTTATCGAGCGAAAACGCGCTCTCGACGCGACCGGTCACCGCAAAGTGCATCACGGCGATGTCGGCGAACATCTTAAAGAAGACACCCAGAATCGCCGAGGCAATTAGCGCCAGGACAAGCAGGCCGAGCGAACCGAACAGCGCAGCCTCGAGCGCATAAGAGCCGTAATAAGAATACGAGCCCGCGGCGCCAATTACCACGCCCTCCACCAGCGAAAGCACTACACCGATAACGGGAATGGCAGCGATAACCTCGAGCACGACCGAAATAACGCTCGAAAAGACTCCGAGACCAAACGACGTGGAACGCATGAGTGGACGGTCCATGCCGTCATCGACCTTAAGCGACAGATCGCGACCCCACTCGATACCAAAGCCCGAACCGCACACGCTCGCAATGCAAGCTGCCAAAAAGCCGATGGCAGCCGCAATGCCGCCAATAACGGGAATAAACAACACGAGCACCGACACAACGCAAATCAGCGCCGGCAAAAACGCGATTTGGCATACACGCTGAAGCACGCCCGGAGTCTTGGTCATATCTTGGAACGCCTGAGCCACACAGCCCTTTGGCGCATTCGCCACGGGCGGTTGCGGAACAAACTGCTGGGGCTGGGGCTGTCCCTGGGGAGCGGGGCCAGCGGCACCGGCATTAGGAGCACCACACACGCCGCAGAACTTGTCGTTATCGTCCATAGGGGCGCCACACTGCGAGCAGAACATCGAAATCATCCCTTCGTATCTTGAGCGAATCACCTGGATCGCAAACGATGTCTTTGACATCATTATCACCCAATGTGGGGTCAAATACTCAAAGATGACCGATTTGCAAGGTACACGGCGCCAGCAGGCGGTTCGTTGAATACGTCTGTGCTAATTCGTTCCGCGGAAGCCCTTGCCGACGATCTCGGAACTGTCGACGATCGTGATAAAGGCACCCGGATCGACTTCGCGCGCATAGCGGCGCAGTTGCACGGCCTCGCGACGGCTCAGCACGCTCATGATCACCGTCACGCACTTGCCCGAGAAGGCACCGTAGCCGCGGCTGATGGTCGCCGTACGGTTGAGATGCTTGACGATAAACTCCTCGACCTTAAGGGGCTCGGAACAAATGACCGTGCAGACCTTACGAAGGTGAATGCTCTCAATGGCTTTGTCGACCACAAGCGTCTTGGCAAACAGGCCGAGCACGCAATACAGACCGACACGCGGGCCATACAAAAAGGCCGCGATGGTCACGATACCGATATCGACCAGCAGCAGGGCGCGGCCAATCTCGAGCGTGGTGCGGCGCTTGAGGATCATGGCAAGAATGTCCGTGCCACCCGTCGAGGCGCCAATATCAAAGACGATGGCACTGCCGAGCGCCGGCAAGATGACGGCAAAGCACAGGTCAAGCCACATATCACCCGTCAGAGAGACATCGGTCGGAATAAAAAGCTCAAACAGCGAAACATAGGCGGACAGCGCAAACGAAGCGAAGACGCTCCAAAGGATCGCCTTGCGCTCCAAAAAGACAAAGCCCAAAACGACGAGAACCGCGTTGATAATCCACATAAAGACGCCGACGGGCAAAGTCGGGAACAGCGTGGACAGAATGACCGACATGCCCGAGGTGCCGCCAAAAGCAAAGTGATTAGGAGTTTTAAACGCAACGATGGCAAAGGCCGTAAGAATCAGACCCAGATTGAGCTCGGCAAAAAAGCGCGGGAAGCCTGGCTCCTGGCTGCGCTTTTGGCCGGCACGCTCGCCGCGCTCGATATCGGTGCGATCGACCACGCGCTCCATCGGCACTACGGGAGGACGATGCACCTCCTCGGCAGCACGCGACGCTGCCTCTGCCGCAGCGGCCTCAATTGCCCATGCCTTGCTTTCTGTCTCGTGCTCGTCGGCCATTACGGCAACTCCTCGTTAACAATTTGGAAACAATGCGCTCATTAGGGTAACGCGGAACGTGGGGATTGCAACCCTTAGTTAGACGAGCGGTATGGCTACATCGGGAGCGTACAGAAACGGCCGGCCACGCTTTTGCTTGCGCGGTCGGCCGTTTAACGTTTTCGCAGATAAAACCTGCTAAAACAAACCTGTCCCTTTTTGGAAGGTTATTCGTGCTGGCTGGTGCGGTGCTCGTACTCCTCGGGGGTGATGACGTCCTCGATACGCAGGTTGACGCCCGCCACCTCAAGGCCGGTCATCGCGGCAAGGCGCTCGGTGACACGTACCTTGACATCGTCGAAGATCGCGGGCGCATAGGCGCCGTACTCGATAATGACGGAGATGTTGACGACCACACGATTGTCATCGGTGACCTCGACCGTCACGCCCTTGGTCAGATTCTCGGCACCAAACTGCTCCTGCACAAAGTGCATGAGGTTACCCTTCATGCCCAGAACGTGCGGAACCTCGCGAGTGGCCATGGCAACGATCTTCTCGATCACACCGTTGGAATAGGTCAGCGAGTCCTCGGACTCGTCTGTTTCCTCATCATCCTCATCCACATCGGACTCGGCCTCGACGAGCGCCTCATCCTCGAGCGTTACGTCCTCGGCCTCGGCGGTGACGGTCTCGTCTGCCTCGAGCTCGGTATCGGCCACATCGACCTTCGTATTAAAAGCCATGGTTCCTCCTTATGCCTGCCGCGGATGCGACAGTCGAATACATATTAGCGGCCGCTAAACAGACGGCCGAAGAAGTTGACGATCCCGTTCTCGCCGTCGCGAATTTGGCCAATTACGGCGCCGATTAGCACGAAGAATGCAATGACGAGCGTATCCCACAGGCCGAGCGTGAGCACCAACACGGCGAGGATAAAGCCAGCGACGGCGCCGAGCGTGGTGTTGGGATGACGCACAGCATAGCTCCAGATGGCAGCGCCCGTACCCTTGATGAGACCCATAGCCTCGTCAAAATCCGCGGCTGCCGCATCTTGCAACTCGGTTGCCTCTGCTTTGGAATCAACAGGTTCGCTCGCCGGCGTGGCGCTCTGGTCAATCGTCAGGCGCGGCGTACGAGCGGTCTTATCTTGATTGGTATCACTCACCGGAAACCTCCACGGTCTGGACGGTAGTCTTGGACGGCAAAAAACGGACGCGCGCGGTCGTACCCGGCGTGCCGAGCATGGTGTCGCAAGCTTCCTCGATGCGCTGTTGCATCGCGGTAGCCAGAGATGCCACGTCCTTATCGTCAAGCGCGATAGCCTCGACCTTAAATCGGACGTGCGAATCGTCGGGGCCTTGGACGCGGGCCTCAACATGCTCGACCATCACGCGGTCGTCGCGCTCGGCAGCAGCCCTGGCACACGAAGAAAGCGCCGCAAGGGTAACCTCGATATTGCGTTCCCCCGCCGGATGCACGCAGGACGGCTCGCGACGAGCAAACATCAGGCGGAAGAAGCTTACCAGCACGCCGATCGCCACAACTCCGCCGCATGCCGTCACGACAATGCGCGGCATGGGGTCGCGCATCAGCAGCATAAAGCGATACGTATACGGCCCCCAAAACTGGCAGACGAGCGTACCCAGCGCCACGATGGCGGCGGCAAGATACACAATCGCTAGGGCTCGTTTGAGTACGCGCACGTGGCGCTCCCTTCAAATCTCGGCTCTCGAAATGCAAAACGGTTCGCATCATTATAAAAGAGCCGGGTCCGGTGCTCTACGCACGCGGATCCGGCTCATCTATTCCACGAGGCTTGCATGCTCGCTTCATTATGCCCAGATATGCACGGCTTAACCCGTGCGGGCGCTACTCCTCCTCGAGGGCAGCGATGACCTCGTCGGTCATGTCCATGGTGCTGTAAACATCCTGGACGTCGTCGAGCTCCTCAAGACGGTCGATGAGGCGCTGAACCTTCTTGGCGTCGGCGCCGGAGACCTCGGTCGGGGTGGTCGGGACCATGGTGGTCTCGGAGCCCTTGACCTGGACGCCCTGCTCCTCGAGCGCCTTGGAGACAGCCATGACCTCGTTGGCAGTAGTCCAGACGATCCACTCCTCGCCGGCGTCCTCGTAGTCCTCGCCACCGGCCTCGGCGATGGCCATCATGAACTCATCCTCGTCACCGGCAGCACCGTTGGCGATCATGGTCTCCTTCTTGGCGTTCTCGTCCAGGATCTCCTTGGCGACGACGATCTGGCCCTTGCGCTCAAACTGGAAGGCGACGGAGCCGGAGGTGCCCAGGTTGCCACCAGCGTGGGAGAAGGCGGAACGGACATCAGCGGCGGTACGGTTGCGGTTGTCGGTCAGGCAGTCGACGTAGACGGCGACACCGGCGGGACCGTAGCCCTCGTACACGATGTTCTCGTAGACGGCGGCGTCAGCACCCGAACCAAAAGCCTTGTCGATAGCGGACTTGATCTTGTCCTTAGGCATGGACTGAGCCTTGGCCTTGGCAACGGCAGCGGCGAGGCTGGCGTTGTTCTCGGGCAGCGGGTCACCGCCGAGACGGGCAGCAACGGTGATGTTGCGGCTGAGCTTGGAGAAGAGGGCGGAACGCTTGGCGTCCTGCGCGCCCTTACGATGCTTGGTTGTGGCCCACTTAGAGTGTCCGGACATACGTGTCTCCTATCGGTTTTGACCTAAAGCCCAGCGTGGATGCTCGGGCAATATAAACAAACGTCGTTATGATATACCTACCGGCCTGCAAGATAAACCCCAAAATGAAGGCGTCGTGATGATGACCCCTTTGGTGCAAAGAAACCTGACCCCCAATGCACCAAGTTAGAACCAGAGGAAGTCGCTGCGGGTGACGGTGGCGCCGATGGCGAAGGGCATGCAGGCGATGACCGGATACAGGTAGCGCATGTAAGTCGAGCCGTTGCACGGGCCAATCAGGCACACGGCAAGCACGCCCAACAGCGGCACCCAGATCGCCAGCGCACGCCATGAATGACGACGCAGCAAGTAGACCACCACGGCGATCATGATCCACACATAGGTGGCCGAGCTCATGGTGAGCGAGATAAAGGGAACACGCTGCACCGCCACGCGATACAGGTTGATCAGATGGTCACACCACCGCACGACCTTGCTATCGACCGGATGGAAATCGAAGTACTTAAGATTGTCGGGGCGCGCCATGATCTCGGCACTGCGCGCCGTGCTGTAGACCCATGCGTCGCGGGCGCTCGGATAAAAGTATCCATAATAGTTATTGATAAGCGCCGAGATATAGCACTCGGGATCCTTTTTGAACATCTGGGCCCAAACCTCAAAATAGGCGTCGATGTCCTCCTGCGAGGCATATTCGTTAAAGCAATTCTTGACGGCATCGGACTTGTCGGGGTTGTACCGGCGGCCCAGGTTTTCGTACTTGAGTACGCGATCGATCGCGGCACGCTCCTCTTCGGTCACCAAGCCGTCGCAGGGAGCTTCCACGATGGTGCCGTCCTCTTTAACCAAAGGATTGACGCCCGAGTTAAGGCCGTCGTGCTTTTGGACGAAGCGCGCCGTCTGCTGGAACGGAATCGAGAGCACCTCGCGCTTGGAGCTGGGCGTAATGTCGTGCGCCGGCATAAAGACCTTGCTGAAGTACATGTTGGAGACAAGACAGAGCGCCAGAACGGCCAGGGTGCCAATCCAGCGGAAGCGCGGCACGCGAAGCGAGGCCGCAGCACCCGTCTGCTTGGCCGCACGGCGAGCCGCATGCACGTCCCAAGCGCAAAACGCCGCCGCGATCACGCATGCCGCCAGCGGAAACACCAGGCCGCCGTTACGCAAAAACGTCGACCCCATGGCGCCCAGGGCAAGCAGCAGCCAGTCGTGACGCGCAAAAAGCACGGGCTCGGGCTCGCCCACACGCTCGACATTCGCATCGCGACGAGGCAGGCCACAGGCCACAAGCTTGACGGTCTGCACCAGCAAAACCAAAAACGCATCGGCAAAGAGTACGTCTTTGGTGAGCAGCGCCGCGTAGTTTGAGAACATCGGCATAAGCGCAAAGAACAGCAGGATCGCACCGCGAACCGGCAGGCTCACGCCCAGTTTGCGCAGCGACGAGATGGAATATGCCATGCAGGCAGCCGTGATAATAAATTGGGCACAGGCGTAGATGATGATTCCCGCGTTTGCGCTGTTAAAGACCGAAAGGCCCAGCTGCACACACGAGCCGATAATGGCCGTGTGCACAACCGGGTGATGCCCGTTGAGCAATACGTTGGGGTTGAGCAGGCGCAGGTAGTCGCTCGTACCGTTGGGATAGTTGAACCACTGGCGAATCTGCGCGCCCGTGTCTCCCATAAAAAGGCCGGGCAGCGAGGCGATGAGCGTGGGCGCCCAGGCAACCACGAGTACCAGGAAGGGGCCAGCAAAGGGGTGTTTTGAGAGCACAGCGTGGGCCACGCGCCACAGGCGGCCAAAGTGCGCTTCCGAAAACGGAATGCGCCGGGCGCTCAGCCAATCCAAGCACTCAAACGCCAGGTAGAACGCCACGATTGCCAGGAGCATCCAGCCTGCGCCGCCAATCCAGGCGCAGATAATGCGGGCTTTGTCGCCGAGTACGATTTCGGCCGAATCGGTGAGGTCGTAGCTACGGCCGAATACCATGCAAATGGCAAAGAGCAGCGACGGCAGTATGACCGAGGGTCGCCAGGCGTCGCCGCGGCCAAAGAACACGTAGCGAAACGGCAGTGTGAGCAGGCAGGCAAGCGCCAGCAGCATGACCGCGTCGGTGTGCCCGGCAAACGAGAGGAGCACCTCGTAGCACACATACAGCATGCCCGAGGCCTGCGGGTCGATCGCTAGGACCGCGTTGCTCGATACCGGGGCGGGGTCGATGGAAAACGCCGTGGTCGCAAACAGGGCAAGCAAAAATGCGATGAACGTCTGCTTGGCGGGATAGCGCTTAAACCAAACGATGCGAGCGGCATCGCGCGCAGCTGTTGTGGAGAGGTCGGATTCATTCACAGTCCAAAAATAGCCTTTCTAGAAACCTGATATCCGCGGCAAAACCATCACAAAGGTGCCCGTCCCCTTTGTGATGGTTTTGGCGGTTAGGCGTCCAAATAGACGCGCTGAGGCCGGTTGCGGTGTCGGGCAAAGATAATGAGCGCCGCGCCTGCGATCACAAGCGGCATGCTCAGCAGCTGACCCATGGTGATCACGCCGCCCAGTAGGTAGCCCAGCTGAGCGTCGGGCACGCGCACGAACTCAACGAGGAAACGAACGATGCCGTAACCCATCACGAACACGCCCATAAACGTACCCTGGGGTAGCAGCGGTTTTTTGCGGCTGAGCACCTGCAGAATGCAAAACAGCACGATGCCTTCCAGAAATGCCTCATAGAGCTGGGAGGGATGGCGCGGCATGTCGCCCGCAGTACCGCCAAAGACCACGCCCCAAGGCAGGTCGGTCGGCTTGCCCCACAACTCGCCGTTTACGAAGTTGGCACAACGCCCCAGGCACAAAGCAAGCGGTGCGCCGATCACGGCAAGGTCGGCAATGGTCCAGGCGTCGAGCTTGTACATGCGGCACACGAGGACGCCACCGATGATGCCACCGACCAGGCCACCATGGAAGCTCATGCCGCCTTCGTTGGTGGCGAAAATCTCCAGCGGATGGGCCCAATAGTAACCGTCGCCATAAAAGATAACGTAGAACAGGCGGGCGCCGATGATGAGGCCAAAGACAACGCCGACCACGACGCTCGTCAAATCATCGACCGTGATGTTAAAACCCCAGCGGCGCTGCGTACGGTACATGACGACCGCCGTAAGCAGGGCACCGACCACATAGGCCAAGCCGTACCAGTAAATGGTGATGGGGCCCGCCGAAATCGCGACGGGATCAAGCATATGGTAGAGGTCGTTGAGCATGTCGATCCCTTGCTCCCTACATACAAATGCGGCCGCGGGCCTTGCGCTCGCAGCCGCAAATTTGGGCGTAACGTCTATGCGGAATACATGGCCCGCAGCTTTCGCATCTTAGAACGGCGCGTACTCGTCGTACAGATCGTCGGTCTCGCCAGAGGCATTGACCTGCTCGACGCGGGTAACACCGGGCACGTGCTCCTTAAGGATGCGCTCGATGCCCATGGACAGGGTCAGCGCGCTCATGGGGCAGCCTGCGCAAGCGCCCTGGAGCTCAAGCTGAACGACACCCTCGTCGTCAACGCCGATGTACTCCATATCGCCGCCGTCAGCCTGCAGGTTGGGGCGGATCTCCTCAAGAACCTTCTTAAGCAGCTCTTCGTTAACAGCCACAGGGGCTCCTTTCTCACAATAACGCGGGCAAGCCCGCGGACAGAGCTATGTTACTACAGCCATGTACCCGCTCCGGCGCCCGCTATGCGCGCGGACACGACCTTCACGACCACCTTCACGACCAGTCAATTTGGGACGAGGCTTTTGGCTCCTTTTGGTGCCGGGTGGCACCGCCATGCGCTCCTGCCATTACCGCCGTTGCTACTGAGTCTGTCCCCCGGTGCCGATGTGAACATCGACGATAACCTGGCGGTAGCTAATACCGCAGGAGTCGAGGATGCGGCGGCTGATGCGGCCGTCGTCGGTGTCGGCATACTTGTTGTCCAGGTAGACAACCTCGCCCACGCCCACCTGCGCCAGGATCTTGGCGCAGTCGTGGCACGGGAACAGCGTAACGTAGACCGTGGAACCCTCAAGGTCTTTGAGCGAGCCGCGGTAGTTGAGCACGGCGTTGGCCTCGGCATGCACCACGTAGTTGTGCTTGTCCTGCAACGGGTCATCGCTCGTGCCCCACGGGAAAAAGTCGTCGTTGAGCGCCGAGGGCGTACCGTTGTAGCCCACCGAAAGGATGCGGTGGTTGGTGTTGGCAATGCACGCGCCCACCTGCGTGTTGGGGTCCTTACTGCGGCGCTGCGCGGCGATGGCCACGCTCATAAAGAACTCATCCCAGCTAATAACGTCGCGGCGCTTGCCCGACGCGGTTTGATGAAGATCGTCCGACATGGCAGACACCTCCGAAATCGCAATAGTTTGACCCATTGTAGCAGGTGAAAGGTAGGGGCGCTTATCCCACCAGCCCCTCGCCCTACGCGCGGCGGGGCTTTTGATTGATGTGGTAGAGCTCGGCGAGACCCCGCAGCGTCAGCGCATCGTCGACCGTCAGGCTATGGCCGACCAGCGCCGCAAGCGCCTCGGCATCGTCGCCAGTAATGACGATGGGCACGCTGCCTTCCCCCGCGGCCTTGGTCGCACGCATCTCGGCAAGCACCATGTCGAGCATGCCGTCGATGCGCGCCACCTCGCCCAAAACCACACCCGAGCGCATGGCCTCGCGCGTGTTGCGGCCGATGACGTGCGTCGGCGCCGAGGGCTCAACCTGGGGTAGGCGCGCTGCTGCCGCCGAGAGCGAGCGGGCGCCGAGGGCCAGCCCCGGCGCGATAACGCCGCCGACAAAGGTGCCGCGCGCGTCGATGACCTCGATATTGGTCGTCGTGCCCAGGTCGATCACGATGCACGGCGAGCCGTAGACGGCGCGGGCCGCCACGGCATCGGCGATGCGGTCGGGGCCGATCTCGGCCGGGTCATCGTAGTGCACGGGCATGCCGGTCTTAAGTCCCGGCCCTACGGTGAGCACGCGCCCCGTACAGGTACGGGAAAGCGCTACCTTCCACGGGCGCTCGAGCGCCGGGACCACGCAGCTCAGCACGGCAGCCGCGGGCACAAGCGCACCCGGCATGCCCGCATCGGCCGCCAGTGCGGCCATGACCTGCACGAGACGCATGCGCACCTCGTCTGCCGTGATGCTCGACGGCGTGGTGATCTCGCACGTCGCAAGCGGACATTCCTGCGCCGCGGCCGAATCCTCGGCAAACAGACCAAAGCGAATGAACGTGTTACCCACGTCGACCGTCAATATGTATGCGCACCCATTAAGCATCGTCGGCGCTCCTTTCGTCTGCCCAGCAGTATATCGCCTACCTAAACCAGTCATCCCAAAATGACTAGCTTGCGGCTATACTGGTGCGCGGTCGCGCGCGAGCTCACGCGGCGGCCCTTGGTAACCCGACTTCCCGCGCCGTATCCGTAACGGCGCTCCCGGGGGAAGCGGATATACGCAAAGGAGTTTTATATGAGCAATCCCTCGAACCGCGCTTCGATGCGCGGGCAACTCACGCTACGCGGCGTCGTCATCGGCGTCCTTGGCTGCGTGATCATCACGGCAAGCTCGGCCTATACCGCCCTCAAGATGGGTGCGCTCCCCTGGCCGATCATTTTCGCTGCCGTCATTTCGCTGTTCTTCCTTAAGCTCATGGGCAACGCCAGCCTCAACGAGGCCAACGTTACCCACACCATCATGTCCGCGGGTGCCATGGTCGCCGGCGGCCTGGCGTTTACCATCCCGGGCGCCTGGATGCTGGGCTATGCCGACCAGATCAGCTGGCTCGACATGTTTATCGTGGCACTCGCCGGCACCATCTTGGGCCTTCTGGCGACAGCACTCATCCACCGTCACTTTATCGTGGACGCCGCGCTTGAGTTCCCCACCGGCAACGCCGCGGCTCAGACCCTGCGTGCGACCGAGGCCGGCGGCAAGACCGGCAAGCAGCTCTTTGGCTCCATGGCCATCGCCGGCATCTACAGCGTGCTGCGCGACGCCCTGGGCGTGGTGCCCAGCATGCTTTGCACGCTCAATATCCCCGGCGTGACCTTTGCCATCTACAACTCGCCCATGTTGCTGTCCATCGGCTTTTTGGTGGGCTTCGCCCCCGTCGCGTTCTGGTTTGCCGGCGCGCTGCTGGGCAACTTTGGCATCATTGTCGGCGGCACCGCTGCCGGTCTGTTTGACGTTATGACCGCACAGGGCATTGTTAAGTCCCTGGGTATGGGCCTCATGATGGGCTTTGGCGTCGCCGTCGTCCTCAAGGACATCCTGCCGCAGGTCGCCGGTATCGTCCGCGGCCTCGCCGCCGACAGCTCCACCGACACCGACGAGCAGTCGCTCATCTCGGGCTCCCTTAAGCTCGACGCCGGTATCATCGGCCTGGGCGCTGCCGCCATCGCCGTGATCGTTGCCATCGTACTCGATCTTGGCCCCGTTCCAGCCGTCATCGTCACGCTGTTCACCTTTGTCACCACCATCATGAGTGCGCAGAGCTGCGGCCAGACGGGTATCGACCCCATGGAGATCTTTGGCCTCATCGTCATGCTCATCGTGGCTGCCTTCGCGCAGCTCGCGCAGGTCAAGCTGTTCTTCATCGCCGGCATCGTGGCCGTGGCGTGCGGCCTTGCGGGCGACGTCATGAACGACTTTAAGGCCGGCGCCGTGCTGGGCACCAACCCGCGTGCGCAGTGGATCGGCCAGGCCATCGGCGGCATCGTGGGCGCCCTGGTCGCTGCCGCCGTCATGGTCGCGCTCGTCACCGCCTATGGTCCGGACGCCTTTGGTCCCGACAAGAGCTTCGTTGCCGCGCAGGCGAGCGTAGTCGCCACCATGGTCTCGGGCATCCCGAGCGTGCCGTGGTTCGCAGGCGGTTTTATCGCCGGTATCGTCATGTATTGGCTTGGCATTCCCGCCATGATGATCGGCTTGGGCGTGTACCTGCCGTTCTACATGTCGCTCACGGCCTTCCTGGGCTCCTGCGTCAAGCTCGCCTACGACAAGTGGGCCGCGCACCGCGACGCCGCCGCCGGTCTTTCTGACGAGGAAAAGGCCGCCAAGGACGCTGCCCTCCAGGAGCAAGGCCTGGTCGTCGCCAGCGGCCTGCTGGGCGGCGAGTCTATCGTCGGCGTTATCCTGGCCTTTATCGCCGTGGGCCTGAACCTGCTGGGCTAAGTCGAGCAGCTGCTCGACAGAAACTATATTGCCTACGATTTGCCCGGTCGGTAGCTTTCGCGGCTACCGACCGGGCTTTTTGATACCAACGCAAAGAAAGGCCGGCGCGCTGCGTTTAACAGCGCGCCGGCCTTATCGGTTAAGCTATCGAAGCGTTCCTGCTATGAAACGAAGTTCGTTGCAGAATCTACGCCCGGATCGCTACATGTGCTTGCGACGACGATCGCCCAGCGTCACGCCCGCGGCCACGAGGGTGATACCGCCGATGACGAACACCTCGCCCGCAAGAGCGGAGTCATCACCGGTCTGGGCGAGCGCGGCAGGCGCAGCCTGTTTCTTGGCAACGGGGGCCTTTGCGGCGGCCTGCGTAACCTGGGGCTTGGCCTGCGGCTCAGCCTTGGGATGATACTTGTCGTACTCGGCCTGCGCGGCAGCCAGGACATCCTTGGCATCTCCGAGCTCGGCCAGTGCAGCGGCATAGGCGTCGTTGGCATCGGACAGCTTGGCATCGGCATCGCTCAGCGCAGCCTTGAGGCCAGCGGCGGCATCGACGGCAGCCTTGTAGCGAGCGTAGGCAGCGTTAAGCTTGACCAGCTTATCGTTGCCCGTCGTGCCCGCGGCAAGGGATGCCTTGTGGTCGACAGCCTCAAGATCGGCCTTGAGTGCCTCGTCGTTGGCAAGCTCGGCCTTGGCCTTGACGATCTCGAAGTTCGCATCGACGACGGCTTCGTTGGCGGCCTCGAGCTGCTTCTGGGCATCGGCGACACCGGCGACAGCGGCGTCATAGGCGGCCTTGGCGTCGTCGACCGCCTTCTGAGCGCCGGCGAAGCGCTCGAAGGCCTTGTTCGCGGTAGCCAGCTCGCCCTCGGCGGCCTTGGCCTTGGCCTGCGCGTCGGACACAGCCTGCGCCTTGGCGGCAACCGCCTGCTTGGCGTCCGAAAGAGCAGTCGCGGCCTGGACATCTGCGGCCTGGGCCTTGTCTACACCAGCCTGGGCGGCATCGTCGGCCTTCTTTGCCTCGTCAAGCGAGCCCTGCTTATTCGCAAGGTCCGCCTGGGCGGCATCGCGCTTGGCGGCAAGGTCCTTGACCGAAGCGGTAGCGTTGCCATACGCCTCGTTGGCCTGATCGGACTTTACCTTGGCGGCGTCGCGGGCGCTGCGAGCCTTCGCCTTGTGAGCAGCGGCATCGGCCGCCTTCGTCTTGTTGTCAGCAAGCGTGGCGTTAGCCTTATCGAGAGCTGCCTGGGCAGTAGCGGCCTTGCTCTTGGCGGCATCGAGGTTCTGCTTGAGGGACTCGATGTCGATTCCGCCGAGTGCGTCCTTCGCTGCGTCATATGCCGTCTTCGCGGCGGCGGTGCCGGACTTGGCCTTCTCGTACTCACCCTTGGCGGTGTTCACGTTCGTGTCGGCCGCGGTATAGGCGTCGCGCGCGGAATCCTTTTTGTTGACGGCAGCGTAGTAGGCATTGCTGGTCGAACCGTAATTCTTCTGCGCCTCTGCCAGCTTATTCTGAAGCTGCTTCAGCTGCTCCTTCTGCTCCTGCGTGCCGCCTGCGTTGTAGGCGGAATCGATGTAGTCGTTGAGGAGCTTCTTGAACTCGGAGACAGTGAAATCGGCCTGCGTGTCATCAGCGCTGTAATCAAATATGGTTACCTCGGAATCGGTGTTCTTACCGCTACCGGTTGCGATGCCGATAGCCTTCGTACCGGCATCGATAATGTTGAGATAATGCCCGCACTCATGGTAGATGCTGTTGTAGTGCTGGTAGATATAGTAGGAATCATATCGATGGCTTCCAAGTGCGTCACCATACTGCTCGACGTACTTATCGAACGCCTTTTTCTCCTGGGTGTAGAGACCGGTATATGGCCAGCCAAGCGTATCCTCAGTCTCGCCGCCGGTATATGCACCGCCTCCGCCGGCAAGATTTTCGCCGTTGTCGAAGTAGCAGTTCGAGTGCCCCCAGATGTTCGATGAATACGATGTATTAAGGGCGGCTGCCACAGTCATGCGGAGGCTGACGCTGAGTGCCGACTGACCGTTCGCCTTGCGGAGGTTGTTCTGGGTATCGAGATATGTCAGGGCGTTGCGCATCTGCTCCAAGGAAAGCGGATTGGTGTCGCGAGACATGTCCTGATCGACGTACTGGTCATACCATTCGGCCTTGTCAGCGGCACCGGTCAACATCGATACGGCTTCCTGGGCGTTCTTTTTCTGCGTGGCTGTGAACTGGCTGCCGCCGATGATGTAGTTCATGAAGCCGAACATACCCTGACTGATGACATTCTGGTCTACGGTCATGTTTGACTTGAGATCGGCAATCTGCTGGTTGAGCTTCTCGACCTCGGCGTTTGCGGCATCGTATGCATTTTTCGCGTCGGTTACTTCAGCACGAGCCTGATCGAACTCGTTGTGCTTCTGCTGACGAACCTCGACAAGTCGGTCGTACTCCGCCTTCTTGTCGGCCTCGGTCTGCTGGGCCTGCTCGTATGCCGTCTTCGCGGCGTCACGCTTACTGGCCGCGTCCTTGTACTCCTTGTTTGCCGCATCGTATGCAGACTGGGCAGATGCCACGGCGGCGTTGGCGGCGTTGGCCTTCTCCTGTGCGGCGGTGGCGGCAGTCTGCGCGGCCTGCAGGTTCGCCTGTGCGGTGGCGTCTGCAGTCGTCGCGGCTTCGAGCGCGGCCTTCGCGGTCTTGAGCTCACCAGCAGCAGCGATCTTGGCGGCCTCAAGCGCACTCAGGTCGACACCCGTACCCGAGACGGCAGCATCGAGCGCGGTCTGCGCCTGGTTGAACTTCTGCTGGGCGTTATCGCGCGCGGTGGTTGCGGCTGCGAGAGCAGCGGCAGTCTCCTGCTTCTTGGCCTGGGCAGTCGTCAAAGCTGCCTCGGTATTCTGCTTTTCCTGCTGGGCGCTGGCCTCGGCAGCCTTGGCCTGGTCCAGATTGTCCTGTGCAGTAGTAACTGCCTTGTTGGCGTCATCGAGCTTTGCCCGCGCGTCCTCGACGGCCTTCTTGGCAGCCTCGTACTCGTCCATACCCATGGCCTCGAGCTTGGCCTGGGCATCATCGAGGGCCTTCTTGGCCTCATCCTGCTTTGCCTTGGCGTCCTTGAGCGCCTGGGTCTTATCCTCGACACTCTTGTTGGCCTGATCGAGCTGATCGTTCAGGTCGCCCAGCTTCTTCTGCTGCTGCTCGGTCTTTTCGACGGCGGCTTTGAGCTCGTCAATCTTCTCCTGGAGCGCGGCGACTTCTGCTGCGTTCTGCTCGATTTCGTTGTCGCTCACGGCCTGCGAGGCCTGATTCTTTTGCTGCTGCGCCTGCTTTTGAGACTGGCCCGCCGCGTCGGCCTTCTTCTGGGCGGCATCGTAGGCGGCCTGAGCGTCCTTGAGCTGCTTTGCCGACTCCTCGGCCAGCTGGGCAGCCGTCTTTACGACCGCTTGGTTACCGGCGGCAACGGTATTCTCTACAGAACTACCCCCCCCCTGAACAGAATCGCCGTTATCGGTTGACGGTGCGGCGATTGCCGCCAGCGGCGACATGAGCGGCTGAGCAATGAGGCCCGCCGTCAAAACGGTTGCGACGGCGCGGTTGGCAACGCCCTTGACGTTGACGGCCTTAGCCCGAGGCTCAAAGTGTTGTGGACTGTAGTTTGCCATGGCTTTCTCCCTTTGACACGGATGTATCCATACGTATCAAACGGTAGCTGTCGATTTTTGAATTCTGTTGCGCAACATTGGCGACCAGCGCTTTTTTGAAATTCGCGCTCTCGTGCTTCACAATTTCGTCACATATGTAGGAGCTGGTGCATCATATTCTTGCGGGATCGAATTGAGCCTGTGATTTGCATTTGCTCCCGCGTCATCCGCCCTATCGGATTCCGCATCCAACAGACACCCCGCCCGCCACGGTGTAGAGTTAAGACAACGGGCGCGTTGCGCGGACCGCGCTGGAACGAGGTGGACATGGAACTCGACAAACAACAGATCAAGCGACTACGCGAACGCCATCACCGGCGCCATGGCATACGCCCTGCCCATAGCGAAGCCATGGAAAACGTCACCCGCTTCCTAAAGCGCGCATTCAACATTCGCGAGGGACGCGCGCCCTATCACGTAATCCGCAAGCGCTTTGTAAACGGGGCGCGCCTGACCGGCTCTCACCTGTGCATCCTCATCATCGCTATGTTGATCGCGAGCATCGGCCTCGATATCGACTCGGACATTGCCATCGTGGGCGCCATGCTCATCTGCCCGCTTATGGGATCGGTCCTTGCCATGGCATATGGCATCGCCACGCTCGACCGCGAGATTACCGTCGAAGCTGTCGCCAGCCTTGCGCTGCAGATGGCCTTTTGCCTGGTCACGTCCACGTTGTACTTTAAGCTCTCGCCCCTTGGCACCACCACGGCCGCCATCATCGACAACTCGACGCCCACCGTATGGGACCTTGCTGTCGCCCTCGCGGGCGGCTTTGCGGGCGGCCTAGGCAACTCGCGCGACCAGGAACCCGCCACGCTCATCGCCGGCGTGGCCGTGGCGACCGCGCTCATGCCGCCCCTGTGCGCGGCGGGCTACGGCATCGCCATCGCAAGCGGGTCGCTATTTCTCTCGGCGCTTTATGAGTTTGGCATCAACGTGGTCTTTATCGCGCTGGCGGCCGAAGCCGTATTGCTTCTTTTACGTGTACCGCTCAAGCGCGACCTCAACGGCGACGGCATTGTGACAGCCGAGGAAAATGCCGAGGTCGACGAGCTGTCGCGCAAAGTACGCCGCCGCATTGTTGTGGGCACGGTGATCTTTGCCATCCCCTGCATTGTTATGACGGCGGGTTCCATTGGTTCGGCGCAGGCCGGCGTGCAGGACGGCTACGGCGTCACCGAAACCACGCGCGAGCTTGCCGCGGTGCTGCCAGGCTTTAAGGATTACACCGTCGCCGTCGAGACCTCGGCCACCGAAGGCGACGAGGAAGGCATCGTCGAGCGCGAGATAGTCGCCCACGTGACGACACGCGAGGCGCTCGGGGCGCACGACCGTCACGTCGCCCGCAAGCTCATCGACCTCAGCGTGCCCGAACTCGATCGCGTGGAATTTGACGTAAAGTGATGCAGAGCGCAGCCGCGGGGCGCAGGCACAGCCAAGCGCAGCGCTACAGCTCGTACTTGTACACGCGGTAGATGTTCTTCTCGGCTTCCATCTCGTAGGTGGTGATGGACAGTCCATAGCGATCGTACTCGGCAAAGGTCTTGGCCATGCCCGATGCCACGAGCATGCTATTCGAATCGCCGACGCGCTGCGCACTGCTGACGTAACCCGAGAACGGCACTGCGACCTGATCTTCGAGCTCGTAGGTGCGCGCGGCCTCGTCCACCGTAAAGATGCGCCCAAACGAATGCGTCCCCTTGCTGCAGTCGGTCACCACCGCGGCACCCAGCTGGCCCCAGTCGAACTTGGGATAGCTCTCGTCCGCACCAAAGTTGTTGTCGTACAGCAGTACCTGGTAGCGACCGGTTGTTACCGTATCGTCGTTTGGCAGATAGATCACACTGTGCTGGCCCGCATTGAGCGAAAAATCGCCTTGGGCCTGCAGCAACTTGTCCTCAAAGCCCGAACCGGCCCAAAAATCGGACAAGCCCACGGAAGGCTGTAGCAAGGTCATTTGCGCAACATATGTCCAGCAAAAACGGGTGGTAGCCGGTACGGCTACCACCCGTTTGTCTCATATCTAGCCCATAGCAGACCAGCTACTTCTTAATGCCGCGTCCCAGACGCTTGGCGACCGATGCAACGGCCTCCTCGCTGGCCGGTCCACAGCTCACGCAGCCGTCATGGGCACGCATCTGGCCGGTGACCTCGTCCATCGCGAGCGGCGCCACCTTCTCGAGCTTAAAGCCCTTACCGGCGCGCATGTTTTCCTTGGCCACGCTAATCATGAGCTTAATACGGTTGAGCTGGTTGACCTCGGACGCACCGGGGTCGTAGTCCACCGCGACGATGTTGCTCTCGGGGTGCTGACGGCGCAGCTCCTTGATCACGGCCTTGCCCACCACGTGATTGGGCAGGCACGCGAAGGGCTGCGTGCAGATGATGTTGGGCGCGCCATGGTCAATCAGGTCGAGCATCTCGGCCGTGAGCAGCCAGCCCTCGCCCATGTTGTTGCACACCGAAAGCACCGTGCGAGCCTTGTCCGCCATGGTGCTGATGCGCTCGGGCGCCTCAAAGCGGCGGGACTTCTCGAGCATCTCCTCCACCGGCGTACGCATCCAGTCCACGAGCTTAATAAGCGCTTGCATGCCCGCGCGCGTAGTGGCAGAGCTTCCCAGCTCGTCCTTCTGAAGCTCGGCGTTACTCATGGAGTACAGGAAGAAATCGAGCAGGCCCGGTACTACGGCCTCGCAGCCCTCGCGCTCGATAACGTCGACCACGTGGTTGTTGGCTGTGGGATGGAACTTGACCAAGATCTCGCCGACCACGCCCACGCGCGGCTTGGTACCCTCGCCCACGAGCGGCATGGTATCGAACGCGCGGATGGCCTCGCGGCACAGCTTGGTGTAGTTGTGGCGGTTGAACTTGGGTGCCAGCTTGCGGGCGCGCGCCATGTACTCCTCGTAGAGCGCGTTGGCGGCACCGGGCGTAGCCTCGTACGGGCGGCAGCGGTAGAGCATCTGCATCATCACGTCGCCAAAGAGCACCGCGTAGACTGCCTGTTTAAGCAGCGCCGGCGTAATCTTAAAGCCAGGGTTGTCCTCGCCGAGCGCCACGGCCGAAAGCGAGATCACCGGAATCTCGGGGTGGCCGCTCTCGCGCAGGGCCTTGCGGATGAGTGCGATGTAGTTGGTGGCACGGCAACCGCCGCCGGTCTGGCTGATAACCACGGCCGTCTTGGACAGGTCGTATCGACCGCTCTCGATGGCCTCCATAATCTGGCCGGTCACCAAAATGGACGGATAGCAAATGTCATTGTTCACGTAGCGCAGGCCGGCCTCGACGGCGTCGTGATCGGTTGAGGGCAGCAGCTCCAAGTTGTAGCCGGCACCGCGGAACACCTCTTTGACCAGGTCGAAGTGGATCGGCGCCATCTGCGGGCACAGGATGGTGTAGCCCTCGTCACGCATCTGCTCGGTAAAGGGCACCTTGGGCCACGCGGTCGAAGCACTCTCGCGCTGTGCCTCGAACGTGTACTTACGGCTCGCGAACGCGGGAGCATCTGTGGAGGGTGCCACCGGCGCGGCATCACCCTGCTCGTAGGCCTCGCCCGCGGCCGTGGCCTCGGCCAGGCGCTCGGCCTCCTGGTCCTTAAGCGCGGCCATGAGCGAGCGGATGCGGATGCGCGCGGCACCCAGGTTGGATACCTCGTCGATCTTGAGCACGGTGTAGATCTTGCCGCTGGCCTCCAGAATCTCCTGCACCTGGTCGGTGGTCAGAGCGTCCAGGCCGCAGCCGAAGGAGTTGAGCTGGATCAGGTCCAAGTCGTTGCGCATCGTCACAAAACGGGCGACGGCGTACAGGCGGCTGTGGTACATCCACTGGTCGACGACGCGGATGGGGCGCTCGGGCTTCACGAGATGCGCGAGCGAATCCTCGGTAAAGACCGCAAAGCCAAAGCTCGAGATAAGCTCGGGCAGGGCATGGTTGATCTCGGGGTCGTTATGGTAGGGACGACCGGCGAGCACGATGCCGTGGCCGCCGTGGTCCTCGACCCACTTAAGAGCCTCCTCGCCCATGGTCTGGATATCCTCGTGGAAGCGCGCATCGGCCTCGAAGGCGGCGTTGACGGCGGCATCGACCTCGGAGCGCGTGATCTTGGGTCCACGCACGCGACCGCGACCGGCTTGCGCATCGGCCACACGGTCGACGGCGAGCACCTGGTACAAGCGGCGCTTGAGCTCGGTCTTATCGTGATAGGGCACAAACGGGTACAGGAACTCGATGTTCTGCTCGCGAATCTCGTCGATGTTGAGCGCCAACGCCGTGGGATAGCTCATGACGATGGGGCAGTTATAGCAGTTACCGGCGGTCGGATCCTCCTTGCGCTCCCAGCGCACGCACGGCATCCAAATGAAGTCGACATCGCGGTCGATGAGGTTCATCACGTGGCCGTGGCTCATCTTGGCCGGATAGCACACGCTCTCGGACGGCATGGACTCGATGCCCGCCTGGTAGGTCTTCTTGCTCGACTGGTCGGACAGCTGCACGCTAAAGCCCAGGCGCGTAAAGAACGCGTGCCAGAAGGGGTAATTCTCGTACATGTTGAGCGCACGGGGGATGCCGACGGTGCCGCGCGGGGCCTCGTCGGGGCTCAGCACCTCGCGGTTAAAGAGCAGCTCGTTTTTCTTTTTGAAGAGGTTGGGGGCCTCGGTCTTCTGCTTTTTGTGGCCGGCGCCCTTCTCGCAGCGGTTGCCGGTAATGAAGCGCCTGCCGCCGCCAAAGTCGTTGACGGTAAGCTGGCAGTTGTTGGAGCAGCGACCGCAGCGGACATGCTTTTGCGTCACGGTAAGGTGCGCGATGTCCTCAGCCGAAAGGATGGTCGAGGTGCCATCGGCACCGGCGCGATCGCGGGCGAGCAGGGCCGCACCATAGGCGCCCATGCAGCCGGCGATGTCGGGACGCACGGCGTGAACGCCAGTGAGCTGCTCAAACGCACGCAGCGTAGCGTCGGACATAAAGGTGCCGCCCTGGACGATCACTTGGCTGCCAATCTCCTTGGGGTCGCGCAGCTTAATGACCTTGAACAAGGCGTTCTTGATGACGGAATAGGACAGGCCGGCCGCAATGTCGCCCACCGTAGCGCCTTCCTTTTGCGCCTGCTTGACGCGCGAGTTCATAAAGACCGTGCAGCGACTGCCCAGGTCGACCGGGGCCTTGGCATGGATGGCGGCGTCGGCGAACGCGCGCACGTCCATGTTCATGGACACGGCGAAGCTCTCGATAAAGCTGCCGCAGCCCGACGAGCAGGCCTCGTTGAGCATAATGTGCTCGATAACGCCGTCCTTGACGCGCAGGCACTTCATGTCCTGGCCACCGATGTCCAGGATAAACTCAACGCCGGGCAGGAATGCCTTGGCGCCGCGCAGGTGCGCGACGGTCTCGATCTCGCCGGAGTCGGCCTTGAGGGCCTCGATGAGCAGCGCCTCGCCATAGCCCGTGGTGGTCACGTGGCCGATGGTACAGCCGGCAGGGATGTGGTTGTAGAAATCGGCCATGATGACCTTGGCCGTGCCTAGGATGTCGCCGTTGTTGTTGCCGTACCAGGTGTGCAGCAGCTGACCGTCCTCGCCCACGAGTGCGGCCTTCATGGTGGTGGAGCCGGCGTCGATGCCAATGAACACGCGGCCGGTGTAGCCTTCGAGTTTGCCCTTGGGGACGACTTCCTGGTCGTGGCGGGTTTTGAACTCGGCGAAGTCCTCGTCGGTGGCAAAGAGCGGATCCAGGCGCTCGACCTCGGCACCCTGTGTGTCACCCAGGGCATCGATAGCCTCGATGAGCTGCGGGAACGTGCTGAGCTTATTGGACTCGTGCGCCATGGCGGCGCCGCTCGCCACAAACAGGTGAGCGTTTTGGGGCACGATACGGTGCTCCTCGTCCAGATTGAGCGTGAGGTAGAAGCGGTGGCGCAGCTCGGAGAGATACTGCAGCGGGCCGCCCAGGAAGGCGACGTTACCGCGGATGGGACGGCCGCACGCCAGGCCCGAGATGGTCTGGGTCACGACAGCCTGGAAGATGGAGGCGGCCACGTCCTCGGGGCGAGCGCCCTCGTTGAGCAGCGGCTGCACGTCAGTCTTGGCAAAGACGCCGCAGCGGCTAGCGATGGGATAGATGGTGGTGGCGTTGGCCGCGAGTTCGTTAAGGCCGCTGGCATCGGTGTGCAGCAGGGTTGCCATCTGGTCGATGAACGCGCCCGTGCCGCCGGCGCAGGTGCCGTTCATGCGCTGCTCGATGCCGTTATCGAAGTAGATGATCTTAGCGTCCTCGCCGCCCAACTCGATGGCGACATCGGTGGCCGGGATAAGGGTCTCGACGGCGCGTTTGCTGGCGATGACCTCCTGGACAAACTCCAGGTCGAGCCACTGGGACAGCAGCAGGCCGCCCGATCCGGTAATGGCGCAGGTCATCTGGGCCGTCGGCAGCACCGTCGCAGCACCCTCGAACAAGTCGCGGGCGCAGGCACGGACGTCGGTGTGGTGGCGCTGGTACTTGGCGTAGACGATCTGGTTGTCGTCATTGAGCACGGCGAGCTTGACGGTGGTGGAGCCCACGTCGATGCCCAGGTGCAGGTTGCCGCGGGCGGCCTCGGGGTTGAAGATCGCGCCTTCGGGGGCGTGGGCGGCGGCTACGGGCTCAGCGGCGGTGGCGGGCTCACTGGCGACGGGCGTCTCCCCTGCCGCGTTCTTGGCATCGGCAACTGCCTCGGCGACCTTCTCGGCAGCCGCGGTCGCGGCCTTCTGCGCGGCGTCCACCACGGCGGGCGCAGCCTCGCGTGCGGCAGCGACCACACGGTCTTTAATGCCCTCGACGAGTTTGCTCATTGTCTCTCCTCTTAGTTGTTGGACTCGACGGTTGCGGTGGTGTCGACCGCGTCCTCGAGCTGCAGATTCAATAGCTTCATGCCGTATTCCGGCACGTTGATATCGATGGGTTGGCCATACAGATCACCAGGGCGCACAAAAGCGAGCACCGTCATAATGCGCGCCATGGTCTCGGGCGATTCGGTGAGCCCGCGCTCAAACCAGCGCTGAATCATGCCGACCTCGGCGCTCACGACGTAGGTAACGTAGTAGTCAAAGAACGTGCCCAGCGCCAGACCCAAAATGCCCGTCTGCGCACGCGGCACCACAGCCTCACGCGCGGTGTCGATGATTCTTTTAATGAAGGCCTGGTCGCCGCCCGGACCCAGCAGCGCACCGATTAAGTCGCGGTTGGCCGCAAGATAACGCAGCAGCTCAACCGAACCGGGCGCCGGCTCGAGCTCGTCGATGTTGCGGTAAAGATCGGGTAATTGAGCTGCGGTGATAAGCTCCACCCGCTCACGGATCTCGGCAAGCAGGCCGTTCTCGATCTGGCTGATAAAGTCGGGGATATCGCGGTAGTGCGAATAGAACGTGCGGCGTGTAAGACCGGCGCGCTCGGTGAGCGACGCGACGTTAATGCGCGAAAGGTCGCCGCTTTCGGCAAGCTCGCTGGCAAGTGCCTGGCGAAGGGCACGCTGCGAGCGAAGGGACCGGCGATCGCATTTCTCGAGCTGGGACAAGCGTCCTCCTTGTTACTCAGCCTGTGCGCTATTGCACAGTGCGAGTATTATTGCACACCGTGTGCATCAACACGTAAAGGCAATATTTTGGATGTGACAAAGGGACAGTTCCTTTGTCACATCGAGCTGCAGCTTAGTCCCGTTAATGGGACCAGCAATCGCCGCGCCCGTTGCATCATGCCGGTAATAATCGATAAGGAGGCCGACATGAACAACCAGGCAAGCGATAGCATCACCGATGCCGGCAAGGAGCTCGTCCTCAGCTGCATCAAGAGCCCTGAGCTGCGAGACCACATGCGTAAATATCTATACTGGCCGGCGCCCATCGTCGCTGGCTCGCTCAAGACGCTTGATGAAAAGCGCACCATGCTCGAACAACTCCGCGAAGAGGTCTCATCGGGTCTCATCGAAGATGTCGATTCCCATCTCACCCAGCTCAACAGCGCGCTCGAAATGCTCAACAACATCGAGCGCGACCGCGGCATCCTTCTTCTCTCTGCCATGTGCTACTGCGAGGAGGAGCGCGGAACCGACACCTTCGATGGCCCCTTCCCCACCGCATCCTGGGAAGCCGCACAAAACCTCATGAAGCGCTACATCGAGGAGTATCCCGACGACGACTGGTCCGAATCGTTCTGGCAAGTCGATCTCTACACCTCGAAAGACCTGCACGAGCACCAAACGGCGCGGCCCTCTCTGTCGTTTGCGGCAACCAAGGACGGCGAGCTCATATTCCTCCGCGATCTGCGCAATCACCGCACTCGCAAATCGCACGTCGAAAGCGCCTGGCGAAACGATAGCAGGCGGTTCTGCGACAGCAACGAACCCATCTATACGCCGTGGGCACCGGGCGACATCCTTAAAATTGACGGTCGCCCCTTCGACCACGGACCCCGCTTTGCCATTGTGCTCGAGAACGACTACGAGCACACACTCCGGGGACAGATCTGGTGTGCGGGGCCCAGCAAAGACCGCGGCGTTAAGGAAGGATCACTTTCCTCCGGCACCTACCGCGACTGCCTTTTGGACGTCTTCGCTCCTTCCGCGCTCTATACCGCTGAGCGCTATACCGGCGACCTTCCGGACGATTGCGCCTTTATGCTTGAACTCTCGCAAAAGTTGCACGACGACCCCGACTACGGCAAGCAATGGTCCGAGGGCTCGGTCGGACACGACTGTTTGCAGCCTTATCGCAAGCCCGCCAGCCAAAACGAGCTGGATATTCGTCCGGACATCTTTGAGTTTTTAGATTCACGCAGCATTAAGGAGCATCTTCAACGAATCAACTACGAGCTCACCACGCCCGTAGCGGCTTTCATCGTCGATCGCTCGCATAAGGCAACGCTGCGGCAAAAGTTCGAGGGCTGGCAAAAGATCATCGATAGCATGCCCAACTGCACCATGAGCCGAAGAAACGACACACTCAACATCCCGGACTTCCATGCCTTTCTGCGCAATGTCATC
>ERZ1032651.94-NODE-94-length-26023-cov-27.062269_pt1 | contig 26023 bp, 19 predicted proteins | sample MGYA00518732_ERZ1032651 | MGnify/ENA primary metagenome ERZ1032651 (study PRJEB33719, sample SAMN04261399) | wastewater metagenome | biome: periurban shantytown; feature: human; material: feces | host: Homo sapiens | place: Peru: Lima | collected 2013-01-03 ...
GATGGATGGTCCAAGCGTGAGTCTCGGCAGCAAACTATCCGATGCAAAGGTTTCCTTTGCAATCTTTAAACGCGACATTAAGCGACTGCTTGTGAACCCCGTCGCCCTGGTGGTTACCCTAGGCGTGTGCGTTATTCCCTCGCTGTATGCCTGGTATAACATCGTGGCAAACTGGGATCCGTATGGAAACACCCAAGGCATCAAGATTGCTATCGCCAACAACGATCGAGGCACCCAAAACGACTTGGTGGGTGAGCTCAACGCTGGCGACAAAGTGGTCGACCAGCTCAAGGAGAATCATCAGTTGGGCTGGACGTTCGTCGACTCGACGGCCGATGCCAAGGAGGGCGTCGAGAGCGGCGAGTACTATGCCGCTATCGTGATTCCCAAGAACTTCTCGGATAACCTGGTTTCGATGCTCGACGGCAACTACCATCAGCCCAAGCTCACGTACTACGTCAATGAGAAGAAGAGCGCCATTGCGCCCAAGGTTACCGATACCGGTGCAAACACCATCGAGGAGCAGATCAACTCGGAATTTGTCTCTACGGTAGGCAAGACTGTTGCCGGTATCGCCAAGGATGCCGGTGTCGATTTAAAGGACAAGGCAACCCAGACTCAGGACTCGCTGGCAAGTTCGGTGTCCGAGGCGTCCGACACCTTGGGCGAGGTGCGCGATTCGATTGGCGATATGAATGCCGCCATCGATAAGACGAGCGGCGCTATCGCCTCGGCTGATGCGGCACTTGCCGGCTTGCAAGGCCAGGCACCGTCGCTGACGCAGGCGATCTCCCAGGGCAACGACCTGCTGAGCGAAGCTCGCACCACGGCGGGCAACTCCATCACCTCGCTCTCCAAGGCGCTCTCGGAAGGCAGCCTTGCGCTCACCAAGACGTCGGCCTCTGCGAACGCTGCCATCGGCAAGCTGACGGGCGCGGTCACATCTACGACCACCCGTATCGACAACTCGCTCGAGTCTCTTCAAGCGACGATCGACCACAATAAGGCCGTTATCGGGCACTTGGAGATTCTCGCCAATGACACGTCGACAGGTTCCGAGGAAATTGACGCGCGCATTGTATCGACCATCGATTTGCTTCGAGAGCAGAATGAAAAGCTTCAGAGCATCAAGGACGGTCTGTCCGCGCAGTCGAGCGCCATGGCGAATGACGCAGCGGCTGTTTCGGGTGCCAGTGACGCTATCAATAACGCAATTCATACCGGTGCGACCAACCTTGGCCAAGCCCAGACGGACTTGGGCCAAAACGCGCTGCCGAAGGCCTCGAGCGCGCTCGACTCTTTTGCTGCCGTTTCGGGCGACCTGACCGGTATCGTCTCGGGTATGACACCTACACTTGCAAATGCGCGCGGCACGTTGGCGCAGCTTAGCGCTACGCTCGGCCAGGCCAAGACCACGCTGTCCCAGACCGATTCCTCGCTTGCCAAGGTCCAGGACAAGCTTGCAACCGCCGCCAATGACATCGCGGCGCTGCAGACCTCCGAGTCCATGGGCGAGCTGGCCGATCTGATGGGCGTCGATGTCAATGACGTGGCAGATTTCATGGCATCTCCGGTTGAGCTCGCGTCCAAGTCGATCTATCCGGTTAAGAGCTTCGGCTCGGGCATTGCCCCGTTCTATACCAACCTGGCGCTTTGGGTGGGCGGCTACGTGCTTATCGCCATCTACAAGCTCGAGGTCGATCGCGAAGGCATCGGCAGCTTTACCGCGCGTCAGGGCTACTTTGGCCGCTGGTTGCTCCTGGTGATCCTGGGCGCGTTGCAGGCCATCATCGTTACGGTAGGCGATCTGGTGATTGGCGTGCAGTGCGTCAGCCCGCTGCTGTTCGTGCTGGGCGGCATCGCCATTTCGTTCACCTACGTCAATATCATCTATGCGCTGTCCACCACGTTTAAGCATATCGGCAAGGCTATCGGCGTCATTCTCGTCATCGTGCAGATCCCGGGTTCGTCGGGCATGTACCCCATCGAGATGATGCCCGGCTTCTTCCAGTGGCTGCACCCGCTGCTGCCCTTTACCTACGGCATCAATCTGCTGCGCGAGACGGTCGGCGGCATGTATTCGTTCAACTACCTGTTCAACCTGTGCATTCTGGGCGTGTTCTTGATCGTGGCGCTCTTTATCGGCCTGCAGCTGCGTCCGCTGCTGCTCAACCTTAACCTGCTCTTTGATAAGCAGCTTTCCACGACGGGCCTCATGATCTGCGAGTCCAACGACCTGCCGCGCCAGCGCTATTCGCTGCGCACGGCCATGCGCGTCATGCTCGATTCCGATTCGTACCGTCGCGAGCTGCTCGATCATGCCGTGGCGTTTGAGCATCGCTACCCGTACTACATCAAGGGCGGTTTTGCTGCCGTGGTAGGCGTGCAGGTCCTGCTCTTTGTGCTCTCGACGGTGCTCGATATCGACAATAACGGCAAGATTATCCTGCTCGTTATCTGGATCATTTCGGTTATCGCCATCTGTGGCTGGCTCATCAACATCGAGTACATCCGTGCGAGCCTCAATACCCAGATGCGTATCTCGGCGCTTTCGGACGAGGACCTTCGCCGCGAGATGCGCGAGCACACGGCTGCCATCCCTGCTGCCCGTCGCATGTTTGGTCTCAACGCCAGCGAGCGGGGCACCAAGGACAGCGAACAGCCCACGAGCCGTCTGCCGCATATCGGTGCGCATCGTAAGGCTCAAGATGTCGACGACGTTGACAACGTAAGCGGAAACGACGGGGACACCACCCCGCTTGGCAAGCACTCTAAAGGAGGTGAGGCATAAATGAAAAACATCCTGCACCTGTTTAAGCGCGATGTCCAAAACGTGTCCCGCTCCGTGATCGGCTTGGTTGTTGTGATGGGCCTGATCATCGTGCCGTGCCTGTACGCGTGGTTTAACATCGCCGGAAGCTGGGATCCCTACGGCAATACCGGCAACCTTAAAATTGCAGTGGTCAACACTGACGAGGGCTACGAGAGCGATCTGATTCCCGTCGAGGTCAACGTGGGCGAAAACGTAACCGCCACCCTGCGCGGCAACGAGAACTTCGACTGGGTCGTCCTCAACGACCGCGATAAGGCGATTGAGGGCGTTAAGTCGGGCGCATACTATGCGGCCGTTGTTATCCCTAAAAGTTTTAGCGCAGACATGATGACGCTCTTCTCGACCGACGTGAAGCACGCCGATATCGAGTTCTATGAGAACCAGAAGGCCAACGCCATCGCACAGATCGTGACCGAGAAGGGCTCGAGCGCCGTCCAGAGCCAGGTCAACGAGACCTTTACCAAGACCATTACGACTATCGGCCTTAAGACCGTGTCCAGCCTGCTCGACTATATGAGCACCGACCAGGTGAGCAACTTTATCGCCAATCTGTCCTCTACACTGGGCGATTCGGTCGAGGACCTGCAGGACGTTCAGGCGAGCGCGACGTCACTCGCGGGCATTTTGAGCTCTACGTCCGATTCGTTGACATCGGCGGGTGGCATGCTCAAGCAGACGGGCACCGTTGATGAGTCGACGAAGCAGCTGATGGAGCACGCCAAGAACGGAATCAATGATTCCAAGGAAGCGCTCAAGGCCGCCAGCGATGCCGTTGACGCGGCGATTGACGGAAGCGCGGGCTCGTTCGACAACGTGTCCGCCGAGCTTGCGAAGGCATTCGATGCCGCGAATCAGCATGTTGACCTTACGGTGTCTCAGCTCAACGAAGCCGCAGCGGCGCTCAATACGCGTGCTGACGATATCGATGCGATGGCCGATCGGCTCCGCAACCTTGCCGACCAGGTGAGTGATGACAAGCTCAAAGACGGCCTCAAGTCCGCTGCGACGTCGCTGGGCAGAATTGCCGCGGAGTACCGTAACAATGCGAAGGACCTGACGGCGACCGCAAAGTCCCTTTCGGGCAGCATGGCGGAGGTCAACAATTCGCGTGCCGAGGTCGACCAGGCCATCGCCGATGCCAAGGCGGGTATCTCGGGTGCCAAGTCCGACTACGATTCTACGTTCTCGGTTAAGGCCAAGGAGCTCAAGAAGACCATTTCGGGCGTTCTGGATTCCCTGAACGGTATCTCGGGTGACTTGGATAGCGCCGTGAGCGGTCTGACCGACGCCTCTGGTTCGCTCGCGAAGGGTCTCTCCAAGGCTGCAAAGCTGGTCAACAAGGCTTCCAATCAGCTGGGCGAGGCGTCGGACAAGATCAGTGCCTTTAAGGACGAGCTTGATAGCGCTCTGATCTCGGGTGACCTGGCCATGATTAAGACAATGATTGGCAGCGACCCCGAGGGCCTCGCCGTGTCGCTTTCCGGCCCCGTTGCGCTCGATCGCAAGCCGGTCTATCCGATCCGCAACTACGGCTCGGCTATGGCGCCGTTCTACACGATTCTGTCGCTATGGGTCGGCTCGATCGTACTGGCGGCCATGATGAAGGTTTCGGTTGACGATGAGCTTATCAACGAGCTCATCCCCGTGCGCCTGCACGAGATCTACCTGGGTCGCTACCTGTTCTTTGGCGGTCTGGCTCTGCTGCAGGCAACGCTCGTGTGCGCGGGCGACATTCTGTTCTTTGGCATCCAGTGCGACAATCCCCTGCAGTTTGTGCTGGCGGGCTGGGTCGCGAGTCTAGTGTTCTCCAATATCGTCTACACGCTTACGGTATCGTTTGGAGATATCGGCAAGGCCCTCGCCGTCGTGCTGCTGGTCATGCAGGTCGGCGGTTCGGGCGGTACGTTCCCCATCGAGATGACCGGCCCCGTGTTCCAGGCGATCTACCCGTTCCTGCCGTTTACTCACGGCATCAACGCCATGCACGCCGCCATGGCCGGTGCCTACCATATGGAGTACTGGATTGAGCTGGGTATCTTGGCGAGCTACCTGATTCCGTCGCTGGCCCTGGGCGTCGTCTTCCGCCGTCCGGTTATCAAAGCTAACGACTGGATCATCGAAAAGCTGGAGAGTACTAAATTAATCTAGCGCAACAATGTAAACGCTGATGCTGCGGCAATGTCAGCGAGCGAGCCGCATTTGCGCCAAGGTGACGTGAAATGAAAGGGCGCTGACCTTCTGGTCGCGCCCTTGAAATTGAACGTCAGATTGGTGTGAATGCGGCTCGCGCAGCGTCGGCCGGTCCGCCGTTCGGTAGAACGGCGGAACAAAACGCTTTAGTGGGCTGGATTGCACGGGTTGCTTGGTTGTTGCTACAGTAGCGGGGCGTGCCGGGGGTCCGGCGCGTCCCGTTTTTATTTGACCATGAGGCGGCACGCAGCCTTACGCGTGCGGACACCACGCCCAGTTTGAGTGTGAGGATGTTCCATGGCCCAATACGCTGCCAACGAAATCGAAAACTTGCCCGATAGCCCTGTTGCTCGCGAGGACCTAGGCGCGGGCGGCACCTCCCGCGGCGCCGGCGCTCGCTCGCCGCTGTTCTGGAAAGTTCTGCTGCTTTCGGTGGCGATTATCTGGGGCTACTCCTTTACCACTATGAAGGATGCGCTCGACACCATTCCGGTGTTCGAGCTGCTCTATGTACGCTTTCTGCCCGCAGCGTTGGTCATGTTTGCCGTCTTCCACAAGCGCATCATTGCACATTTCAACGCTCGCAACCTGATCGTTGGCCTGAGTATGGGCGTGCTCATGTGGGCGGCCTATGCGTTGCAGACGGTCGGTCTGGCACATACTACGGCGGGCAAGAATGCTTTTTTGACGGGCACGTACTGCATCCTTGTGCCGTTCGCGAGCTATTTTCTGAGCGGCGAAAAACTCACCCGCTATAACCTGGGCGCGGCACTGCTGTGCTTGGCGGGCATTGGTTTGGTGGCGCTCGATAGCGTTGAATTCAACATCGGTGACGTCATTACGCTGGCGGGTGCGGTCTTTTTCGCCATCCAGATGGCGGTGACTGCCAAGTACGGTCGCAAAATGGACATCAACGTCATCACGTTTTGGATGTTTGTGGGCAACGGCGTGCTGAGCCTGGCAACGTCGCTGCTATTCGAGACCCAAGCGCCTCTGTCCGTGTGGACGCCGAGCTTTATCACTGCGATGGCGTTTCTCTCGGTGGGCTGCACATGCGTGGCTCTGCTCATCCAAAACGTCGGCCTGGCGCATGTCCCGGCCTCGACGGGCTCGCTGCTCCTTTCGATGGAGTCGCCTTCGGGTGTGCTGTTCTCGGTGCTGCTGATGGGGGAGGCGCTCACCTCGCGCCTGCTCGCCGGCTTCGCGCTCATCTTCCTGTCGATTATCTTGAGCGAGACTCACTTCGATTTTTTGCGTCGAAAGCCGCGCCCGCAATTGTAAACAACTTGTTGCGCCGCCCTCCCGGGGCGGCATTTTTTATGCCTCGCCCTTAAAGTAGTACCTTGCACTTTATGCTATCAAAGTGCTTGCTGCAAAAACGATACTGGAGGGCATCTATGGCACCAGCTTTGTCCGATCTTCAACCGCAATCAGCGCCCAAGGCCACCGCAGCGGCGCAGACCGCTATCGGTGACGGTCTTGTTGCAGAAGCTCAGGCTTTTGCAGACGAGCTCGCTGCGTGGCGACACGATCTACACCAGATGCCCGAGCTGGGTAATAGCCTCCCACAGACCTCTGCGTATATCCAAGCGCGCCTGACCGAGATGGACATCCCGTTTGCCACGCTCGTCGATGGTTCCTGCGTTGTGGGCCTTGTCGGCGCCGGTGCCGCCGCGGCCCAGGGTAATGGCGTCTGCACGAATGAGCAGGCCGGTACGGTCATCATGCTCCGTGGCGACATGGACGCCCTGCCCGTTGCCGAGGAATCCGGCGAGCCCTTTGCATCCACCAACGGCTGCATGCACGCTTGCGGTCACGATATGCACGCGACGGCGCTGCTTGGTGCGGCTCGTATGCTCAAAGCGCGCGAGGCAGAGCTTGTTGATGCCAACGCCACGGTTAAGTTGCTGTTCCAGCCGGGCGAGGAAACCTTTGAGGGTGCCCGCGCCGCCATCGCCGACGGTCTGCTGCAGAACCCGCGTCCTCAGGTCGCCTTTGCCATGCATGTCAATAGCCAGTCGCCGCTTGGTTTGGTGCTCTACGGCAGCCCGGCGCTCTCGGGCGTGTACGGTTTTCGCATCACGCTTCAAGGCAAGGGCGGCCATGGCTCGAGCCCCGAGATTTGCATCGACCCCATCACGGCCGGCGTGCATGTGCATCTGGCACTTCAGGAGCTCATCTCCCGCGAGGTGCCGGCGGCCAAGGAAGTCGCACTTACCGTTGGTAAGTTTGCCGGCGGCTTGGCGGCCAACGTCATCCCCGACACCTGCGTGCTTGAGGGAACGCTGCGCGGCTTTGATGTTGAGCTCATGGAGCACCTAAAGACCCGCATCGCGGAGGTCGTTAACGGCGTTGCCGCAACATATCGTACGCCGGCGACCATCGAGACGCTTTCGGATGTTCCGCCGCTTGTACTCGACAGCGATATGACTCAGGCGTCGCTTGGCTACGTGGGCGCAGTGCTGCCCAAGGTGGCTTTCTTGCCGCTTTTCCATGCCATGGCGAGTGAGGACTTTGCGCTTATCTCGAGCGAGATTCCGAGTGCGTACTTTACCGTGGGCGCGGCCGTAACCGACACGGACGAACACTTTGCCCAGCACCATCCCAAGGCACGTTTTAACGATGCCGAGCTTCCTCTCGGCGCCGCGGCCTATACCGCCGTCGCTTTGGGCTATATCGCCGACCACCGGTAGCACCCAACCTTGCCTTTCAAGCCTGCGGGCATGGCCGTAAGGCCTATGCCCTTGTCTTTCAAGGCAATCTTGGGCACTACCGGCGCCCGGCGCCGGCTATTCGTTTGTTAAATAAGGAGCAGTATGTCCCAGCAGCGTAAGTTCTTCCCCGGCTGGCTCGTTGTGACCTCCGGCTTCGTGATCATGGCCACGTGCTACACGATTTTCGTCAACTGCATGAGCCTGTTCCAGCCGCTGATCGTCAGCGACCTGGGCATTTCCCTTGCGCAGTACAACATCTCCAATGCCATCTCCACCGTGGTGAGTGTCGTGGGTTCGCTCGTTATCGGCCATGTTGCCGATAAGGTGAGTGGCCGCGTATTGGGCTCGCTTACCGTTATCGCCGCCTCGACGGTGCTCGCGGGCATGAGCTTTGTGGGTGAGCTTTGGCAGGTCTATGTGCTCTTTGCCGTCTCGGGCTCCTTTGCGAGCACCTGGATCGTGTGCCTGGCGTGCTCCGTGGTCATGCTCGTGTTCCTGCTGGCATCCGAGCCCATCGCCGCCAAGCTGCGCGCGAGCGTGGCGGGGGAGTAGGTAGGCCAAAGCGCATCGCCGCTTGTCCGCTTCGTCCGCGGCGGCGCGTCTGGCCGAACGAGTCCCCATACCCTCGTTCGGTCAGGCGCGCCGCCGCGTTGCTGCTTTGTGCCGTATAATGTCCACTACCTATGACGCGATACAAAAGAAAGGTGTTTGCCCATGCAGGCACAGAAGGCGGAGGGAACCCGCGACCTTATCGGCGCCGAGATGCGCGCCTGGCAAAAGATGCAGCAGATTGCGGCCGGCGTGTTCGAGCCGTTTGGTTTTAAACCCATCGAGACGCCCGCGATCGAGCAGGTTGACGTGTTTGTCCACGGTATCGGCCAGTCGACCGACGTCGTGCGCAAGGAAATGTTCCGCGTGTTCAGCGGTGCCAACCTGGAGCGCGTCTTTACCGAGGGCACCGACACCAAACTCAAGCCCAAGCAGCGCCTGGCACTTCGCCCCGAGGGCACGGCCGGCGTGGTGCGCGCCGTCGTCGAGAACAATCTGGTGCCCCAGGGCTCCACGCCGTTTAAGGCTTACTACGCCGAGGCCATGTTCCGCGGCGAGCGTCCCCAGAAGGGCCGCCTGCGCCAGTTCCACCAGGTGGGCATCGAGTGGCTCGGCGCTCCCGATCCGGCGGCAGACGCCGAGTGCATCATCATGCTCATGGAGTTCTACAAGCGCCTGGGCTTCGATCTTTCCAAGCTTCGTCTGCTCATCAACTCGATGGGTGACGCCCAGTGCCGTCCGGCTTACCGCGAGCAGGTCAAGCAGTTCATCCTCGATCACGCAGACGAGATGTGTGACGAGTGCCGCGAGCGCGCCGAGCTCAACCCGCTGCGTGCCTTCGACTGCAAGAACGACCACTGCCGCGAGATCATGGCCGAGGCTCCGCTGATGGGTGACAACCTGTGCGATGAGTGCCGCGAGCACTACGAGCAGGTCAAGCGCTATCTGGATGCCGCCGGTATCGAGTATGTCGAGGATCCCACCTTGGTGCGCGGCCTGGACTACTACACCCGTACTGTCTTTGAGGTCGAGGCCCCTGGCGCCGGCGTCGGCTCCATCGGCGGCGGCGGCCGCTACGATGGCCTGGTCGAGCTCGAGGGTGGCAAGCCCACGGCGGGCGTCGGCTTTGCTGTCGGTTTTGAGCGCGCCCTGCTGGCCCTGCAGGCCTTTGGCAGCGATTTGGGTGCCGATGAGGCCCCGTGCGTCTATGTCGCCAACGCCGGCAAGGAGCTGCGTCAGAACGTCTTTGCCATTACGCAGGAGCTTCGCGCCGCAGGTATCGTGACCGAGGCCGACTATCAGGGTCGTTCGCTCAAGGCCCAGTTTAAGCAAGCCGATAAGGTAGGCGCCAAGCTCATCTTGGTCCTGGGTGGCGACGAGCTTGCCGCCGGCAAGGTCAAAGTGCGCGACATGCAGAGCCATGACGAGGTGCTCGCCGATCTGGACAACGTCGTCGAGGCGGTTCGCGAGCGCCTGTAGCGCATCTTTTTGAGCTTCGGGCCTGCTAACGTGCCCTGCTCATGGAGAGCGATTGTTACGGGGGTGTTTCGCTTTTATGCGGAATGCCCCCGTTTACGTATGCCGCCCACCGAGAAATACGACCATTTAGGGCAAAAACCTTTGCAATGCAGAAAATACTTTTGTGTGGTAAAGCGCAATCAGTGTCGAAAGTATTTCTCAAGCGCCTATAATGAATACCGCATGTTACGTGCATAGAAGGAGGAATGGGAGGAAACGTGGCTGAGAACCTAAGCAACCAGTCTGTACCCGAAGCCGCGGCGCGCGTCGCTGCCGTGGTCAACCGCCTCGTTAACCGAATCGGCTCGAATGCCGAGTCCAGGGAGCGTCTCGCCGAGATCGAGATCCCCGAGGAGCTGCGCGACAATCTGGCGCTGTTCTTGCGCCTGGAGCGCCGTGTGCTTAGCGAGTATGATCCCGAGATCGCGGACCTGTTCGACAAGATTTTGACAGCCGAGATTGTGGTCAATGCCGGCAACCCCGGTACCTGCGCTGCCGACGAAGCCGTCGACGAGCAGGGCGTGCCCACCGCCGACGAGCCCACTGCCGTGGCATTTCGTGAGGTCGTCGATTTGATCGACAGCCTGCCGCTCGATAAGCAGCAGGTCATCGTTCGCGCCTTTACGAGCTTTTTCCATCTGGCAAACCTGTCGGAGGAGAACTACCGTGTGGCGCAGCTGCGCGAGCGCGAGGCCGGTGCGTCGACCGATACCGAGGTCGATCCTGCCAACGAGCTTACCGTTGCCTATCACCAGCTGGTGAATGAGCTGGGTGTCGAGGGTGCCAACGAGCTGCTCGACAAGCTCGAGTTCCACCCTGTCTTTACCGCACATCCCACCGAGGCCCGTCGTAAGGCCGTCGAGGGCAAGATCCGCCGTATCTCCAACCTGCTGGAGGAGCGTCCGCGTCTGGGCGGCTCCGACCTGGTGGAGAACGAGCGCCATATGCTGCAGGAGATCGACGCCCTGGTGCGTACGAGTCCCATCGCGCTCAAGAAGCCCACGCCGGTCGAGGAAGCCGATACCATCATCGACATCTTCGATAACACGCTGTTCGACGTTATCCCCGTTATCTATCGTCGTTTTGACGATTGGGTGCTGGGCGACAAGGCCGGTACTGTGCCGCCGCTGTGCCCGGCGTTCTTCCATCCCGGCAGCTGGATCGGTTCCGACCGCGACGGTAACCCCAACGTCACCGCCAAGGTGAGCCGTGAGGTCGCCGCCAAGTACTTTACGCACATGGTGCTCAAGCTCGAGGACAAGTGCCGCCACATCGGCCGCAACCTCACGCTCGAGGCTACCTACAGCAAGCCGTCGGCCGAGCTCATTAACCTGTGGAACCATCAGGTCGAGATGAGCCCTCGTTACACGGCCCGCGCCGAGCTGATCTCCGAGCACGAGCCGCATCGCGCCGTCATGCTCGTCATGGCCGACCGCCTGAACGCCACCGTCCGTCGTATCACCGACACCATGTACCACAGCGCCGATGAGTTCCTGGAGGACCTGCGCGTCGTCCAGCGCTCGCTGGCCGCCTGCGGTGCCGTCCGTGCTGCCTACGGCCCGGTCCAGACCATCATCTGGCAGGTCGAGTCCTTCGGCTTCCATATGGTCGAGATGGAGTTCCGTCAGCACTCCGTGGTGCATGCCCGCGCCCTTAAGGATATCCACGAGAACGGTATCCATGGCGACCTGCAGCCCATGACGCGCGAGGTCATCGATACCTTCCGCGCTATCGGCTCCATCCAAAAGCGCTACGGCAAGAAGATGGCGCACCGCTACATCATCTCGTTTACCAAGAGCGCTCAGCATGTGGCCGACGTCTTTGAGCTGGCGCACCTGTCCTTTGCACACGAGGAGGATGTCCCCGAGCTCGACGTGATCCCGTTGTTCGAGCAGCTCGAGGACCTCGAGGGCTGCGTCGACGTGCTCGATCAGATGCTTACGCTGCCCGTGGTGCAAAAGCGCCTTGCCCAGACCAACCGCCGCATGGAGGTCATGCTGGGCTATTCCGACTCTTCCAAGGATGCCGGTCCTACCACGGCCATGCTCGCGCTGCACTCCGCGCAGGAGCGCATCGCCAAGTGGGCAGAGAAGAACGATATCGACCTGGTGCTCATGCACGGTCGCGGCGGTGCCGTGGGCCGTGGCGGCGGCCCGGCCAACAAGGCCGTGCTGGCGCAGCCCAAGGGTTCGGTCAACTGCTTCTTTAAGCTTACCGAGCAGGGCGAGGTCATCTTTGCCCGTTACGGTAACCGCACGCTGGCTCAGCGCCATGTTGAGTCCGTTGCTGCCGCAACGCTTTTGCAGTCGGCCCCGAGTGTCGAGAAGACCAACACCGAGACCACGCAGAAGTTCTGGGATATGGCCGAGAAGCTCAACACCGCAAGCCACGAGCGCTATCTGGACCTGCTGAACACCGAGGACTTTACGCCATGGTTCTCGACCGTGACGCCGCTGACCGAGGTCGGTCTGCTGCCGATCGGCTCGCGTCCCGCCAAGCGCGGCTTGGGTGCCAAGTCGCTCGACGACCTGCGTACCATCCCGTGGATCTTCAGCTGGAGCCAGGCGCGCATTAACCTGGCCGCTTGGTACGGTCTGGGCACCGCCTGCGAGCAGCTTGGCGATCTTGACCAGCTCAAGGCTGCCTACCAGGAGTGGCCGTTCTTCCGCACCTTTATCGACAACATCGAGATGTCGATCGCCAAGACCGACCAGCGCATCGCCAAGATGTATCTGCACCTGGGCGATCGCCAGGATCTGTCCGAGAAGGTCTTCACCGAGATGCAGCTCACGCGTAAGTGGGTCCTTGCCATCGTCGGTGATGAGTGGCCGCTGCAGCGTCGCCGCGTGCTCGGTTGCGCCGTCCGCGTGCGCAACCCCTACGTCGACGCCCTGTCCATCGCCCAGGTCCGCGCCCTTCGCGAGGTGCGTATGAACCAGGACGAGATGGCCGAGGAGAAGAAGGCCGAGTACATGAGCCTGATTCTTTCGACTGTGACCGGCGTCTCGGCAGGATTGCAGAACACGGGGTAATCGATAGCCCTGTAGTCGTCCGGGCCCGCCATCAGTTTACTTTTAGGCACGTCCTCGGACATGCAAGAAGCCCTCGCTGCGCACTTCGTGCGGCGAGGGCTTCTTGCGTCCTGCGGAGTGTGCCTAAAAGTAAACTGATGGCGGGCCCTGCGATGTCCGGTCTTCGGCGGATTACTGGCTGGGGAAAGATGGCGCGCTTCTCGCCTTATGACTGTTGCGGCCGCGGTCCCGTTTGGGATCGTGGCCGTTTTGTTGTGGGTCAAATATGAACGTTGTGTTAATGAGTCGGTGGACGGTGGTGTTTTTCGGTGAGCGGCGTATCCTTCCAACGGTTTATCTAGTGTGTCAGTTGAAAAGGAAGAGGGCGCTCGTCATTGTTTGAATGTGAACTGCCGTTTGACCACAAGACGTTGCATCTGGAGCTCGAGGATAAGAACTTCGCGGGTGTGATGGAAGGTCATCAAAACGAGTTTAAGACCACGAAATCGCAGGAAGAGCTGGTAGAGGAGTCGCTTGCCAACCCTTATGGCTCGCCGTCGCTCGAGGAGCTTTGTGCTGGCAAGAAGGATATTGTCATTATTAGCTCCGATCATACGCGTCCCGTTCCCTCGCGTGTGACGATGCCTATTCTGCTGCATCACATCCATTCCGCTGCGCCCGAGGCTCGCGTGCGCATTTTGGTTGCTACGGGTATGCATCGTCCGTCGACGCATGAGGAACTCGTCAACAAGTACGGCGAGGAGATCGTTGCCAACGAGGAAATCGTTATGCACGTCGCGACTGACGACAGCATGATGAAAAAGATCGGCACCCTGCCTTCTGGTGGCGAGTGCATCATCAACAAGATTGCCGCCGATTGCGATCTGCTGCTTGCCGAGGGCTTTATTGAGCCGCACTTCTTTGCCGGTTTCTCTGGTAGCCGCAAGTCCGTCTTGCCTGGCATCGCCAGCTACAAGACCATCATGTACAACCACAACGGTCAGTTTGTGAACGATTCCCATTCGCGTGCCGGCAACCTGTGCCACAACCACGTGAGCGAGGACATGTTTGCCGCTGCCGAGATGGCTCACCTTGCCTTTGTGCTCAACGTGGTGCTCAACGGCAAGCATGAGGTTATCGGCTCCTTTGCAGGCGACATCCATAAGGCACACGAGGCTGGCTGCGAGTTCGTGAAGAGCCTTGCCGGCGTTGAGCCCGTCGAGTGCGAGATCGCCATCACCACCAACGGCGGCTACCCGCTCGACCAGAACATCTATCAGGCCGTGAAGGGCATGTGCTCTGCCGAGGCCACGCTTCCCGAGGGCGGCGTGATCATCGACGTCGCCGGTTGTGCCGACGGCCACGGTGGCGAGGGCTTCTATCACAACATCGCCGACAACGATCCGGCGGAGTTTGAGCGTGCCTGCATCGACCGTCCTAAGGACGAGACCCTGCCCGACCAGTGGACGAGCCAGATCTTTGCCCGCATCCTGGCGCATCACCCTGTGATCATGGTCACCGACCTGTGCGATCACCAGATGATCAAGGATATGCACATGACGCCGGTCAACACCCTCGATGAGGCGCTCAAGCTCGCCTTTGAGATGAAGGGTGCCGATGCCAAGGTGGCCGTCATTCCCGATGGCCTGGGCGTTGTCGTCGCTCAGCACTAGTACGCGGCCTAAACGAATCGTTTATAACCGACAAGAAAGATAAGGTTTTATGCTTACCAAACTCCTCTGCGAATTCGGCGCAACGGCCCTCATGATCATCTTTGGCGTGGGCGTGCACTGCGATACCGTGCTCAAGGGCACCAAGTATCAGGGCTCCGGTCACATGTTTGCCATCACCACCTGGTCTTTTGGCATCTCGGTCTGCCTGTTTGTCTTTGGCGGCGCCGTGTGCATGAACCCCGCCATGGTGCTTGCCCAGTGCATCGTAGGCCTGGTGCCGTGGAGCAGCTGCATCCCCTTCATGATTGCCGATATGCTCGGCGGCTTTGCGGGTGCCGTGATCGCGTGGTTGATGTATGCCGATGAGTTCAAGGCTTCCGAGGGCGTCGTCGACCCCATTGCCCAGCGCAACATCTTCTCGACCAACCCCACCACCGAGGGTACGAACTATGCCCGTAACTTCTTCTGCGAGGCTATCTGCACCTTTGTGTTCATCAGCGCCATCCTTGCTGCCGCTAGCCGCGCCGGCGAGAACGTTTTGATGCTCGCCATCTGCGTCGGTCTGATCGTTTGGGCCGTTGGCATGGGCATGGGCGGCATCACCGGCTTCGCCATGAACCAGGCTCGTGACCTTGGTCCTCGCATGGCCTATCAGGTGCTGCCGATCAAGAACAAGGCTGACAACAACTGGAAGTACGGCCTGCTCGTTCCTGGCATTGCTCCGTTTGTCGGTGCCGCTCTGGCCGCACTGTTTGTGCACGGTTTCTTGGGCATGTTCTAGTCTGAGGCTACATAGTTGTCCGCTGACCGCATGGGGTAACTTCCCAGCGCGTCCTCGGACATGCAAAAAGGCTCGCTGCGCACTTCGTGCGGCGAGCCTTTTTGCGTCCTGCGGAATGCGCTGGGAAGTTACCCCATGCGGTCAGCTGCGGGGTCTTTGTTGCGTTCGTACAAGCAACCCAACATATATATCTGAATTTGGATGGGAGGGGCTTGTTGCTGTTGGGGGCATTGAAGCGCGAGTGGCACTTTGGGATGCGTGGCGCCCTGGGTTGGGGCGATGCTTTGGGATGAGCTTCTTACTTAGCTGAAGAGAGGCTTTATGGCTGATAGGTAGTCTTTGGCTACGTCGGCTTTGTCTGCTTGGAAGTTGTGCCAGGCCCACCATTGGACGGTGGCTACGAAGCTTGAGGCTATGTGGTGTAGTAAGAAGCTGCGGTCCATGCTGCCGGCGGGGCCTGTGGGGTCGGCGGGGACGGTCTCGGCCGCGCGCGACATGATGGTCTTGCGGAGACAGTCGGCGAAGACGCGTGAGCCGGCGCCGGCTACGAGGGCGCGTACGCCCTGACGACGCTCCCAGAGGTTGTTGAGGATATGCTCGACCTGTACGAGTGGGTCGTCGAGGGGCGTACCGTCATCGTCGAGGGCGTGGGCGCAGATATCGCTCACGAGCGCGGCGAGTAGGTCGTCTTTGCTCTTGAAGAGGCCGTAGAACGTGGCCCGACCCACATGGGCGCGAGCGATGATGTCACCGACGGTGATCTTGCCGTAGTCCTCCTCGCGCAGCAGCTCGGAAAACGCCGTGACAATAGCAGCGCGGCTTTTGGTTTTGCGGGCATCCATTCTTACGCGTCCACGTGGACGAGCAGGCAGCGGAGCGTGCCGGAGCAGCCCTCGTAGGGGCGCTTGCCTGCGCCGTAGCCTACGGCTTCGATGCGATAGCGGGCCGGTAGATGCTCGGACGTGCGCAGCGCGGCGACGATGGCGGCGCCCGTGGGTGTCACGAGCTCGCCGGCGACCGGTGCGGGCGTGAGGGCGATATTGCCTGCCTGGCACAGGTTGACGACGGCGGGCACCGGGATGGGCATAAAGCCGTGGGCGCAGCGGATGGTCCCGTGCCCCTCGGAGAGCGACTCGACCACAATATTCTCGATGCCCAGATCATCGAGACAGATGGCGACCGAGCAGACGTCGACGATGGAGTCGACGGCGCCTACCTCGTGGAACATGACGGTCTCGGGCGTTTTGCCGTGGGCTTTGGCCTCGGCGGCGGCGAGCGCGGTAAAGATGGCGAGCGCGCGACGCTTGGCGCCATCGCTCAGCTGCGAGCCGTCGATGATCGCGGTGACGTCCGCCAAAGAACGATGGTGATGGTGGTGGGCGTGATGGTGACCCTCGTGACCATGGCCGTGGGCCTCATGGTCATGCTCGTGCCCGCCATGGTCATGATGGTGGTGCTCGTGCTCGTGCTCGTGCGTGTGCTCGGCAGCTGCTTCGTTGCCGTAGAGCCAGGCCATATCGTGATCGTGGTTCTCGAGCGCCTCTGCAAGCTGGACGTCGAAATCGCAAGCGTCGATGCCATGCTTGTTTACGCGCGTCACGGCAATCTCAAAGCCGTCGACCGGCAGCGTGGCGAGCTGTTCGCGCAGGTGCTCCTCGCTGGCGCCCAGGTCGAGCAGAGCCGCGACGGTCATATCGCCGCTGATGCCCGAGGTTCCGTCGATGATAAGCGTGTGCTGATGGTTGGACATGGAATGCTCCTTATCGGGCGCGGGATGTGCCGGCGCTCAGATGATTGATAAGACTTGCCTGGTAGGCGGCACCAAAGCCGTTGTCGATATTGACGACCGAAACGCCGCTGGCACAGGAGTTGAGCATGGCGAGCAGCGCGGCTACGCCGCCAAAGCTTGCGCCGTAGCCCACGCTGGTGGGAACGGCGATGACCGGACAGCTCACCAAGCCGCCGATAACGCTCGCCAACGCGCCCTCCATGCCGGCGACGGCAATGATCACCTGCGCCTGTGCAAGTTCCTCGGCATGCGCGAGCAGGCGGTGCAGGCCGGCGACGCCTACGTCGTAGAGGCGGTCGACCTCGTTGCCATAGAACTCGGCCGTCAACGCGGCTTCCTCGGCGACGGGCAGGTCGCTCGTGCCGGCGCAGGCGACGACGACGCGTCCGTTGCCGGTGGGGGAGGGCTTGCCGCCCACGAGGGCGAGCTGTGCGTCCGGGACATATCCCAGGTCGATGCCGTTGCCGAGGAGCTCCGAGGTGCGGTCTGCCTTTTCGGCATCCAGGCGCGTGACCAGGATGCGCTCCTGGCCGGCATCGCGCAGTGCTTCGATAATGGCGGCAATCTGCTCGGCGGTTTTACCGGCACCGTAGACAACCTCGCCGGCTCCCTGGCGCACCCCGCGCGAAAGATCGAGCTGCGCAAAGCCCAAATCGGCGGTCGGAGCCGTCTGGATGCGCGTGAGGGCGTCGGCAGGGGTGACTGCTCCGCCGGCAACATCGCTCAGCAATTGCTCAAGATCTTGCTTATCCATATATGTTCCCTTCGACGGCGCAAAGTCTAGCACTCAAAGGGTATGTTTCCGAACACTAAGACAAAATTGTTCGGAAACTATAGGACAGACTGATTCAATTGTTAAACGGATCGACTAGTCGCGCAGGATGATGTCCATGGCGAGCATCAGGTTGCGCTCGTCGATGGCAAACGGGGCGGCTTCGCGCGTCTTGGGCTTGGCGCAAAACGCGATGCCCGTGCCCGCGGCCTGAATCATGGGGATGTCGTTGGCGCCGTCGCCGATTGCCACGGTGTGTGCCATATCGACGCCACACTCAACCGCCCAATCCAGCAGCTGGATGAGCTTGGACTCCTTGGTTACAATGTCTGCCGCCAACTTACCGGTGAGCTTGCCGTCCACGACCTCCAGGCGGTTAGCCAGGCAAAAGTCGATGCCCGCGGCGGCCACGATCTTATCGGCGACCTCGTGAAAGCCGCCGCTTACCACGCCGACCTTCCAGTCCTTGCTGTGCGCCGAGCGCACAAGCTCCAGCGCGCCGGGGGTAAACGTCACGCGCGCAAAGGTGCGCTCGAACACGCTCTCGTCCAAGCCGGCAAGCAGCCCCACGCGCTCCTCGAGCGCCTGCTTAAAGTCGAGCTCGCCGCGCATGGCGCGTTCGGTGATCTGTGCAACTTGCTCGCCTACGCCGGCTTCCTCGCCCAACAGGTCGATGACCTCCTGGTTGATGAGCGTGGAGTCGATATCCATAACGATGAGGCGTGCAGTCATGGCGGGCCTTTCCGAGTGCAGTTGTATTGGGGCACATTGTCGCACGCCGCGCGCCTTGGCGACGGCCACGGTGCGTCAATTGTTTCGTCTCCGTCAAGTCTTTGGGCAAGAGTTACTTTTTCGCGGTACATCGACGTGGGTGCGATAAGATAGAACGCCATGTCCGGCTGCGCGGTTTACGCAGGCTGGGCAAATCTGTACGACGCCGCCCGGAACGACACGGGGCGGCACAGATCCATAAAGGAGGATCACTGGTATGAGCCAGACCCGTCCCATCGATGAGCATTCCATGCACACCCGTACCTGCGGCGAGCTTCGCTTCGAGAACGTGGGCGAAGAGGTCACCCTCACCGGTTGGGTGAGCCGTCGTCGCGACCACGGCGGCCTTATTTTCTGCGACCTTCGCGACCGCGAGGGCATCACGCAGCTCACTTTCGACCCCGAGCACTCCGACGGCGATGCCTTTAAGATCGCCGAGACCATGCGTCCTGAGTGGCCCATCAAGATCCACGGCGTCGTGCGCGCCCGTGGCGAGGAGACCACCAACACTAAGCTCGCGACCGGCGAGATCGAGGTCCTGACCGACCACGCCGAGGTGCTCAACACGTCCGTCACCCCGCCGTTCCAGATCGAGGACGGCATCGAGACCAGCGAGGACACCCGCCTGCGCTATCGCTATCTGGACCTTCGCCGTCCCGAGATGATGGCCAACCTCAAGCTGCGCTCCGACTTCACCTTTGCCATTCGCGAGGCGCTGCACAACCGTGAGTTCATGGAGGTCGAGACGCCCTCCCTGTTCAAGTCCACGCCCGAGGGCGCCCGCGACTTCATCGTCCCCAGCCGCATCCAGCCGGGCAACTTCTACGCCCTGCCGCAGTCCCCGCAGCTTCTGAAGCAGCTGCTCATGGTCGGTGGCGTCGAGCGCTACTACCAGGTTGCCAAGTGCTTCCGCGACGAGGACCTGCGTGCCGACCGTCAGCCCGAGTTCACCCAGGTCGATATCGAGATGTCCTTCGTGGACCAGAACGATGTCATGAGCGCGCTCGAGGAGGTCCTGGCCGACGCCTTCGGTCGCATGGGTGTCGAGATGCCCACGCCGCTGCGTCGTATGGACTACTGGGAGGCCATGGATACCTATGGCTCCGACAAGCCCGATACCCGCTATGGCATGCATCTGGTCGACCTGACCGACATCTTTGCCAACTCCAAGTTCAAGGTCTTTGCGACTGCCGCAAACGAGGAGGGCTCTGTCGTCAAGGCCATCAACGCCAAGGGCGCCGGTGCTTGGGCACGTGCCAAGATCGATAAGCTCGCCGGCGTGGCCTCCACGTTTGGCGCCAAGGGTCTGGCCTGGATCGCTTTCCGCGAGGACGGCTCCATCAACAGCCCCATCGTCAAGTTCTTCTCGGACGAGGAGATGGCGGCTCTGCGCGAGCGCATGGACGTCGAGCCCGGCGACCTTGTGATGTTCGCCGCCGGCCCGCGCCTGCTCTCTGACGAGATCCTGGGCGGCATGCGTTCTCACATGGCCAACGCACTCGAGATCAAGCGCGAGGGCCACGACTTCCTGTGGGTCGTCAACTTCCCGCTGTTCCACTGGGATGAGGACCGCAAGGCTTACGCCGCCGAGCACCAGCCCTTCACCCTGCCGACCGAGACCGACATCGCCAAGATCGAGGCCGATCCGTTGGCAGTCGGTTCTTGCACCTACGACTTTGTCATGGACGGCTTTGAGGCCGGCGGCGGCGGTATGCGTATCCACAACGCCGAGATGCAGATGTCCATGCTCAAGCTCCTGGGCTTTACCGAGGAGCGTGCCGAGTCGCAGTTTGGCTTCCTCATGGAGGCCCTCAAGTTTGGTGCGCCCCCGATGGGCGGTTTCGCTTTGGGCCTGGACCGCGTGTGCATGCTGCTCACCGGTTCCGACTCCATCCGCGACGTCATGGCGTTCCCTAAGACGGCTAGCGGCTCCGACCTCATGTCGGGCGCCCCGAGTGCCGTTAGTGGCGCCCAGCTCAAGGACGTCAGCCTGCGCCTGATGTAGGCGAACGGCTACATATTGCCTGTAACGAGGGAAGGACGCGTGCCTTCCCTCGTTTTTTATGGGACGGGGGTGCGCCGGTAACGTACAATAACTACCACGTGGCTGGGTTTGCCGGCCGAATGTGCGATGCCGCGGGAGGGGACATGGTCGAGTTTACAAAGACGATTAAAGATCCGTTGGGATTACATGCCCGCCCGGTTGCGCTGCTTTACGACATCATTGCCAAACATCGTAGCGACGTGTCAGTCAGTATCGGCAATCGCCACACGGATGGCCGCGATGTTATAGGGCTCATGGCACTCTGCGGCGAATGTGGCGAAGACGTCGTGTTCCGCGTTTCGGGCGTGGATGAGGCCTCCTGCGTCACGTCGATCAGGAACCTCTCGCTTTAAGCTCAACAATGTGACAAAGGGGCAGTCCCCTCTGTTGCATAAATTGGTATCAATAGGCACTGCAAAGAGACGGTCTTTGCGGTGCCTTTGTTTCGTATAGGAAACTTTTTCGAAATCTGAATGGGGACCCTTTCCAAAAAGTTAACCACGTGCTAGTTTACTATAGCGAACATAGACGTGGTTAACTTTTTACGCGTCGATGTTGAGGACGAACTGACGTTAGGAGCAACTCATGTCTTGCGGACCGCAGATGCCGGCCATGCCGCTTTCGATGGTAAAAGCGGGCGAAACCGTGCGCGTGTCTCGTGTAAAGGGCAATGAGGACATGAAACACCACCTCAAGGACCTCGGCTTTGTCGAGGGCAACGAAATCCACGTGGTGAGCTCGAGTGGTGCCAATATCATCGTCACGGTGCTGGGCGCACGCTTTGGCATCGATTCCAAGGTTGCCATGCACATCATGACCGTCGGTTAGTCAGCAGCATTTCATAAAAACCGAAAGGGGGACAAGTAAATGAAGACGTTGGGTGACGTTAAGGTGGGCGAGAGCTCCACCATCGTCAAGCTTCACGGTGAGGGTGCGCTTCGCCGCCACCTTATGGACCTGGGGCTCATCAAGGGCACTTCGTTCAAGGTCGTGAAGGTTGCACCGCTCGGTGATCCGGTCGAGATCAACGTGCGCGGCTACGAGCTTTCCATCCGCAAGGAGGAGGCCGCCGTCGTCGAGGTCCAGTAAGGACTCGCGGCGTGTATTTCTGCAGGTAAAGTTAGGTATTTCTAACTTAATGCAGCAACTTTGAAGCACATTATCCAGCCCGCGCGGAGAAAGCAGCGCGGGCACACAAGGAAGAAGGATTGAATGGCGGATTCTCAGATCCATGTCGCGCTGGCGGGTAACCCCAACTGCGGCAAGACCACGCTTTTCAACCTGATCACCGGCGCCAACGGCTACGTTGGCAACTGGCCCGGCGTCACGGTTGAGAAAAAGGAAGCCAAGCTCCTAAGCGACAAGAACGTTACCATCACGGACCTCCCCGGCATCTACTCGCTTTCCCCCTACAGCCCCGAGGAGCAATGCTCGCGCGATTACCTCATGAGCGGCGAGCCCGATGTTGTCGTCCAGGTGGTCGACGCCACCAACCTCGAGCGCAACCTGTACCTGGCGCTTCAGGTTATCGAGACCGGCCTGCCCGTGGTCGTCGCCCTCAACATGGCCGACCTGGTCGAGAAGAACGGCGACAAGATCGACACGGACAAGCTCTCCAAGAAGCTCGGCTGCCCGGTCATGATGATCTCGGCCCTTAAGAACAAGGGCATCAAGGAGCTCTTCGAGCAGGTTAAGAAGTCCGCTGCTTCCAAGGGCCAGGTGCCGGAGCACAAATTCGACTCCTCCATCGAGGACGTTCTGGACCACATCGAGAATAACCTGCCGGCAAGCGTTCCCGCCAACAAGCGCCGCTACTACGCTGTCAAGCTGTTCGAGCGCGACGCGGACGCCTGCAAGCTCATCAACCTCACCAAGGAGAAGGCCGCTCGCGTGGAGCAGCTGGTCGCTCAGTGCGAGCAGGACTGCGACGACGACGCCGAGTCCATCATTACCGGCGAGCGTTACGGCGTGATTGCCCACATCATTGACGAGTGCCTCACCAAGGCTCCGGCCAAGATGAGCACCTCCGAGAAGATCGACCGCGTGGTTACCAACCGTATTCTGGGCCTGCCGATCTTTGTGGTCATCATGTTCTGCGTGTACTACATCGCCGTTTCTACCTTGGGCGGCACGGTGACCGACTTCACCAACGACCAGCTCTTCGGTACTGACGGTTGGTACGTGCTCGGTCAGGGCCGCGACGCCTACGACGCGGCTGTCGAGGCTGCGGGCGACAATGCCGACTCGGTCGATCCGGCACAGTACGGCCCCTATGTTCCGGGTATCACTACTATGGTCCACGACGCACTTGTGGCGGGTGGCACCGAGGACGGTGGCCTGGTCGATTCGCTCGTCTGTGACGGTATCGTCGGCGGCCTGGGCGCCATCTTCGGCTTTGTGCCGCAGATGTTCCTGCTTTTTGTGATGCTGTCCTTCCTGGAGGACTGCGGCTACATGGCCCGCGTTGCCTTCATCATGGACCGCGTGTTCCGCCGCTTTGGCCTGTCCGGTAAGTCGTTCATCCCCATGCTCGTGTCTTCGGGCTGCGGCGTCCCCGGCGTCATGGCTACCAAGACCATCGAGAACGAGAAGGACCGCCGCATGACGGTCATGACTACCACGTTCATCCCCTGCGGCGCTAAGCTGCCGATCATCGCCCTGCTCATGGGTTCCATCATCGGCGACTCTTCCACCACCGCCGCGTGGATCAGCCCGCTCTTCTACTTCCTGGGCGTCTTTGCCGTCATCGCCTCGGGCCTCATGCTCAAGAAGACCAAGCTCTTCGCCGGCCGCCCGACGCCGTTCGTTATGGAGCTTCCTGCCTACCACTTCCCGGCGATCCGCTCTTGGGCGCTGCACGTGTGGGAGCGCTGCTGGGCCTTTATTAAGAAGGCCGGCACGGTCATCTTCGCGTCCACTGTCGTGGTTTGGTTCCTGTCTAACTTTGGTAGCTACAACGGTTCCTTTGGCTTCCTGCCTGCGATGGACGGCATCCCCGAGGAGTTCATGGACTACTCCGTGCTTGCCATGCTGGGCAACCTGGTCGCCTGGATCTTCGCCCCGCTCGGCTTTAGCACCTGGCAGGCAACTGCGCTGACCGTCTCGGGCCTTGTGGCTAAGGAGAACGTCGTCGCAACCGCCGGTTCGCTGCTGTCCGTCGCCGACGCCGGCGAGACTGACCCGAGCCTGTGGACCGCGTTTGCCGGCATGTTCCCCACCATGGGCGCTTGCGTTGCCTTCGGCGCCTTCAACCTGCTGTGCGCTCCGTGCTTTGCCGCCATTGGCACCATCCGCAACCAGATGGATTCCGGCAAGTGGACTGCGATTGCCATTGGCTACGAGTGCGCCTTCGCTTGGGTGATCGGCCTGTTCATCAACCAGTTCTACAACCTGCTTGTCCTTGGGCAGTTTGGTATCTGGACGGTTGTGGCCATTGTGCTGCTGGTTGCGATGCTCTTCCAGATCTTCCGTCCCATGCCCAAGCATGCATGGACCGATGAGGACGAGACCAACACTGCTTCCGCCGCAGTTTCCGCTTAAGTCCGAATAAGGATTAACCCCTTTCCACGAGCCCGGGTGTCCCAGCGACACTCGGGCTTTTTGGTGGGGGAGATGTGGCGTTTCCGCAGATAAAACCGACCAAAATAAACCTGTCCCTTTTTGGCAGGTGGAGGATGGGGTAAAGTAAGTGGTGGTTAACTAGAGGAGGCTTGCTATGGCACCTATCGATATTGTTGTACTGGCTGTTATCGGCGTTGCGTTTGTCGCCGTGTGCGTGCGCATCTACCGCAAGGGCACCTGCGCTGACTGCGCTCAGGGTGGCGTTTGCACCGGGCATTGCTCCAACAAAAAGACGTGCGCCGCACTTAAGGGCGTGGACAAAATCGCCGAAGACTTGGGTCGCGGTATCAAATAAGGTCCGGACATCCAAGCGCTCCGCGGGCATCCGTTCGCGGGGCGCTTTGTGCATTTGAGGGAGAGCACGGCGAGTCGAAGAGTATTATTGGGGTATCGTTAACTGGACTATTAATTGGCAACTTATCTATAACGGAGTAACCGCATGAGCGCTCGCGTAACCATGAAGGACATAGCCGCCGAGCTTGGCGTTTCCATCAATACCGTGCACAAGGCCCTGACGGGAAAGGCCGGCGTGAGCGAATCCGTGCGCGCCAAGGTGAACACTAAGGCCGAGGCCATGGGCTATCACCGCAACACAAGTGCCTCAAGCCTGCGCCGCAAGGATATCAATCTGGTGTTTTGCCTGCCCCGCGCATCGCGCGAGGGAGCGTACTTTTTCCGTTACCTGTGGGAAGGCTGCAATCGCTTTGAACAGGAGGTCATCGACCAGGGCATTACGGTTGAGCGTGTTGAATTTGGCGTGGGCGGTTACGCTGACGCGCTCGAGCAAATCGACGAGCGTTTGCAGGTGGGCGAGAAGATCGATGGCTTGCTCGCCTATGCGCCGGGCGACGATCGTGCGACTGAGCTTTTGGGGCAGATCGCCGAGGCGGGCGTGACGATTGAGCTTGTCGACGGCGACCGTCCGCATTTGAATCGTTTGGGTGCGAGCTTGGCCGATTATTCGACGGCAGGCAGCCTTATGGCCGAGCAGGCGGCAAACCTGGTCCATGCTTCTGGGGCCGACGCCCGCGTGCTCCTTTTGACAGGCGACCCATATACCGATTCGCACTATCTAACCGCCCGCGCCTTCCACAATTACCTGCGCGAACGTGATATTCCATGGCAGGTTGAGGATCTTGCAGGTGCCCATGCGCAAGTCAAACAACTCGAGCATGAGCTCGAAAAGCGCTTGGGTGCGCCGGACGCCCCCGAACTTATCTGTAGCGTTTTTGCCGTTGGTTCCGAAGTGGTTGCCGATGCGCTTGTCTCGAGCGGCAAGGCCGGTCAGGTTATGGTGATCGGCAACGACCTGTTTCCCGAAAGCGCCCTGGCCTTGCGCCGCGGTATCTTTACCAATATTGTCTATAAGGACCCGACGAGCCTGGCGTATCGCGGCGCTAAGACGCTGGGCGATTATCTGCTGTGGGGAAGGACCCCGACGGTGCCCGTCCAGAAGGGCGCCGTCGAGATGGTATTTGCCAGCAATGTCGACCGCTACTGCGAACTTGCGGGTATTTAGCCGATTGAGCAGGTACCCCCTCTTGCGACGTGCATTTTTGGGAGTATTCAGCATTGGCATGCCCTGAATGAGGTGCAGAACGACTGTTTTAAGTGTCCCCGATGGCGTAATTTGCCATCGGGGACACTTTTTATGCCGATCGGGCGCTATCTGCGTTCCAAATAGGACGCTGAGGATGGCGCACGGGGTCGCGCGCGCAGACGTGGTGTAAGAGTGTCCTGAGGTCCGTCGCTGCAAG
>ERZ1032651.111-NODE-111-length-24741-cov-21.746131_pt1 | contig 24741 bp, 15 predicted proteins | sample MGYA00518732_ERZ1032651 | MGnify/ENA primary metagenome ERZ1032651 (study PRJEB33719, sample SAMN04261399) | wastewater metagenome | biome: periurban shantytown; feature: human; material: feces | host: Homo sapiens | place: Peru: Lima | collected 2013-01-03 ...
AGACCGGCTTTGGCTTTGAACCCAATACGCGCGTGTGCCCCACCTGCCTGGGGCTACCGGGCGCACTGCCCGTCCTGAATGAGTTCGCCATTGAACGCACCCTGCTGACCGGGCTGATGCTGGGATGCTCCAGCCCGGAGGTTTCCCAGTGGGACCGCAAGAATTACTTCTACCCGGACATGGCGAAGAATTACCAGACTTCCCAGCTGGACCTGCCGCTGTGCCTGGGCGGGGAGGTGCCCCTGTATCCCTGGTCCTACCCGAACGACGTGATCAAGGCCGGCGTGCCCCCCTTCCGCACCGTGAAGCTGACCCGCATCCATTTGGAGGAAGACGCGGCGAAGATCACCCACCACGCCAATTATTCCCTGATTGACTACAACCGCGCGGGGTCCGCCCTGATGGAGATCGTCTCCGACCCGGACATCGATACCCCGGAGGAAGCCTACGCCTACCTCAAGTCCCTCCAGCAGATTCTGAATTACGGGGACATTTCCGACGCGGACATGGAGAAGGGCCAGATGCGCTGCGACGTGAACATTTCCCTGCGTCCCCACGGCCAGAAGGAACTGGGGGCAAAGGTGGAGATGAAGAATCTCAATTCCATGTCCGCCGTGCGCCGCGCCCTTCATTATGAAATCCAGCGACAGGCGGAAGAACTGGACATGGGCATGGCGCAGATCCAGTCCACCCGCCGCTGGGACGACGAACGCGGGGAAAGCTCCATCATGCGCACCAAGGAAGACGCGCACGATTACCGCTATTTCCCCTGCCCGGACCTGGTGCCCATACACACCGCCCCGCTGGTGGAGAGGGTGCGCAGCCAGATTCCGGAACTGCCCCAGGAACGCCAGAAAAGGTTCATGGAGGAATACGGCCTGAGCGAATATGACGCCAACGTGCTGGTGGGCGACCTGGAACTGGCCCGCTTCTTTGAAGAGGCGGCGCAGGGAACCGCCAGCGGCAAGAAGATCGCCAACTGGGTCATCAACAACATTTCCGCCGTGCTGAATGAAAAAGGCATGCGCCCGTCCGAATGCCCGGTGAAGCCCGGCGCCATCCGGGACCTGATCGCCATTATTGACGACGGCACCGTTTCCAACAACCAGGCCAAGGACGTATTCACCAAAATGTGGGAAGACCCGTCCCTCAATGCCGCGCAGGCAGCCAAGCTGCTCGGCTTTGAAAAGGCGGATTCCTCCTTCCTGGACGGCATCGTGCAGGAGGTCATTTCCGCCAATCCGGACAAGGTGGCGGAAATCCGGGGCGGCAACGACAAGCTCCTGAACTGGCTCACCGGCCAGGTGATGAAAGCCGCCAAAGGCAAAGCCAACCCGAAGATCGTGACGGAAGCGCTGAAAAAGGCTCTTTCAGAACAGTGACCAAAAACTAAAGATGAAAGACCAAATATTTTCCGGCACTAGCTTTAGTATTTGGTCTTTCCTATTTAGTATTTTTGTTCAAGCCCTCAGGGCTTGAACAGCTTCCGGTTCCCGGCCAGCGTGTTCCACACCTGCTTCACTTCCCCGGTCAGCGTCTGCTTGACCATGGCCAGGGAAAAGTCCGCGGCCTGTCCCAGGCTGATGTAGGGGGGCAGCGCGATGGCATCCCGGTCCACACGGGCATCCAGCAGAGCCGCGCCCGGGTAGTCCAGGAACGTTTTCACCATCTGGTCCACCTGGCTTGACTTATCCAGCACAAAACCCTTGATGCCCACGGCGTCCGCCACGGCGGCAAAGGAGGGGTTGTCCAGGTTGATGCCCCACGGAATCAGGCCTGCGGCCTGCATTTCCAACTGGATGAAGTCCAGGCAGTCGTTATTGTACACCACCAGCTTCACCGGCAGCTTGTACTGCGCTATGGTAATGAGGTCCCCCAGCAGCATGGACAGGCCGCCGTCTCCGCACAGGGCGACTACCTGGCGGTTCGGGTACGCCTTCTGGGCCCCGATCGCCATCGGCATGGCATTCGCCATGGAGCCGTGATTGAAGGAAGCCAGCGTTTTTCTGCCCAGCGTGGAGCACAGGAAACGCGCGCTCCAGATGCAGGGGGTGCCCGTGTCCACGGTAAACACGGCGTCCGGAGCCGCGTACTTGTTCACGGCGGTGGTCACCTGTTCGGGGCGGATGGGCGATTCCTTGTCGTTCCCGTCCATGTAGGCATTCATGTCCTTCACATCCTTGGCGTGACGCTTCAGGGAGGCGTCCAGGTGGTCGGAATCCTTTTTCTCCTCCACCATTCCCAGCAGGGCGTCCACCGTGGCGCCCACGTCCCCGCAGATTCCCAAGTCCAGGCGGCAGCGGCGGCCCAGCACTTCCCCGCGACGGTCGATCTGGACGATGGCGGGCTTGGTAGGAAGGAAGTTGAAATAGGGGAAATCCGTCCCCCACATCACGATCAGGTCGCTCTCATGCATAGCCTTGTACGCGTCACCCCAGCCCAGCAGTCCGGTCATGCCTACGCCCACGGGGTTGTCATGCTCAAAATAGTCCTTGCCGCGCCAGGTATAGGCAATCGGGGCCTTCACGCGGGCGGCGAGCTGCACCACCTTGCGTTCCGCTCCGGCGCAGCCGCCCCCGCAGAAGAAAGTAATGCGGTCGTGTGAAGCGAGCATCTGCGCCAGCCGCGCCACGGATTCATGGTCCGGAACCACTGTTTCCCGGGCGAAGGCGGGTGGATGCACCAGGTCTTTGGCCTCCGCCGGCGCGTCCGCCACGTCGCCCGGCAGCACGATGACTCCCACGTCATGCAGGGAATAGGCATGCTGGATGGCGGACATCAGCACGCGGGGAGCCTGCTCCGCCGTGGAAGCCAGTTCCGCATAAGAGCTGCATTCCTTGAACAGTTGTTCCGGATGGGTCACCTGGAAATAGTCCACCCCCACCTGGCTCTGGGGGATGTGGGAGGCGATCGCCAGCACGCGGGCCCTGCTCCGGTGGGCATCATAAAGGCCATTGATCAAGTGAAGATTGCCGGGGCCGCTGCTGCCGCAGCACACGGCCAGGTTACCGGTCAGCTGGGCTTCCGCACTGGCGGCAAAGGCGCCCACCTCCTCATGCCTCATGTGGATCCATTCGATGGTTTTTTTTCTGCGGAGGGCGTCCGTAATGGGGTTCAAACTGTCTCCCACAATGCCGTAAATGCGCTTTACTCCCGCTTTTTCCAAGATTTCAACAAGCTGATCAGCTACCGTATACATGCAGATTAGACCAAGACCGGTTGAAAAAAATCAGTGCTTGTGTGTCATAGATACCGGAAGTTCCTTCCGCGCGGAAAACCATGACGGATTTTCAAACAGCCGCCTCTCCTGCCGGGAGGCTTTTTCCTTGAAGAAACCGCGTTGGAGTCTATCTTGGCAAGGTAGTTCCATTTTCCTTGATACCAAACCATGAAATTCCTCACTAAAGCTCTCCTGATGGCCACCGTTCTGGGAAGCGTTGCCACCGTTCCCGCAGCAGTCGTCTTCCCGGGCCCCACCCCCGGCGCGGCCAATGCGGAGCAGGCGCCCTCCGGCTATACCCTTTCCAACAACATCCTGACGGCCAAATTCATCAACCGGGGCGGGAAGCTTTCCTTCGGAGGAATGACGTCCAAACTGGGCCCTGTAGCCAAGGCCGGGGACGAATTGTTCATCATCAACCTTCAGGACGGCCAGAGCATCAAGTCCTCCGGCCTGAAGGCGGGGGACGTCAAACTCGTCACCCTCCAGCCCAATCCCAAGGCGTTCAAACTGGCGGACCGCTTCCCCGGAAAAGCCGTCACGGCCTCCTTCCAGGCGCTGAACGGCTCCCTGCACATTTCCTGGCGCGCCGTACTCAGGGACAATTCCCATTACCTGCGGCAGGAACTCCGCCTGGTGAGCACAAAGCCCATTCAGATGAAAAGCATCGTGGCCATGCAGTATGACCTGGTGGAAGGGAAGGCGGGTTCCCCCTCCGTTTCCGGCAATGCCAGGGGCGCGCTCATCGTGAACGACCTGGCGTTCACCGCCCTGGAAACGCCCATGGGCATCAACACCGTGGGAGGCTCCGGAAACGCGGCAGGCGGGGAGTCCACAGCCTGGAACGCGGACAAATGGTCCACGGCTTCATGGACGGGCAATTTCAACATTCCGCAGGAGCTGAAAAAGCAGTACGGGGAACAGGTAGTCTGCGCGGAAGGCCCCGTCACCATTGACGGCAAGGGCTCCTGCACCATTACTTTCCAGTACAAGGGAGGCGACAAGGGAAACAACAAGCTGAACACCGCCGGCGTGCAGCTCCTTTCCGCCAAGGGGGCCGTCCTTGACTCCGACTTCCACGCCGGGAGTACCGGAGACGCCAATGCCAACAATTCCTACACCGTAAAAGTTCCCGCCAAGGGGAATTACCTGCTGCGCTACTGGGTCCAGACCAAGAGCGAACCGATTGCCAGCAAGGGGGAAATCACTTTCTCCCTGCCCGTGTGCACGCTGGAGGAAAAGGAAGACGCCCAGGCGGACGATTCCCAGCTCGCCCAGGGCGTCTGGAGCCGCAAAACCACCATGCAGCCCAGGGAGGTGTGGGAGGTGTCCTCCGTCCTCGGCATCTTCGCCCCCGGCCAGCAACGCCGTTCCTTCCTGGCCTATATGGAGCGGGAGCGCGTGATGCCCTACCGCCCCTTCATCCATTACAATTCCTGGTATGAACTGAACATCAACCGGAACAATGATTCAGACCCCGCCAAGCGCATGACGGAAGAACAGTGCCTGGCCGTCCTGAAGGATTGGCAGGAACAGTTTTTCCAGAAGCGCGGCATGTCCATTGACGCCTTCGTCTGGGACGACGGCTGGGACGAGTTCAACAGCCTGTGGGATTTCCACAAGATGTTCCCGCAGGGCTTCAAGCGCATTGACGCCGCCGCGGGTAAACAAAAGGCCGGCATCGGCACCTGGCTGGGCCCGGTGGGCGGCTACGGTGCCTCCAAGGGCAAGCGCCTGGCCCACTGGAATGTGAAGCACCCGGACAACAAGATCGGCAACTTCCAGCTTTCCAACAAGGAATACTTTGACGCCTTTGTGGGCCGCTGCTCCCAGATGGTGAAGGACTACAACATGAAGTACTTCAAATTCGACGGCATCAGCACCCATTTCCACGCCAAGGGCCCCGGCAACGAGGAGGATGCGGAAGGCATCATCCGCGTGCTGAACGCCCTGCGCAAGAAGAAGGGGGACCTTTACATCAATTGCACCGTGGGCACCTGGGCCTCCCCGTTCTGGTTCCGTTATGCGGATTCCGTATGGAGGCAGGAAAACGACTTCGGAACGATTGGCGTGGGCGACAACCGCGACAAGTGGATTACCTACCGCGACCGCCTGGTGCATGAGGTCTTTGTGCAGGGTTCCCCGCTGATGCCCATCAATTCCATGATGACCCACGGCCTGATGGTCACCAAGTTCGGGCCGCCCGCGTGCATGCCCCGCGACCCTGAAAACGTGAAGAAGGAACTCCGCTGCGCCACGGCCTGCGGCACCTCCCTGCAGGAGCTTTACGTGGACAGGGACCTGATGAACGCCAAGGACGGCATGCTGTGGGACGAGCTGGCCAAGGGCATTAAATGGATACGCCGCAACGCGGACGTTCTGGACGACGTGCACTGGGTGGGCGGCAACCCGTGGAACAAGGAGGCCAATGAAGGGGCCGTGTACGGCTGGGCCGCATGGAATAAAAACAAGGCCACCCTGGCCCTCCGCAATTCCTCCGACCAGGAAAAGAGCCTGACCGGCACCCTGCGCGGCATCCTGGACATTCCCGCGGACGTCAAGGGGTCCATCACCTTCAAGGATTCCTATGACGACCAGCGGGAGCTGGACGGCTTCTCCGGCAAGACCGTAAACATTGACAAGGAGCTCACCTTCACGCTGAAGCCCTTTGAAGTGCTGGTGTACGAAGGAGGAAAGGTCAAATAAAAGCTTCCGGAGTCCCGGAGCCACGCTCCCGCTCAAGCAGAAGCGGCACTTGAAAAGCTACATTGGGGGGGAGGCTGGAAAAGCAGCCTCCCTCCATTTTTTCCACCCGTCCCTGCGCCCGGGTCAGAACGTTTTCTCAAACGTCACCGCTTCCAGCGGGTCGGAGGGGTTGACCGGCATCACCAGGCATTCCGCATTCTCCCCGCCCAGGTACAGCGTCAAACTGCTGCCGGGGGAATAAACGATGGAGACGCCGTAATATCCCCCTTTCTTCACCAAGGACCAGGTTCCGCGGCAGGAGGAAACGAGGTCCTCCTCCAGCACGGAAAGGTCATCCCTGTCTTCCGGGCGGGAAATCCACCTGCCCCACGCCTCCGGGCGCGGGAAGGAGGAAATCTCGCACGTTCCGTCTTCATTCAGGAGAAGCGTGGAGGAGCTGACCTGGAAAAAGCGCTTCAGCTCCGGAGGCCGGAAAAACCACCGCTCCCTGGGGGAGGATTCCACCTCGTACTTTCCGGACAGGGCCTGGAGCTCCGGCTCCTGGATCCACAGGAAAGTCTTTTGATGCATCACCTGGCGGCACGCCAGGCCCACCACGGCCAGCAGGGAAAGGAACGCCAGGGCAAACGCCCACAGGGCCAGCCGCTTTCTCCACCACGCATACACGGCGGCCAGTCCCGCCACGCTGCCCACGCAGACCCAGAACCCCCAGGAGCGGGAGAGGAAGGCAAGGGCGTCCGCCAGTACGGAAAGGCCATGAGAAAGATCATTCCACATAGGTGCTTCAGAATCGCCGGAACTCCGTCAAAGTCAAGGCAACAATGCCGCCTTTTACGGCACGGGAGGCAAGCCGCGCCGCTCCTTTCCCAAAAACTCCCGTCATCATCCCTGAAAATCCTCCTCCGCACTTTTCTCACGGACTCCAATCAGGTAAAGAAACATCTCAACCATGAAGAGTGCAGCACATCACCAGGGACTTTCGGAACAGCAGGTTCTGGAAAACCGGACCAAATACGGGGTCAATATCCTGACGCCCCCGGTAAAGGAACCCCTGTGGAAGCAGTTCCTGGAAAAATTCTCAGACCCCATCATCAAGATTCTGCTGGTGGCCCTGCTCCTGTCCGTAGGCGTGGCCTGCTACCAGTTCTTCACCGGAGCGGAACCGGCCAGCGTCTTCCTGGAGCCCGTGGGCATCCTGGTAGCCATCCTGCTGGCTACCTGCGTGGGCTTCGCCTTCGAGGTAAGCGCCAACAAGAAGTTTGAAATCCTGAACCAGGTCAACGACGAGACCATGGTCCAGGTGATCCGCGGCGGCAATATCTGCGAACTTCCCCGCCGGGACGTGGTGGTGGGAGACATCGTCATCCTGAACACTGGGGAGGAGGTTCCGGCGGACGGCGTCCTGCTGGAAGCCGTTTCCCTCCAGGTCAACGAATCCACGCTGACGGGGGAACCCCTCATCGGCAAAACCACGAATGAGGCGGAATTCAAGAAGGACGCCACCTACCCCTCCAACCACGTTCTGAAAGGAACCACCGTGGCGGACGGCCACGGCGTCATGGAAGTGACTTCCGTGGGGGACAGGACGGAATACGGCAAGGTTTATGAAGGTTCCCAGATAGACAACAAGGTGCAGACGCCCCTCAACCGCCAGCTTTCCAGGCTGGGCGACCTCATCACCTGGGCCAGCTACGCCATCGCCGCCTTCATCGTCATCGGGCGGCTTACCCTGTATTTTTCCCATCTGCCGGGCCCCGTGGAATGGCTGAGCGCGGGAACCTACATTCTGAATACCGTCATGATCGCCGTAACCGTCATCGTCGTCACGGTGCCGGAGGGGCTGCCCATGAGCGTCACCCTGAGCCTGGCGCTGAGCATGAAGAGCATGCTCGCCAACAACAACCTGGTGCGCAAGATGCACGCCTGCGAAACCATGGGGGCCGCCACCGTCATCTGCACAGACAAGACGGGCACCCTGACGCGCAACCAGATGAACGTGTACAAGGCGGATTTTTACGGGTTGGGGGACGCCGCCCCGGCGGAAAACGAGCTGGGGAACCTGATCCGGGAGGGAATCGCCGTCAACTCCACCGCCTTTCTGGATTACGCGGACCCGGAACATATCAGGGCCCTGGGCAACCCCACGGAAGGAGCGCTCCTCCTGTGGCTGCACGGGCTGGGCGTGAATTACCTGGACCTGCGGGAAAACGCCCGCGTGCTGGAACAGCTTACTTTCTCCACGGAACGCAAGTACATGGCCACCGTGGCGGAATCCCCCCTGCTGGGCAAAAAAGTCCTTTACGTGAAAGGCGCGCCGGAAATCGTGCTGGGCCTTTGCTCCACTGTCCTGACTCCGGAAGGCCAGGTTCCCGCCGCAGACATGCGCCCCGCCATTGAGGAACAGCTCCTGGCCTACCAGAACCAGGCCATGCGCACGCTGGGCTTCGCGTACCGCGTTCTGGAGGATGACGCCCCGGTATTCGAGGACGGCCGCATCATCCGCAAGGATCTGGTTTATCTGGGCATCGCCGCCATTTCCGACCCCGTCCGGGACGATGTGCCCCAAGCCGTGAAGGACTGCATGGACGCGGGCATCCGCATCAAGATCGTCACAGGGGATACCCCCGGCACCGCACGGGAAATAGGGCGCCAGATCGGTCTGTGGACGGAGGAGGACACGCCGGACCGTCTGATGACGGGTGTGGAGTTTGAGCAGACTCCGGACGCGGAACTGCTGGACCGCGTGATGGACCTGAAAATCATGTGCCGCGCCAGGCCCATGGATAAGGAACGGCTGGTCAAACTGCTCCAGAAGAAGGACCAGGTAGTGGCCGTCACCGGGGACGGCACCAACGACGCCCCCGCCCTGAACGCCGCGCAGGTGGGGCTTTCCATGGGAGACGGCACCACCGTAGCCAAGGAAGCCAGCGCCATCACCATCCTGGACAATTCCTTCATGAGCATTTCCCGCGCCGTCATGTGGGGGCGTTCCCTGTACAGGAATATCCAGCGCTTCATCGTCTTCCAGATGACCATTAACGTGGCGGCCTGCCTCATTGTGCTCATCGGCGCATTCCTGGGCACGGAATCCCCCCTCACCGTCACGCAGATGCTCTGGGTGAACCTCATCATGGATACCTTCGCCGCGCTGGCGCTGGCCTCCCTGCCGCCGGACGAACGCGTGATGCAGGACCCGCCGCGCAAGACCACGGACCACATCATCACCCGCCCCATGGGCCGGAACATCCTGGGCGTGGGCATCCTGTTCGTCGCTTTCCTGTTCGGCCTGCTGCAATATTTCAAGCATGCGGACATTACCAGTCTCACGCAGTTCAGCCTCAGCGGCTACTTCCGCAGCTACCTGGACTTCTCCACCCCGGAACATGAACTGACTGGTTATGAACTGTCCCTGTTTTTCACCATTTTCGTCCTGCTCCAATTCTGGAACATGTTCAACGCCAAGGCATTCAACACGCACCAGAGCGCCTTTGCACGCATGGGCGCCAGCATTGGCGGCTTCGGCCTGGTAGCCCTGCTTATCCTGGCCGGGCAGTACCTCATCGTCACCTTCGGCGGCAAGATGTTCAACGTGGTGCCCCTGAGCTGGACGGACTGGGGCATCATCTTTGCCGGCACCTCCCTCGTCCTGTGGATCGGAGAGCTGGTGCGCGCCTTCACGCCGGACAAATCCTCCGCCCGCCCGTAAGACGTCCCGCCGCGTCATCCGGGTGAAAATCCACCTGCATGACACGGACGGCGCTGCCGCCCGGAAAGCCTTCTTTCAACAAAGGAGGCCGCCGGCGTGTCATTCACAGCATGGACTTGACACGCCTGACGGGCTCTATCTCCGGTTCCGCCGTTCTCCTCTTCTTGTTCTCCCTCCTTTTTTCCGGGTGTAAAAAGACGGAACAGGTGCCGCATGAAACGCCCACGCTTATTTACGAACAGCCTGTTGCCATGGACATCCCGGTGACGGGAAGCTGGGTGGGCCATCTGGACGGCGTGGACAACGCCTCCATCGTTCCCCAAATCACGGGCTACCTGCAAACGCAGAATTACGCCAACGGCGCCATTGTGAAGAAGGGGGAGGTGCTTTTCCGCATTGACGATTCCACCTTCAAGGACCAGGTCTCCAGGGCCAAAGCCACGCTGGAACAGGCGCAGGCCCAGCTCCAGCAGTTGAATTATGACGCGGAGATTTACAAGCCCCTGGCCGCGGAGAACGCCATTTCCAAGCAGAAGTACGAGGATACGCGCCTCTCCGCCATTGCCGCGGAAGCGCAGGTGCAGCAGGCCACGGCGGCCCTGGCCCTGGCTGAAAAGAATCTTTCCTATACGGTGCTGTATGCCCCCTTTGACGGAATCGCCGGCATTTCCAAGACGAATATAGGCGACCTGGTCAGCCCGGAAAGCGGCCCCCTCGCCGTCGTATCCTCCGTCAATCCCATCCGCGTCAACTTTGCCGTCACCCAGCAGGAATGGATCCAGCAGGCCGGCAAGAACGGGAATGAAGGCGTCCAGACGGGCAGCAAGCTGGATATCACGCTGAAAGACGGTACCAAATACCCGGAACAGGCTACGGTGGTAGCCATTGACCGGGCGTTCAACCCCCAGACGGGCACCATCCGCGTGCAGGCCAACCTCCCCAATGCCGATTACCTGCTGCGCCCCGGCATGTTCATCATGGCTACGGCCCGGCTGGCTACCGTCAAAAACGCGCTGACCGTTCCGGCAAAGGCTCTTCTTTCCACGCAGGGGCGCTTTTTCGTCATTGCGCTGGATGAGAACAACCACCCTTCCATCATCCCCGTGCAGGCCGGAACGCAGCTCGGCGACCGGCAGCAGGTCATTCCGCTGAAACCGGGTTCCCTCACCCCGCAGAGCAAAGTGGTCGTGGACGGCCTTCTCCAGGCGGAAATGGCCTCCAGAAACCCGGACGCACGCCTGAAAGCGGTACCCGCCAGCAACCAATAAGCCCCTCCCGCCATGGCCGATTTCTTCATCAAGCGCCCCATCCTCTCCATCTGCCTCTCCATCATCATCGTCCTGCTGGGGACCTTCTCCATTCTGCGCCTGCCCATTTCCGAGTATCCGGACATCATCCCCCCTTCCATCCAGGTGACGGCCACCTATCCCGGAGCGGATTGCGAGACGGTGGTCAAATCCATTGCATCCCCCATTGAGCAGCAGATGTCCGGCGTGGACGGCATGTCCTACATGACTTCCGTCAATACCAACAACGGGCAGATGAGCATGATGATCCTCTTTGAGATCGGCACGGAGGCGAACATGGACCAGGTGCTTTCCTACCTGCGCTACGGGCAGGCCACCTCCCAGCTTCCGCCGGAAGTCAGCGAACTGGGCGTCTCCCTGCGCAAGACCAGCGGGCTGCCCGCCCTGGTCGTCAGCCTTTATTCCCCCCAGGGAACCTACGACGGCCTCTGGCTGGCCAATTACGCGTATATCAACATGGTGGACGCCATCAAGCGCGTGCCCGGCGTGGGCGACGTGCAGGTGTTCGGCTCCGGCCGCTATGCCATGCGCATCTGGCTGAATCCGGAAAAGATGGCCGCCCTGAACATCACGGCCCGTGACGTGATGCTGGCTGTGCAGGCCCAGAACGCCGTGAACCCGGCGGGCAAGATAGGCGCGCAGCCCGCTCCGCCGGACCAGCAGCTTTCCTTCACCGTGAAGGCGCCCGGACGCCTGACCAGCGTGAAGGAGTTTGAAAACATCGTGGTGCGCGGACAGGGCAGTTCCATCGTGCGGGTGGGCGACGTCGCCCGCGTGGAGCTGGGTTCGGAGACTTACAGCCTCAGTTCTTCCGTAAACGGCATGCCCGCCGCCTCCATCGGCATTTACGAAGCTCCCGGAGGGAACGCCATCCAGCTGGTGGACAATATCAAGGCCCTGCTGAACGATACGGACATGCCCCCCGGCATGGATTACCTCGTTTCCCTGGACTCCACGCTGGCCGTCCGCGCCGGGATTGAAGACATCGTCAGCACGCTGGTGATTGCCCTGGGCCTGGTGGTGCTGGTGGTTTTCATTTTCCTCCAGGGCTGGCGCGGCACGCTGATTCCGGCCTTTGCCGTTCCGGTGTCTATCGTGGGCGCTTTCATCGCCTTTCCATTGTTCGGCTTTTCCATCAATACCATCTGCCTGATGGGGCTGGTGCTGGCCATCGGCCTGGTCGTGGACGATGCCATTGTGGTGGTGGAAGCGGTGAAGAACCATATTTCCAACGGAGAAAAGCCCCTCCAGGCCACCATTGCGGCCATGAAGGAAGTATCCGGCCCCATCGTCAGCACGGCGCTGGTGATTTCCTGCGTCTTTATCCCCACGCTGCTGCTGCCCGGCGTCACAGGCAAACTGTTTGAACAGTTCGCCGTGACCATCGGCATGTCCATCATCATTTCCGCCTTCTGCGCCCTGTCCCTCAGCCCCACCCTGTCCGCCGGGCTGCTGAAAGGAGGGAAAGCGGATTCCATCCCCCTGCTGGGGCCCTTCTTCAAGTTATTCAACAAGGGCTTCAACAAGGCGCGCGACTGGTACGTGGAAATTTGTGCCAAGCTCATCCGGCACATGTGGCTTTCCATCCTGCTGCTGGCCGCCATGACCGCCCTCCTCTTCCCTCTCGCCAAGCTCATTCCCACAGGCTTCCTTCCCAATGAGGACCAGGGCTACCTGTTCGGCGGCGTGGAACTGCCGGACAATACCTCCCTGAACGTCACGGCGGCCACCGCCGCGCGGATTGAACAGATCATCCGGGAAGATCCCGGCGTGGAAGTGGTCACCACCGTAAACGGGTTCAACCTCATCAGCTCCGTCCAGAGCTCCTCCAATTCCTTCTTCTTCATTTCCCTGAAACCATGGTCCGAACGCACCGCCCCGGGCATGACGGCGGACGGCATCGCCGCCCGGCTGAAAAGCAAGCTGAACGCGGAGATTTCCTCCGGCATGGCGTACGTGGTCCCGCCGCCGCCCCTGCCGGGCGTGGGCACATCCGGAGACGTCACCTTCCTGCTGGAGGACCGCCAGGGCATCGGGGAGAAATTCCTGGCCGCCAATACGTCCAAATTCATCGAGGCTGCGGAAAAGAGGCCGGAAATCGCGGGCATCAGCAATTTCATGTCTCCCTCCAACCTTCAGTACAATCTGAACGTGAATACGGAGCAAGCCACCCTCCAGAACATGAACGTGGATGAGATTTACGCCACCATCCAGGCGTATATGGGCAGCACCTTCCTGAACAATTTCAACATTTACGGTCAGGAATGGCAGGTGTACATGCAGGCGGACGCCCCGTACCGGAACAGCATCGACAAGCTTTCCATGTTTTACGTGCGCAACAATGACGGCGACCCGGTCCCGCTGGATTCCGTCATTAACGTCACTCACGGCTGGGCGCCGGAATTCCTGATCCGCCAGAACATGTTCAACAGCTCCCAGCTCAACGTCACCCCGGCTCCGGGCTATTCCTCCGGGCAGGTCATGAATGCCCTGGAGGAAGTCTTCGCCCAGACCATGCCGTCCGGCATGGGGTATGACTACTCCGGCATGAGCTACCAGGAAAAACAGGCGCAGAAAGGCATCACCATCGGCATGATCTTTGCGGCGTCCGCCGTGTTCGTTTTCCTGATCCTGGCCTCCCTGTATGAGAGCTGGTCCCTGCCCGTGGCCGTCTTCATGACCGCCCCCATCGCCATCCTGGGCGCATTCCTGGCCCTGTGGATGTTCGGGCTGAACCTGAACATTTATTCGGAAATCGGCCTCATCGTGCTGATTGCGCTGGCGGCCAAGAATGCCATCCTCATCGTGGAATTCGCCGTGCTGGAACTGAGGCAGGGCACGGACCTCCTTACGGCCACGCTGGACGCGGCCAGAATCCGCCTGCGCCCCATCCTGATGACCTGCTTTGCCTTCATCATGGGCTGCCTTCCCCTGGCCGTAGCCACGGGAGCGGGAGCGGCAGCGCGGCAGGTGGTGGGCGTGGGAGTCATCGGCGGCATGATTACGGCCGTCTTCATCGGGGTGTTCTTCATCCCCTCCTTCTTCTACCTGATTGCCAAGCTGGCCAAACTGGACAAGAAAGCGGCGCGGGAACTCCAGGAAAAGGCCCAGGGAGCAGCCGCCCCGGCCAAGTAGGCCACGCCGCACGCCCGGAACGGCAAAGCCCGCGCCTGCACGGGAGCCCTTTCCGCTACATCCAGAATATCCAGGCCCAGAAAGCCTTCACGAAGACGAGCACCACATTGATCAGCAGCCCTACCTTCACCATGGTCATCTGAGGGAATTTCCCTGTGGCGAAGGCCAGGGCGTTGGGAGGCGTGGAGACGGGAAGCATGAAGGCGCAAGAGGCCCCGATGCCCACCAGAAGCACCAGCGGCGTGGCGGACATGCCCATGGCGGAGGCCACCGTCACCATCAACGGAGCCACCAGGGCTGCGCTGGCCGTATTGGAGCAGAATTCCGTCAGCGACGTGATGAAGAGGCTGATGATGAGCAGGATGATAATGGGGCTCTGCCCCATGGCCAGGGAAGATACCTGGTCCGCCAGAAATCCCGCCGCCCCCGTCTGGACGAGGATGCTGCTGAGCGTGATGCCGCCGCCGAACAGCAGCAGGACGCCCCAGTCCGTATTTTGGCGATGCCGCCCCAGTTGATGACCCCGCACAGGGGCAGCAGAACCGCGGCACACAGCGCAATGAGCGTGTCCATGGACGGAATGCCGCCCAGAGCGGAGGAAAGGAAGCTGCTGCACATCCAGCTCCCGGCCACCAGCACGAAGAGAAGCAGCACGCGCACCTGCCTGGCATTCAGCCGGGCCTCCGCATCCTCCCCTTCCGCCGGGGCCATGTCCACATGCAGCCCCAGCCGCGGGCGGAAGAACAGGTACATCAGGCAGAAGACAATCACTCCGAATACCAGGACAATGGGCATGGCAATCCGGAACCATTCCGCAAATCCCATGCCGAGCTCATGCGCCGCAATGGCGTTGGGAGGGGAACCCACCAGCGTTCCCATGCCGCCGATGGAGGCGCTGTACGCCACCCCCAGCACGGCAAAGGGAGCCGTCGTCTTGAGCTTTTCCGCCGGAATGCGGTCCAGCAGGCCGATGACCAGCGGGAGCATCATGGCCGCCGTGGCCGTATTGGACATCCACATGGAGAGGAACGCCGTAGCCAGGAAAATCAGGATCAGGGCCATCCCCAGGCTTCCGCGGGCCATCCGGAGGATTTTTCCAGCCAGCCAGGTATCAATTTTCTGTTCGTGGAGAGCCCCGGCCAGCGCAAAGCCGCCGAAGAACAGGAAAATGGTGGGATCCGCAAAGCCGGCCAATGCCTTCGCACCCGGAAGAATCCCCATGAACATGGCGAGCACCGGCACCAGCAGGGCGGTCACGGTCACATGCAGTGCTTCCGTCAGCCACAGAATACCGATGAAGGTGAGAACGGCCAGCCCCCTGGCTACCTCCGGCTCTACGGGAAGCCACTTGAGCATGGCCAGGAAAAGAAGCACGTCACACGCAATGATGATGTAATTGCGGTGTCCTTTGGCGGTGTCGGTGGTACGGTGGCGCATGGCTGGAAAAACAAAATGGTGTTATTTCCTTTTGTACGCCTCCGGGGAATAGAGTCAATATCATTCCGGAAAAGTCCGGGAGAAGCCCCCATGCTGCGGAAGCATGGGCAGGAACGGGCCATGACCCACAGCGAAGAAATCCGCAGGGGCGCCCCAGGAAAAATCAGGCCGCCCACGGTTCCTTTGTACACAAGAAGGCCATGCCATGCAAAAAGCCGCCATGCAATTGCACGACGGCTTGTAAAAACTGTTTGATTGACGCGCGGAGGCAGTAACCTCCGCCCGGGCAATTATTCAGCGGCGGGTTCGGCGGCCTTCTTGGCAGCCGGCTTTTTGGCGGGAGCCTTCTTGGCGGCGGCAGCCTTGGTTTCAGTCTTCTTGGCTGGGGCCTTGGCCGCGGTCTTTTTGGCGGGAGCTTCCTTGGCGGCAGGCTTGGCGTCCTTGGCAACGGGAACGGCCAGACGGATAGGCGTATTGGAATTCAACTTGGACTGTTCCTTCTTACGCTTGATGTATTCAACACGTCTGCGGCGCTTGGTGACTTTGCGGATTTGCTGTCCCATAGTGATAATTGCTATGATATTTACTAATTCTTAAGAGCTCCATGTGGCACATGGGCGTGGATACAACTACCAACCCCGCCTCCCATACGCAAGCACAAAGCATTATTAAGGCACAGAAAGACGGCGGCAGTCCCCGCTTTTTCCAACCGGGCCGGAAAAAGGGAACGGCGGCAGGCGGGGCGGAACGAAAGGACTCCCTACCACAATTTCAGCGCATCCACCCGGACCGGATGCTCCCAGCGCAGGTGGTCCCGGATGGCGGCGGCAATGAATTCCAGGCCGCGCTCCACCGCCGTGGCCAGTCCGTCCCCGGCGGCCAGCCGCGCCGCGATGGCGGCGGACAGGGAACAGCCCGTTCCATGCGTGCTCACATCCCGCACGCGCGGGCGGTTCCATTCCCCCAGCATGCGGCCGTCCGGGCCGGCCAGCACGTCCCGGCAGTCTCCTTCCAGATGGCCGCCCTTCAGCAGGACGGGGCACCCGTACCTGATGGCAAGGCGCGCGGCAGCCTCCGGCAGTTCATCCCTTTCAGGGTTGACGGAGGAGCGCAGCAGCACGGCGGCTTCATCCAGATTGGGGGTCAGCAAGGCCGCGCCCGGCAGCAGAAGTTCTTCATAAACGGCTACAGCCTCCTCCCTCATCAGCCGGTCTCCTGCCGTAGCGATCATGACGGGATCCACCACAACGGGGATACCCGTACCTGCCAGCACCTCATGCACCGCACGGACGATGGCCGGGGAGTACAGCATGCCCGTCTTCACGGCGCTTACCGGAAAATGCTCCAGATTGATGCGCACCTGGTCCGCCACCAGCTCAGGGTCCACCTCCTGGATGCCGCGCACCAGTCCCGGCGCCTCGGACACGACGCAGGTGACGGCCGTGAGCGCAAACGCCCCCATGGCATGGGCCGCCTTCATATCCGCCTGAAGTCCGGCCCCTGCGGAGCAGTCGGAACCGGCAACCGTCATCATTACGGGAATACTCATGCCCCTGTTTTTAATCGGGAGGAAAGCCCTTGAACATCCAAAAATCCGCACGCACCGCCTCAATGTCACAAATCCGGGTGGGAAAACGCCGCGGGAATGCCACAATCCGCCCATGACGCACGCCGCCCCTGCCCCGGACGAACAGGAATTCTGGCTTTTCATTCAGGACGCCCCCCTGCCGGCGGCGGAGGAATTGCAGAAGAACATGTTCCGCCTGGACGCCTGCTTCCGGCTGAACCTTTCCGGCGCGCCGGAAAACGCGCCGGACCATGTGCTGGAAGGGGAATACCTGGACGAAGAGGGAGAATCCCAGCTTGACGTGTTCTGGGTCATGGAAACGGACGATGCCCGCCAAGCCTTCAAAAGGGACCGCTCCGCCCTCCGGCAAATAGGGGAACGCACCAAGATGCTGCGTTTCATCCTGGAGGACGAATGCGCGCTGGGCCATGTGTTCGCCATGCTTCACGCCATTCTGGAACACCGGGACGGCCTGCTGGTCATCCCGGACGACCGGGGCAACATCATTCTGGAACGGCAGCAGGCCCTGGAATTCCTGAACCGGGAAATCCGGGAAGACTAGCGTTCCTCCGTCTGCGGGACACGGCTGCCCTCCCGCTCCGCATTCAGTTGGAGCGCCTTCTTTTTCCAGACTTCCGCCATGTCCGCATCCTGCGGGGTTCCCTTTCCGGTGCTGTAGCAGACGGAAAGCATCAGCATGGCGTTGACGTGGTCCTGCCCGGCGGCCAGCCGGAGCCAGTTGAACGCCTTGCCTTCATCCACGAGTACGCCGGAGCCTTCCAGATACGCCAGCCCCACGATGTACTGGGCACGGGCGTCCCCGGCGGAGGCCGCCTGCTCATACCATTTCATCGCGCGCTCCATGTCCTGCTCCACGCCCTCCCCCTTCGCATAAATATTCCCCAGATAGACGGAGGAAGGCGTATTCCCCCCGTTGGCGGCCTTTTCCAGCAATACGCGCCCGGAAGCAGGATCCTTGTCAAAGCCCAGCTTCCCCTCCATGTAGGCCCGGCCCAGCAGGCCCATGGCCGCCGGATGCTCTTCATCCGCCGCCTTGCGCCACAGCTCCAGGGCCTTGTTCCGGTCCTGGTCCGCGCCGTCCCCCTTGAAATACATCATGCCCAGCATGTACAGGGCATTCCCCCGCTGGGTTCCTGGACGCGCCAGCCCGTATTCAAACCACTCCCTGGCCGCTCCGGCATCACGCTTGACGCCGGTTCCGTACAGGAACATGGCGCCGATAACCGTCTCCCCGGAATATCCGGAACCCGTTTCCGCCACGGAGTCACACCAGGAGCGCACATCCAGCGGATGGGCCCAGCCGTTCTGCAATCCCTCCGCATACAGGGCGGCCACGTCATTGAGCGTCTTCACGTGCTCCCTGTCATTCCCTTTCTCACGGGCGGCTTTGGCGGAGGCGGCGTCCAGGCGTTCCCGCCAGGCTGCGGCCTCCCCCTTTTCTTCGGCAGGCTCTTCCCGTTTCCCGGCAGGGGCGGCCTGCTTTTCCCCGGCAGCGGGCTTGCGGTCACACCCGCACCACAGGAGGGAGGCAGAGGCGGCCACGCACAAGACGGCAATTTTTTTCATCATGCGCATTACCATAGGACAGCCGCACGGAGCTGCCAAGAAGAGAAATGACGGAAATGCCGCAGCCGTCCCCGCATGGGGACGCACAACATGCCTCCTGCCGCCGCGGAAGCGGGATTTTCTCTTTTAGCATTGAATATTTCCCTATTTTTGTTCTACTGGAACCAGTTCAACCTCTGATGAAATCCGTACCGCGCCTGTATCTCCTGACGTGCCTGGGCCTGGCGTCCCTGGGAAGTTTCTGCTACCGGGGTTCCGCAACGGAACTTCCTGTAAAATACATCTTTGAACTGTCGGATGAACCGGTGAAAGTGCGCCCTGGAAAAATAGACACCAAGAGCGTTTTCTTCCCCAAATACGCGCGAGGCACTTCTCCGGAAGCCCTGAAGCGGCAGGCGGCCCTCTTCCAGTCCCAACTAGGGCAGGCCGCTTCCCGGAGCAAGCCTGCCATCAGCATCCACATGAATGACGACAGGACGGAAACGGACGGCAATGCCCGGTCAGGCTATGAATTCTACCATCCGGACAACCAGGAAGGGCTCATCATCACGACGGAGACGCCGGACGAGGAAGTCTGGCTGAACGATGGAGACCCGGACAGCCCCTTTTTCCACACTCCCCGCTCCGCCACCAATACGGAAATCCGTGAAATATCCACGCCTTCCGACGTCTGGCCCGCCTGGAACGAAGCGGAAGTCAACCTGCACATGAACCTTCCGGAATCGGAGCCGCGCCCCTTTGTGATTCAGCCGGCGCCGTCCGGAGCCATCCGCACCATCATTAAATCCTTCAATGGAGCCATTTTTGAAGCGGACACCCAGCCCATGCATCCCGTGTGGGACCAGCTCCCCCCCGGATACGTTCCCATTCCGGCGCTCCCCGCTTACCAGCCAACTGTGCTGAGGAAACTGCAATAGCGGCAGGAGGGGATCAAAACTTGAACCGGACGGCCCCGAAAACAGACCATCCGTTGAAGGCCCTGGCCGTTGTTGAGTCCACCCGGCTGGTGACATATTCCACCGCCAGCATCAGCTTCACCGCGTTGACCGCTTCCGGGCACAGGTAGCAGTTCAGCCCCAGGTAAAAGGAATGCATGCTGTCCACCCACGCGGGGTAATGGGTGACGCTGGGCACATACCGCGTATTCAGCTTCACGGAGCGGTTTCCGAAGGAACACTGGTACTGAAAGACGCCTTCCAAGTGGGGGGAAATCCGGTAAACGGGCTGGAGAACCAGACCGTACACATTCTTGGCGCCCGGCTGGCCCACGATCCCCACGCCCGCCAGCAGGTTCCCCATCACGGAAAAAGCCCCCCGGCTGGCATCCCAGCTCAGGGAAATAACGTCCTGGGCTCCCGTTCCGCAGTAATCGGAAGAGGAGGGAACCTTCCTTCCCCGCCACTCCGTAAAATTATGGGCGTACTGGTACCCCAGAGTCTGGCTGTCCCACATGGGGGAAGCCACCTTCCATTTCATGGCGTTCAGGGCAAACAGGTTATCCGCGGAATGAAACTGGATTTCATCCTTCAAATCCGTACCATTCGCGTTCAGGTAAACGCCGTAGGAATGGTACAGGCTCCTGGCGTCCTTCTGGAAATTGGCCTCCAGCCCCCAGTTGGAGATGGGAATCAATTCATTGCACAGGGCGGACCTCTCCACCGTTTTAATCCGGGAGGAAGCCAGGCAGTATTCCGACGTCAGGTGCGGCGTCAGCTTCCCGGCCCTGAACTTGATGCCGGGCATGGTCTTTTCCAGATAAAGCTCATACAGGGACCACTCCGTGCGGCTGCCGGTCCATTCTCCGCGCACTTCGCGGTGGCGGCCTTCCAGATCCCCCACGTTCGTCAGGTTGGACAGGCGCCAGGAGCCGTCCCCCATCACAACGTCGCCGCCCAGATAAGCGCGGCGCCACTCGCTGTTATGGCCGCCGGAAGAAGGGCAGAACTTGTTGGCTCCATTGGGGCTGACGGCTGCCGTCTGGTACTGGCCGATCAAGGTCAGCTTCACCCTCCTGATCCATGAGGAATCATCCCGGTACAGAACGGGCCCGCGGTCCAGCACACGGCACAGGGAGGGCAGAGAATCCCCGGAAGCCGGGTGAAGCTGCGCCGTTCCCGCGCCGGCCTCCGCCGCGGGAAAAGCGGCGCACCAGCAGGCGGCAAGCAGGTATTTCCCCAGAAAAACAGGCTTCATCATAGGCTCGACAAACAGGTTGCAGGACGCACACCTTAAGGGGGGCCCTCCGAAAATCAAGCCCGGATGTTTCTTTTGGCGTTGCTGTTTTTCAAAAAGCCATGTTATGAAAAGCGGCAGCTATGGACACTACAACACGACCCTCTCTCTGGAAATACTTCATCCTGTGCCTGACGAAAAAGTACTGCGCCTTCTCCGGAACGGCTCCCCGGCGAGAGTTCTGGGGCTTTTTCCTTTTCATGAACCTCTTCTCCTTCATCTTCAGTCTTGTCGGCGGAGTCATCGTCGCGGTCACTCTTCCGTGGGGAGAACTGGCGGCCATGCAGGACCCGGAACAAATGCAGGCTATCCTTTTTATCCGAATAGCCTCCTTCTTCTTCATTACCCAAATCGTCTTGCTGGTCCTTTATCTTCCTACCCTGGGCGTCACTATCAGAAGGCTTCGGGACGCCGGCTTCAACACGGCGTGGGGTTACGGTTACCTGGGCCTGGGCGTCATTATTTTCCTTAACTGGGCCATCCTGGAGCGCTTCCAGTATCCAGGGGGAACCGCGACGCAATTCCTGGGTATCATTTCTACCGCCTACTGGCTGCTCCTCCTCATTCTGGCATGCTTCCCCACCCGGCCCGCGGTGGAGAGCACGCCTGAATAAGCACTTCCCGTTCCTGCCGGGAGAGGCCGTAAACGCCTTCCATCAGCTCATTCATCCGTTCATCCCCTTCCGGGCAATAGCGGGCCGTGAGGGTATCCGCCAGCTCTTCCACCTCCCGCAGCACGGAAAGGCCGGGCACCCGGATGGGAACGCGGAGGATGGGTGCCGTATCCATCTGGAAAAAGTCCCCCTGCATCTTCCCCCTGCGGAGAAACCAGAACTGCATGAGACGTGAATTGAACAGGGCGGCCAGGTACTTCATGCTTACGCGTTCCGTGCGTATCACGTTGAACGCCATCATTACATAAGCCTCATCCTCCGTGTAGGAGAAGGTGGGCCGTGCACACTTCCGGACAGCCAGAATCTTGGGACCGGGAAGGAAGAACCGTTCCTTCCGGGGCCAGTGCACATGATAGTACTTCATGCGGCCCATGCGGGTTTCCCGCCGGGCTTCCATCAGGGGGCGGAACTTTTCCAGATGCCGGAGAAGCGTGACGGCCTGTTCCGACCCGTTGGACGGAGTCAGGTAGAGCAACACCTTCTCCGGAGCTTTCAACGCGTATCTTCCTGCCAGGGCGGGTTCATACAGAGGCTTGAGAAAACGCCGTTCCGCTGCCGGCAGCCGGTTGAAATACCCCTGCGGCACTACAAACACCCCTTCCCCCCTTCGGACGCCGGACCGCTGCACTGCCTCCGGCACCAGGCTCTCCAGCGCACGGGCGGAAACGACATCGGGGTTCGGTACAATCCCCTGCGTCATTTCCTTTGCGGCATCCAGCCTGAAATTCCGGCATCTCTCCATCTTCTCCAGAACGTTCCATTCGGCTGCGGAGCAGAAAAACAATCCTTCCTTGACGCATGCCCCGGTATCTTCCGGCAAAGAAAACCGGCAGTACGGTTCATGTTCCAGAAAGGATTCCACCTCTTCCATGGGACCGCAAAAACGGCGGTATTCCGGCACCGGGAGTCCTCCCCCATCCCCCTTCCTTTCCGCCAGAACGGTCATGGTATGTACCCGTGCGGCTTCAAACACCCGGCAAGCCCCGAAATCCGACAAACGCAGCAATCCGCAATCTTCCAGCAGCTTGCGGCGAAGGGGAGCCGCTCCGGCATTCGCCATCCACCTGTTGGGAACAACCAAATGCATCACGCCCCCCTGTTTCAGGGCATCCAGACCCACACAGGCGAACACGTACCAGTAATCCATGCGGGAAGAACAATAGGAAGCCAACGGAGAAGACTTCAGACGGTCAAACAGCTCCTTGTTCCCTTTTTCCCCGACAAAAGGGGGATTCCCGATTACCAGGTCAAAGCCTCCGTCCGCCATCACCGCTGAAAGGCCCTGCCGCCAGACGCCATCCGCAGACATGTCCAGGCTGTCCCCGCACAGCAGGTGGTCCCGGAAATCCCCCTTTCCTCCGGCAGCTAGCCATGCACAGTGAAAACGGAAACGGGCCACCTCCAGAGCCTCCGCACAAACATCCACCCCGTAAATATTCTCTTCCAGAATGGCACGGAATAAATCGGCCTCCGCATATTCCGGCTCCAGACGCTTTCTGCGCGCGGCAAGCTCCCGAAGCATTCCCATGGTGAATGCCCCCGCCCCGGCGGATAAATCCAGCACCCGGATATTTCTCAGCAACCCGGCTTCCTCATTACCATTCCGGGGAGCAGGCAATCTGAATGCCAGCCAGGAGGATACCGCCTCCCGGGCCATCCAGCGGACCAGGAAGCCGGGAGTATACACGGTTCCGGAACGGCGGCCATCCGTCAGGGAGCGTTCCAGCAATCCCTCCAGCACGGAAGGAGTAACAGCCCGGTGAGCATCCTCTTCCCGCAGGGAAAAAGAGAATCCTTCCGGAAGACGGAATTCATGGTCCGCCTGCCGTTCCAGCAAATTGTTCACCAAAGCCTCTTTCAACCGCCTCCAGGCTTCGGGACGGCTCCCCTTTCCCTTCTCCGGGGCGAAACACCGGGCCATGAAACAATCCTGAACGCTCCGCTCCTTCACTGCCGTATTCGTACACTACCAGACCGGACCACGCAATCAAAAGCAGGAATTGCCCCGGATACCTCCCTCACTACATTTCTGTACGGGACGCTTTTTCTTAACGTCTCCGGCGTGTTTACGTTGTTAGTTTTTGATTCATAGTAGTCGCAACCATTGAACAAACATCATTTCATTACCATGAACAACACTTTCAACATCGGCGCCATGGACACCGTCTACCCCTTCATTCCCATGTACCCCAACGGACAGCCCCAGGGCAACTTCCTGGTCAACGGCCTCTCCGCTCCTGTCCTTATCCCCAAACGCGCTGCTTCCTCCCCCTCCCGGCACGAATGGTTCGGATACCTCAAGGTCATGGCTCCCGCCACCTGTTTTCTCCACCTTCACGCCCACTCTTCCATCTCCCTTTCCATTCCCGCCAAGGATCTGGAACTCTCCACGGAGCCGGGCTCTTCCACCCCTCTGCGCCGCCAGATCCAGTTCGACCAGGGATACTACTGGTGCCATATCGTCCATCAACACCAGCCCGACCAGGGGGCACAAGAGGAGTTCTGCATTGCCCTGATATGCGACAAGGAAGGCGAGCCCGACCTGGACTATTACCTGCTGGCGGAAAACACGCCTGCCGGCAAGGAAGGAGAAACCGTGCTGACGCTGGTCAACCTGTACCAGGAGATGGAAGAAGGGGATTCGTCGAGCAGTTCGGCGGGGGGAGGAGATTCGTTTGAGTTTGACCCCAAGTCCAGCAGCAGTTCCAGCTCCTCCTCGTCAAGCAGTTCTTCTTCCAGCAGCTCTTCGTCTTCATCCAGTTTCCAGCCGAGTTCTTCGGCTCCCGAGCCTCCGGATTCCTCCAGCAGCGCGCCGCCTTCTTCTTCCAGTTCGTCGTCTTCCAGCAGTTCGAGTTCTTCCTCGTCCAGTTCCTCGAGCAGCTGGTCGTCTTCCAGTTTCCACAGCAGTTCCTTGCCGCCCCAGGAGCCGGATTCTTCCAGCAGCGCTCCGTCTTCCAGCTCTTCCTCGAGCAGTTCGAGTTCTTCGTCTTCTTCCAGCTCGTCTTCCAGCAGCAGTTCGAGCTCTTCCTCCTCGTCCAGTTCCTCGAGCAGCTCCAGCTCTTCTTCGTCTAACTCATCAAGTTCTTCGAGTTCCAGCAGCAGCTCTTCGTCATCCAGTTCTTCGAGCTCAAGCTCATCTTCCAGCAGCAGTTCCAGTTCCCTTTCCTCTT
>ERZ1032651.117-NODE-117-length-23888-cov-20.273864_pt1 | contig 23888 bp, 27 predicted proteins | sample MGYA00518732_ERZ1032651 | MGnify/ENA primary metagenome ERZ1032651 (study PRJEB33719, sample SAMN04261399) | wastewater metagenome | biome: periurban shantytown; feature: human; material: feces | host: Homo sapiens | place: Peru: Lima | collected 2013-01-03 ...
ATGCGTTCCCCTGTCAAGTAGCCCTATCTAGATACCCCCATGGGGTGTCCTCATCTTAACCCAAAATCGTGTCCGTTCGGTCAATTAGTTTCCCTCTTCAAACTTTTTTGTTGACCATGGCTTACTTTCGTGTATAAGTTTTCCTAGGCTAACAACTGAGGACCCGAAAGGAGCATCGTGACTCGAACCATTGACATCCCAACATACCAAACGGCTGTCGTGCGCAACTGCTCCCCTACGCTCGCAGGTATCAAGCCGGCTTCGCTCTTTACCTATCCCGGCGTTTACGCCAACCAAAACGGAAAACCCGGCGCCGCCCATATCGAAGGGCAACGCTCTCGCCTGCTCGCCGTCATAGCCCAATGCAACCGCGAGCTCCTTCCACTCGGAATCCATATGAGCGTTTTGGTCTGGCGCCCCTGCGGAGCGCTCATCTATGTGTATCGCCCTGCGGACCTCATGCGATACCTCTCCGACCCCCGTGCCACGACGGCGCTAGCCGCCGAAGGTTACGATGTCCACAACCTGCCCGCATCCCTGGTGCATCTCGCCGCGCGCATCACGCTGGCAAGCAGCAATGCCGCAGAGAGCGCCTATGACGGCAGCGTCTGCGCGCTAGCGCGAAATAGGCACTGCGATACGGGGTGCATGTGCGAGTTCCCCCACGAAATTGGCTATTTTTTGGGCTATCCCTACGAAGATGTCCATCAGTTTATCGTCCAGCACGGCGAAAACTATAAGGTCTTTGGCGCATGGAAGGTATACACAAACGTTGAGCAGGCGCTCACGACCTTCGATTCCTATCGTGCATGCACGCAACACCTTACCTACATCTATCAACAGGGCTGCACCCTGGAACAACTTGTCCAGGCAACCCGATAGAGCATACAAAACGCGGCCGCACGCCGCGCAACCGAAAGGAAAACATATGAGCAAGATCGCAGTAGTCTACTGGAGCGGTACAGGCAACACCGAGGCCATGGCAAACTTCGTTGCCGAGGGCGCAACCGGTGCCGGCGCCGAGGCAGAGGTCATCTCCTGCGCCGACTTCTCCGCCGACAAGGCCGCCAACTATGACGCCATTGCCTTCGGCTGCCCCGCCATGGGTTCCGAGGAGCTTGAGTATGACGAGTTCCAGCCTATGTGGGACGAGGTCAAGGAGACCCTCGGTGACAAGAAGGTCGTCCTCTTTGGCTCTTATTCGTGGGCCGAGGGCGAGTGGATGGACAACTGGAAGGCCGATGCCGACGAGGCAGGCGTCAACGTCGTCGATTCCGTCATTTGCTACGATGCGCCCGATGATGAGGGCGAGACCGCTTGCAAGGCCCTCGGAGCCGAGCTCGCGTAACGAACCCAGGGCCTCCAAAAGAGCCTGCATCAAAGCGCATCCTCATCCCTACAAAAGAGCGGGGGCTGGATTTGAACTGCCTCCCATTTCTTGGACACGAGAAATGGGAGGCTTTTTATGCGTGTCGACTTGAGGGTGAAACACGACATCGAGGCCAGGAAGGCGGCGATCGGGCTCTTCGAGCGAGGCCACGGCTTCGAGTCGGCGGCGAAGGCGCTGTCGGTCCCGCGCAACACCGTGAGACAATGGCTCTACGTATACCGGTCGTTCGGAAGCGAGGTGCTGCTATCCATGGACGGCAAGCAGACCAGGTACACATACGAGCAGAAGGTCGCCGCCGCCTCGGCCGTGGTCGACGGCGGCATGGGCAAGCAGGACGCCATGAAGGCGTTCGGGGTCATGTCCCTGGCGCCGCTCAAGAGATGGTGCGCGCTCTACCGCGAGGGCGGCGCCGAGGCGCTCAGGCCCAAGCCCAGGGGCAGGCCGAGGGGGTCCGGCCCCAGGCCGCGCGAGCGCACCCGCGAGCAGGAGCTCGAGGAGCGCTGCCGAAGGCTCGAGACCGAGGTGGCCTACCTAAAAAAATTGCGTGCCCTGGTCGAGAGGGACGGGCTCTGACCAGGGCGAAGGTCGAGGCCGTGAGCGCCCTGCGCGCGGAGGGGTGCAAGCTGGGGAGCCTGCTGGAATGCGCCGGCCTGGCCCGGTCCAGCTACTACTACGCGCTGTCGCACCCGGCCAGGCCGACGCGCCCGGAGCTGCGGGACGCGGTGGCGGAGATCTTCTCGCGCACGGCCAACGGGTGCGGCCACCGCCAGGTCGCCATGTGCCTGCGCGCCGAGCTGGGCGCGCGCATAGCCGACAAGACCGTGCTCAAGATGATGCGGGAGATGGGGGTCCGCTGCGGCATCCGCCGCGAGACCGACTACCATAGGTACAATTCGTACAGGGGCGTCGTGGGCGAGACGTTCGAGAACGTCATCGGGCGCGACTTCGCCGCCGACGGGCCGTGGCAGAAGATGGGCACCGACGTCACCGAGTTCAAGCAGCCCTGGGGCAAGGCCTACTTCGCGCCGGTATACGACTTCGGCAGCAAGGAGATAGTCGCGTGGTCGACGTCGGCCAGCCCGGACATGGCGCAGCAGGCCGAGCTGCTCGACCAGCTGCTGGCGAAGATGCCCGAGGGCGCGACGCCGGTGCTTCACAGCGACATGGGCTGGCAGTACCAGCACGCCGCATGGTGCGGGAGGCTGAAGGAAGCCGGAATCGTCCAGAGCATGTCCAGAAAGGGCAACTGCATCGACAACGGCGCCACCGAGCAGGTCTTCGGCCACATGAAGGACGAGTTCTTCCGGGGAAGGACATGGCCCGACTTCGAGTCCTTCAAGGCGGACCTGGACGCGTACGTCGCCCATTGGAACACGAGGCGAAGGCAGGTTAAACTGAAGGGGCTGACCCCGGAGGAGTTCCGGAACCAGCCCCTTGCGGCGTAGTTCTTATTTAAGCCGTCCAAGTTTTGGGGTGCAGTTCAATTCAAGTCCAGCCCCCGCTCTTTTATAACGGCAGTTACATCAACCGGCTACGAGATATTGCCCAAGAACGCCTTGGTGCGCTCGCTCTTGGGGTGGTCGAAGACCTCGCTCGGCGTACCCTCTTCCACAATGACGCCGCCGTCCATAAAGACGACGCGGTCGGCGACGTCGCGGGCAAAGCCCATCTCGTGCGTCACGACAATCATGGTCATGCCATCGCGTGCCAGGTCGCGCATGACACCCAGAACGTCGCGAACCAGCTCGGGATCGAGCGCCGACGTGGCCTCGTCAAAGAGCATAACGTGAGGGTTCATCGACAGGGCGCGGGCGATGGCAACGCGCTGCTGCTGGCCGCCCGAGAGCTGGCTCGGCATAAAGTCGATACGCTCGGCAAGACCGACCTTGGTCAGCTCCTCGACGGCGATCTTCTCGGCCTCTTCCTTGCTGCGCTTGAGCACCTTTTGCTGCGCAAGCATGACGTTCTTTTTGACCGACAGGTGCGGGAACAGGTTGAACTGCTGAAACACCATGCCCAAGTGCGTACGCACCTTATTGAGGTCAACGCCCTTGGCGCACACATCCACGCCCTCGACGACAATCGAACCACTCGTAGGATGCTCCAGACGATTGATGCAGCGAAGCATCGTCGACTTGCCCGAGCCCGAAGGACCCAGAACTACGACGACCTCGCCCTTATGCACATCCAGATCGATATCGCGCAGGACCACGTTATCGCCAAAGGCCTTCTGGAGGTTCTTAATGCTGACGACGACCTCGTTCGAGTTATTGGTTTCGCTCATGATAGGACCTCCTTACAGACCGGCGATGTGATCGGCAGGCGTCGCGACAACCTGTCCGGTGCTCTTGGTGGGACGCTTCTTCTTGGTCTCGGCCGTGCCCAAAAGCCTCGCCTCAAGACCGCTCACCAAGCGAGCGAGCGGCAGGGTGATCACCAGATAGAACAGGGCGGCAACCACGTACGGTGTAATGGAGCCCGTCGTGGCCACGATGGTACGGGCGTTCATGACGATCTCGACCACGCCCACGGCCGCAAGCAGCGACGTATCCTTGTAAAGTAAGATAAACTCGCTGGTCAGCGTAGGCAAAACATTGCGGAACGTCTGCGGAATCATAACGTAGAGCAGCGTCTGGAAGGCATTCATGCCCAGAGAGCGAGCAGCCTCGTTTTGGCCCTTGGGGATCGATTGAATACCGGCACGGAAGATCTCGCACAGGTACGCAGACGAGTTCATGGCCATGACGATGACGCCCAAGACATAGTCGTCCACCTTGACGCCGGCCAACGGCAGACCGAAGAACGCGATATAGATCTGCAGGAACGCCGGCGTACCGCGAATGATATTCACATAGATGCCGGCAAGGCAACGCAGGATGCGCGACTTGGAGATGCGCATGAGCGACAAGGCAAAGCCAAAGGGGATTGCCAGCGGAAACGCCACGAGCACGATCGAGAGCGACATGAGGAAGCCCTTAAAGACGATCGGCAGGCTTTGGACCAAAATGACCGGGTTTAAGAACAGGCGCAGAAACATATTGGAGTTCCACGCCTCGACCCACGGCTGCTCCTTAAGGTCGGCCAGGAAGTTATCGAATGCCGTCACGCCCTTAATCTCGACGGGAGGAATCTTGGAGATCTTCTTGGTCGACCCGTCAGCGAGCGTATAGGTGCCGCTAAAGGCCTCATCGCCGCCCTCGACGGGGAAGGTCACGCCGTAAACCTCGACGCGGAAATAGCCGCCGGCAGGCGCCGTCTCACCAAAGTCAATCTTGAGCGTCTGGCCGTCAGCCTTGCACGTAGGTTTCATGGGCGTACGATCCATGAGGTCCTCGCCCGAGAGCATCGTCAATCGCGTGTCATCGGTACCAAACGTCGTGCCGTCGACAAACGTCAAAGAAAGACCGCTCAGTTCTTCGTCGGCATCGGCCTGAACTTCCCAGGTAATGCGGGTCTCGGTGCCACCGACCACGTCGCTACCCGAACCGGTATTGGGTCGGGCGGTGATCTTTGCGGTCTCAAGCGCCTGGGCGGTCGTGGGCACGCAGGCCCCCGCGCACACCAGGGCGAATGCCACAGCCAAAGCGCAGGCTAGCTTTTGGAGCATCGAGGGCAGTGGATAGCTCTGGCCCATAGCTCCTTGGTTCAATCGAGACAAGGTGGCTCCTAACGTTTAAGTTGCCGACATAACGGGGCGGGATGACGCCCATTCAAGAAGCGCAAAGGCCCTTTCCGCCAAAACGGAAAGGGCCCGCGCGCAATCAAGTAGTTATTTTACTTGATGTTGTACTTAGCCATGAGGGCGTCGACGGTACCGTCATCGGTCAGGTCCTTGATGGCTTGGTTGATGTCGTCCTTGAGCTTGGTGTTGCCCTGGTTGATGGCGATGGCGTACTCCTCGCCGGTGCTGATCTGCTTGATGGTCTGGCAGGTGTTGAACTGCTCGGCGGTCAGCTGGCTGGCGACGGAGCGGTTGGTCACCACGGCGTCACCCTTATCGGACTGCAGGGCGCTGAAGCACTCGGTGGCGTCCTTGTAGGGGACGATCTTGGCCTTGGAGAAGTTCTCCTGAGCAAAGGCCTCGGCGGTCGAGCCAGACTGGACAATGATGGTAGCGTCGGCGTTGTTGAGCTTCTCGCTGTAGTTATCGGCAGTGATGTCGGTGTTATCGACCTTGGTCACGATAGCCTGATCGTCCATGTAGTAGGAATCGGAGAAAGTGACTTCCTTCTCACGCTCGGGCGTGTCGGTGATAGCCGCGATGGCGACGTCATACTTGGCGCCCGAAGCGACGCCCGGAACCAGCGTGTCGAAGTCGTTGTTGACGTACTCGACATCCAGGCCCAGCTTGTCACCGATAGCCTTGATGAGCTCAAGGTCAAAGCCCTGGTAGTCGCCGTTGTCATCCTTATACTCAAACGGCGCGTACTCGGCAGAGGTGCCGACGGTCAGCGTGCCGTCCTTGACGAGCGCGTACTCCTTGGAGCCGTCGACCTTCTCGACCTTAGCGTCGTCAGAGCTGCTGGAACCGGCATCAGAACCAGAGGTGGCGTTGGACGAACCGCAGCCCGTCAGAGCAAGGGCGAGCGCCATAGCACCCGTGGCGGCAAATGCGCCAAGCTTCTTCAGCTTCATAATCAGTCTCCTTCCGGTGACCTCGTTTGATTCAGAGGTCTGCAAAAACTGTTGGCTATTATGCACCCGGAATTACGAATCTGCAATGAGAAAACTGATTGAAACAAACCCATAACGTGAATGGAATACTCCACTTTGTGACAGTCATTACTGCTGCAATGACCTTAATAGTCTAATTTCAGCTGCATAACCTGCAAGTTCGTTCGGAGTCTCCAAAATAAACGGAAGCGAACGCAAGTGGCCATTCGATACAATATTCTGCATAACCTGCATACCGCCACCAAATTCCTCGCTGCCAAGGTACCCCTTGCCGATGCACTCGTGACGATCTTTATGGGCGCCACAAGGGTTCTTCGAATCGTTGATGTGTACGGCGTGCAAGCGATCGATACCCACCACGCGGTCGAACTCGTCGAGTACGCCGTCCAGATCATGGATGATGTCGTAGCCGGCATCGCTCACATGGCAGGTGTCCAAACAAACGCCCAGCTTATCGGACAGCTCTGGGCACTTGGCGGCAACGCCCTCGATAATGCACGCCAGTTCCTCAAAGCTGCGGCCCACCTCGGTACCCTTGCCGGCCATGGTCTCGAGCAGCACCGTCGTCTGCTGGCCCTCAAACATCACCTGGCACAGGGTGTCGACAATCATCTGAATGCCGGCGTCGGAGCCCTGCCCCACATGCGCACCGGGATGGAAGTTGTAGTAGTTGCCGGGCAGCGCCTCCATGCGCCGCAGGTCCTCTGCCATGGCCTCCAGGGCAAACTCGCGCGCCCGCTCTTTGGTTGAGCAGGGGTTATAGGTATACGGGGCATGAGCCACGAGCGGTCCAAAGTCGTTTTGCGCCATAAGCTCGCGCAGGGCCGCCACGTCATCTATGTCAAGGTCTTTTGCCTTGCCACCGCGCGGGTTGCGCGTAAAGAACGCAAAGGTATTGGCGCCAATGGACAACGCCGTCTCCCCCATTGCCCGATAGCCCTTCGTCGTCGAAAGATGACACCCGATCGTCAGCATCTCCAGCTCCCTCCTCATCAGTTGCGGTGGAATAGTTCCTGTTTGGCCCCTATTCTGCCGCAAACAGGAGCTATTCCACCGCAACTTATAAAAGGGGCATCAGAGGCGCGGGCCACCAAGCACTACGGCTACGGGCGCCAGCGTCATGATCCCCTACGCGTCAGCGCCAAGCCTAGAGGGCTAGACGGATTGCATCGATAATGCGCGCGCAGCGCTGTGTGGCGGCAAGGGGCATGACGGGACTCTCGAGTTTCCCCGCCCGGATGAGCTGGGTCGCATGCTGGATTTCGCCGTAGAAATCATCGACCTCAAACGGGGCATTTATTTCGAGCATTCGCCCGTCGGAATACTTCACATGGGCGAGCTCGGGGCGATGGAGGCGCTCGATTTCCAACGAGCCCCGCTCACAGGCAATCGTTAAGCGGCTTTCATACGCTGCCTTGCCGTCGCACACCATATGAATGGGTATGCCGCCGACGCTCATATGAATCTCATCGGCCCAATCCACGCGGCCGCCCGATACGTCACGCCAGCGAACTTCACGAGACGAAACCTCGCAAGCGCCCGCGAGCAAATCCTCAAACCACCCGACCGCATAGCAGCCCATGTCATATAGACAACCACCCTGCAACGGATCGAGCAGATAACTCGAAGGGGGCTCACCATAATCGAGTTTTTGCACGCTTTCAATCGAGACGATACGGCCGAGCTCGCCCGACGCAAGCAAGTCCTTCACGCGAGTGCGCATCGGGCAAAACCGATTTTTCATCGCCTCCATAAACAGCACGCCGCGCTCGCGAGAGGTGGAGGCAATCGAGAGAGCCTCTTCCTCACTCAAAACGGCCGGCTTTTCGCACAGTACGGCCTTTCCCGCGCGCAGTGCCCGACAGACCCAATGCGCATGCATGCCATGCGGAAGAGCCAAGTAGATTGCGTCGACATCGGGGTCGGCAATCAGCGCATCATAAGCCGCATCGCCGCTATCGTCAGCCGTGGCATAACTGTGCGCGGCATCAATCGAAAACGCCCTGCAAAACTCCTCAACATGCGAAGGAGTGCGACCGGCGGCAGCCACAAGCCGTGCCCCGTCCACCTCCTTGAGCGACGATGCGAATCGATGCGAAATGCGCCCAGCGCCCAAAACGCCCCAACGAACCTCACGCAAATCATCACATGAATCCCGATGGCCCACGACAGCCCCCTTCAGTTGCGGTGGAATAGTTCCTGTTTGGCCCCTATTCTGCCGCAAACAGGAACTATTCCACCGCAAGTTATAAAAGGGGCATCAGGAGCGCGTTTTGCAAAAGGCTTTAAGTGCGGCCGTTACGGGGCCAGGCTGGAAACGTCGGCGCACATCGTCGAGACGCTCGGGAATATCGATGTGCTGCGGGCAGTGACGCGCGCATTTGCCGCACTTGACGCAGTTGCTCACCAGCTTGGGCTCGTTCGTCCGCACCGCGCTCGCCGTAAAGTATTGAGACAGCCCCGTAAACCAACTATGCGCATAGCTCGCGTTGTAGGCGCCAAAGCAGCCGGGAATATTGATACCCTTGGGGCACGGCATGCAGTAGCCGCACCCCGTACAGGGCACGCGATTCGATTTCTCAAACTCTCCCAGCACGCGTGCGATGGTATCGAGCTGCTCTGTCGTCATCGAATCCGGCAGTGCACGATCAGCCAGCGCCGCGTTCTCATCCACCTGCGCGGTATCGGTCATGCCCGAAAGCAGCATCGTGACTTGAGGATGGTTCCACACCCACGAAAGGCCCCAAGCAGCCGGCGTCTTCAGATACGGATCGCGTACGTCATCGAACACGGCGCGGGCCCGCGGAGGTAGTTTGCCCGCCAGGCGTCCACCCAAAAGCGGCTCCATCACAAACACCGCGAGCCCGCGCTCGGCGGCTGCCATGAGTCCCGCCGTTCCCGCTTGGTATCGCTCTCCAGCGTAGTTGTACTGGATCTGGCAAAAGTCCCAGTCATACGCGTCAAGCATCGTGAGGAAGTCCGCCGCACTGCCGTGGTACGAAAAACCTATCTGGCGAATACGCCCCGCAGCCTTTTGGTGCGCAATCCAGTCCTCGATACCCAACGCTACCACGCGCTCCCACTGCGCGGGCGAGGTGATGTTGTGCATAAGGTAATAGTCGATATGGTCAGTCCGCAAACGGCGCAGCTGCTCGTCGAAGAACCGATCGAAATCCTCCGCACATTTGCACGAAGCGTGCGGCAACTTGGTCGCAAGCAAAATCTGGTCGCGCAGCCCCAGGCGCTCAAGCGAAGCTCCCACACAAGCTTCGTTACCGGGGTAGAGATAGGCCGTGTCCAGATAGGTTATTCCTTGCTCCACCGCACGGGAAATGATGGCATCGGCCGTCTTCGCATCGGGGTGTCCCGGCGCACCGGGAAACCTCATGCAGCCCAGTCCCAGCACCGAGATACGGTTGCCGCTTTTGGGGTCAACACGATATTGCACTGCCCCTCCTCTCCCCTCGAAGCTCTAATGAGGCGAAACACAACGGCCACGCCATCAAAACACATTGGAATCGCAATCGAGAACGTATCGTAACGTAGCAGCAATCGAGCCATCACGACACCGCTTTAACATCAGCAAAAAGCCCGATGAAAGGGGCCGGGCATGACCACGCGCATGTCTTTGCGGTCTGCCCCGCGGCATAAGCGCACAGCGCAATAGTTTCTTTTTCATAACAGCCGCCCCGCGCACCCATCAATCACCCCGGCAGCATACAATCCATCAGGCGCCCCGCACGCGGGCGCCTTTTTGTGAGGAGATGATTCACATGCAGATCAACAAGGTCACCTTTATCGGCAAGGGCGGCGTCGGGCTACTCTACGGCAGTATGATCGCCCAGGCACTCGGTAACGACGCCGTCGAATACGTTATGGATGACGCCCGTTTTGAGCGTCACGCGGGCGATGCGCTCACCGTCAATGGCAAGCCCTGTGCGCTCAAGTCCGTCCGCGCCAGCGAGGCAACGCCCGCCGATCTGGTCATTCTCACGATCAAGACGACTGGACTCAACCAAGCACTCAAGACTATGGAGCGCGTCGTGGGACCCAATACGCTCATCGCCTCGCTGTGTAACGGCATTACGAGCGAGCAGAAGATTGCCGAGCGCTTTGGCTGGGAGCATACCGTTCTTGGTATTTGCCAGGGCATGGACGCCGTGTTCCTCAACGGAGAGCTCACCTTTACCAATGCGGGCGAAATCCGCTTTGGCGCGGCGGCCGGCACCGAGCTCGCAACCGTCACCGCCATCGACGAGCTCTACACGCGCTGCGGCATCGCCCATACCGTCGAGAGCGACGTTACGCACCGCATGTGGGCCAAACTCATGCTCAACGACGGCATCAACCAGACGTGCATGGCCTACGGCGGGACCTACGGAAGCGCCACGGAGCCGGGCTCCGAGCAGCGTCGCTGCTTTGTTTCCGCCATGCGCGAAACGCTTGCGGTCGCCAACGCCGAGGGCATTGAGCTGACCGAGGCAGACCTGACGCAGATGGTGCACCTCATCGAGGGAATCGACCCCGCCGGTATGCCCTCAATGGCGCAGGACCGCATCGCACAACGAAAAACCGAAGTCGAAGAGTTCGCGGGCACCATTTGCCGCCTGGCCGTCAAACACGATATCCAAGTGCCGCAAAACGATTGGCTCTACCAGAGGATTCGCGAAATAGAAAGCAGCTGGTAGTGCTCGGCATACTGCAGCCAACAGATCCAATGGCAAAGCCGCCGCAAGGGGCACTCCCCTCGCGGCGGCTTCCTTTTTCATCTTTGGCCAAAAATCAGCTTCACAACGGTTAGAGCTGCGACTCCGACGCCTGGTCCTCATCGTCGCGACAAAGGACTACACCCGCACTTCCCAGCAGCGCGGCCGCGATCAGCGCGCCGACCACGATAGGAGCAGCCCCGCATGTCCCCTGCATGCCCGCGACGAGCGCGGCCGTGGGACCAAGGCAGCCAAGCATCAACGCGACGGCGGCAACGGCGATATCTCGAGCATTCACAAGACCACTTCCTCCAAGAGAAAGACCTTATTTCTCATGAACTAGTGTGCCCCGCACCCATACGCCCAGCGTACCGCCACGGTAAGGGCTCTGTTAACTCAAACGCACATAAAGAACGGGCGGCTTTACGTTGCCCAAAGGCTCAGTAAAGACGCCCGCCCGTCATGTCTTATTGGCTTATGGCAGATTACCAACCGGTGTAGTAGTCGGTGGTTCCGGCAGCGCAGCCGGAGTCATAGACTTTGCAATCACCCTTGGAGCCCGTAAAGGTCGAGCCCTGGGCCTTATCGCCCGCGGCAACGACGTAGTAGCCATCGGAATCGCGCCAAAAGCCCTCGGCGTCCTGCGTCCATTCGCCCGTGCGGTGGTGATACAACACGTTGCTGCTGTAATAAGTCTCGCGGCGGCCGTTATAGTTATTGACGCCGCTCGAGCGCGTCAGGCCCGAGCCGTTCGCGTAATACGCAGCAGACGCGTAAGACGAGCCGGAGCCGGCGTTGTAATACGAAGCCTGAACGGCCTCAGCGGCCTCGGCTTCGGCTGCGGCAGCCTCGAGCGCCTCGCGCTTGGCATCCTCTAGCGTAGAGCGAAGCTCGTCGAGCTCGGTCGACTTGGCGTCGACCTCCCCCATCGTCAACAGGCTACCCGCACCGTCGATGCAGCCCTGCAACACAGCGCGCTCGTCATCGGTGGCATAGTCGCCATACATATTCATAATGATCTGAGCGCGCATCTCCAGGGAATCGCGCTTGGCCTCCATCGAGGCGTTCCACTCCTGCATGGAACCATAACCATCGCCGCGATAGTCAACGGGCTGTACCAGCGTCGTCTCGGACGGCGTAGATCCAACCGTATCGGACAATGTTGCGGCGTGGGCATCAGTTGCACCGGCGCCCGCCAAAAGTGCCACGGTCAGAGCGGCGGAAAGGGCGGCGGCTTTCGGTTTTCGTGAATCGATCCTCATGTAGCTGGAAACCTCCGTAGTGCGTTTTTGCTGCGTTTGAGCTGCGTGTGATTCGATCGCGCTGCATAGTACCCCGAGCAAATCGCGACCTGCGGTTTTACTCAAAAGGCGCACGTCAATTGCGTAAAACTCACATCCTCTCAACAGGAGTTTTCCACAACTCGAATGCATAAAGCGTGTCAAAAACCCTGTTTTTGCGCCCTCTCTATGCAAAAAAGGCGCCTGTGCAACTATTGTTCGCACAGGCGCCTTGAGCAGGCATTTTATGCAGTTATACCTATCGAGTCGCAAGGGGTCCTTGCACAAGTCGCCTTACTCGTCCAGCGCGGCGAAAGCCTGCTTCAGATCCCAAATGATATCCTCGGCGTTCTCGGTACCGATGGAAAGACGGATCGTGGAGGGCGTGATGTTCTGCTCGGCGAGCTCCTCGGCAGACAGCTGGGAGTGCGTGGTGGTAGCCGGGTGCACGACGAGCGACTTGACGTCGGCCACGTTGGCGAGCAGCGAGAACACCTGCAGATGATCAATGAACTTCCAAGCTGCCTCCTGGCCACCCTTAATCTCAAAGGTAAAGATCGAGGCACCGCCGTTGGGGAAGTACTTCTGATAGAGCTCGTGATCGGGGTGCTCAGGCAGGCTCGGGTGATTCACCTTGGCAACATGGCTGTCACCAGCCAGGAACTCAACGACCTTCTTGGTGTTCTCGACATGACGGTCAACGCGCAGCGACAGAGTCTCGGTGCCCTGGAGCAGGACCCAGGCGTTGAACGGGCTGATGCAGGCGCCCTCGTCACGCAGCAGGATGGCGCGGACATAGGTTGCGAAGGCGGCGGGACCGGCAGCCTCGGCAAACGAGACGCCATGGTAGGAGGGGTTGGGCTCGGCGATCTGCGCATACTTGCCGCTCGCCTTCCAATCGAAGTTACCGCCGTCGACGATCACACCGCCCAGCGAGGTGCCGTGGCCGCCGATGAACTTGGTTGCGGAGTGGACGACGATGTTGGCACCATGCTCCAGCGGACGGAACAGATACGGGGTGCCGAAGGTGTTGTCGACGACAACCGGTAAACCGTGCTTCTTGGCGATCTCGGAGATGGCGTCGATATTGGGGATGTCGGAGTTGGGGTTGCCGAGCGTCTCGAGATAGATGACCGTGGTGTTGTCCTTGATGGCCCCCTCGACCTCTTCCAGGTTATGGGCATCGACGAAGGTGGTCTCGACGCCAAACTGGGAGAGCGTATGCTCCAGCAAGTTGTAGGAGCCACCGTAGATAGTCTTCTGGGCAACCACATGGTCACCGGCCTGGGCAAGGGCCTGCAGGGTATAGGTGATGGCAGCAGCACCGGAGGCGACGGCAAGACCTGCCACGCCACCCTCGAGCGCGGCGATACGATCCTCGAAGACGCCCTGGGTGGAGTTGGTCAGACGGCCGTAGATGTTTCCGGCGTCGGCAAGACCAAAGCGGTCGGCGGCGTGCTGGGAGTTGCGGAACACATAGCTCGTGGTCTGGTAGATAGGCACGGCACGGGAGTCGGATGCAGGATCGGCACTCTCCTGGCCAACGTGCAGCTGCAGGGTATCGAAACCAAAGGTGTGCTCGGGGTTGTTGATGAACTGGCTCATGATGATCTCCTTGATCGAACAAAAGTAAATAAAAAGAGAGAAGTAAGTCGCTGTCTCCTGATCACGCCGACGGGCGCAAACAGGAGCCCGGCATTCGTCTTGGTAAGCAATTCATATGCAGGCCTCCTTTCGCATCCCGGTTCCGTGGTTGGCTTAATTACCTACCGCCTTTGTGTGTTTTGAATAGTACGAGCATTGTTTCCCTCGGTCAATCACTTAAAAGCGCTAACTTGTTATCTGTTTTATAGATAACTATCGAAAGGACGGGCGCCGATGACCCTCCAGCAGCTTCGCTTTTTGATCGCCGTGGCAGAGTCCGGTTCGATCAACGCCGCAGCTCAGCGCCTCTATACCGCACAGTCCAATATCTCCAACGCCGTCAAAAGCCTGGAACAGGAACTTCATATCGAAATCTTTACGCGCTCTAGCCGCGGTGTTGCACTCACCAACGACGGCACCGAGCTTTTGGGTTATGCACGCCAGGTCGTAGAGCAGGCCGACATGCTTGAGGCCCGCTACGAGGACGGCGGTACCCCGCAAGCCCGCCTCGCCATTTCCGCCCAGCACTACGCCTTTTCGGTCGAGGCCTTTGTCAACGTAGTCGAGCGCTGCCGCGACAGCAAGTTCGAGTTCATCATGCGCGAGACCACCACAGCGCAGATCATCGACGACGTGCGCGCGTTTCGCAGCGACATCGGCATCCTGTATCTGGACGACTTTAACGCCCGCGTTCTGCAGAAGGCCTTCACCGATGCCCGCGCAAGCTTCCATCCCCTCTTCGACGCGACGGTCCACGTCTTCGTTAGCGAGCGCCACCCGCTCGCACGCCGCCCCCAGCTGTCCCTTGCCGACCTTACACCCTATACGCGCTACAGCTTTGAGCAAGGCACCTCGAACTCCTTCTATTACGCCGAGGAACCTTTTAGCTATATCCCTTGCGACCGCAACATACGAATCTCGGACCGCGGAACACTTACTAACTTACTTATCACGTCGAACGGTTACACCCTGTCGACCGGTGTCCTCTCCAATGAAATGCAATGGGGTATGGCATCGATCCCGTTAGCAGACGCCCCAACGATGCACGTAGGCTATATCATGCACGACGAGCGCAAGCCCTCTCCCCTCTTGCAGCAATACCTCGACGAGCTCAACCGCATCATCCATGCCAACTAACTGTCGGAAGACGGGGTAGAAATCGTAGATTGCTAGCCCCCGGCGGGCATGGCGCTACAATGGTCACCCACACGAAACGTACCCAACGAAAGGAAGCCCGTGAAGGTCATCATCTATACCGACGGCTCGGCCCGATCAAATCCGGGACGCGGCGGCTACGGCGCCGTACTCAAATACACCAACCCCGCCGGCAAGACCTTCACCTCCGAGCTTTCACGCGGCTACGCCAAGACCACCAACAACCGCATGGAACTCATGGCGGTCATCGTGGCGCTCGAGGCGCTCAACCGCCCCTGCGAGGTCGAGGTCCATTCCGATTCGCAGTACGTCGTCAACGCTTTCAATAAACACTGGATCGACGGCTGGAAAAAGCGCGGGTGGAAAACTGCCAACAAGCAGCCCGTTAAGAACCGTGACCTGTGGGAGCGCCTGCTTGCCGCAAGGAGCAAGCATAAGGTGGAGTTCATCTGGGTTAAGGGCCACGCCGGCCACGAGCTCAACGAGCGCTGCGATGAGCTCGCCACCACGGCGGCCGACGGCAGTAACCTCGATATCGACACCGGCTTTAACGAGAGCGACCTGTAACGGCGTTTTCGCACGCTTTTGTGTCCTCCCGCGCTACACTCGTCCTGTAGGCCAAACAACGCAAGGGGGACACATGCTGCGTATCGCAACCATCGGCACGTCCATGATCACCGACGACTTTATTCAGGTCGTCAATGCCAACGACCAGGCCGTATTCGTAGGCACGCTCTCGCGCAATGCCGAGCGCGGCGCCGCCTTTACTGCCGAGCACGGCGGCGAGCGAAACTTTACGTCACTCGATGAGCTTGCGGCAGCCGCCGGCGTCGATGCCGTCTACATCGGCAGCCCCAATGCGCTCCATTACGAGCAGGCCCTTGCCTGCATCGCCGGTGGCAAGCACGTCATCGTCGAGAAACCCTTCTGCGCCACCGAAGCACAGGCGCTGGAAGTCTTCCGCGCTGCCGAGGCAGCAGGTGTCGTGGCCCTCGAGGCCATGCGTCCCCTCCACGATCCCGCCTTCCACGCCATCGAGGACGCCCTGGGCGAGATCGCCCCCATCCGCCGCGCCTCATTGCGCTTTGGCAAGTATTCCTCGCGCTACAACGAGATTCTCGCGGGACGCGCCACCAATATCTTCGACTGCAATATGGCATCGGGTTCCCTCATGGACATTGGCGTCTATACCGTCGAGCCCATGGTCGAGATCTTCGGCATGCCCTCCGGCCTTACGAGCATGACCACTCTGCTCGATCCCACCACGCGACAGCTCACGCACGGCCCCATCGATGGCTGCGGTTCCATCCTCGCCAGCTACGGCGGTGGCCGTATCTCCGTCGAGCTCGCGCACTCCAAAATTACGAATGACCTACTGCCCTCGCAGATCGAAGGCGAGCGTGGCACTATCCAGATTGACCATCTGTCCACGCCCCGCAACGTCCGCATCGACTATCGCGGCGACGTCGTACGCGGCTCGGCGACCGAGGCGCCGCGCGAACAGAGCGACAACGGCCGCGTGCTCGACCTGCCCAAATCGAGCAACACCATGGAATACGAACTCGCAGACTTTATCACCGCCATCGGCGGCATCGATAACGTCAAGGAAGAGATTTGGGAGACCCCGGCGGGACGTCACGAGCTTGGCCACTACCGCGATGTCACGCTCGTCTCACTGCGCATCATGGATGCCGTGCGCCAGCAGGCCGGCATAACCTTCCCGGCCGACGCAGGCAAGCAGGCATAGCGATGGGCTTCTTCGATACGTTCTTCTCCAGCGTCGCCGGCGGCGGCCGCGAACCCCAAAAGCCTTCTGGCGTCGAGCTCGAGCTGCGCCGTAGGCTCACCGTGCTCGCAAGTGACGAGGCCACTCAAGACGCCCCGCAGCGCTATTTCCTGCGGTGGGAGGGGCAGGTCCAGGGCGTCGGTTTCCGCTTCACCAACACCAACCTCGCACAGGCGCGCTCCCTCACCGGCTGGGTGCGCAATATGGAAGACGGCTCGGTTGAGATGGAGCTACAGGGCACGCCGGCAAACATCGTGTCTCAGCTCGAGGCGCTTCATGCCTCCTACGAGCGCATGGGAACGCGTTTTCGCCTCGCAGACGCCCAGACCCGAGCCCCACTTGCCAATGAAGACGGTTTCATTCCTCGTTATTAGTATTGTGTGCTAAATACGGTATCATTTACCTACGACCGTTGATAGAAAAGAGGCGAGGCGCATGGCGGTGCAAAGAAGGAATACCAGGCAGCGAAAGCTGGTTCTTGACGCCGTGCGCCAAAGCTATAATCATCCCACCGCCGACGAAATCTACAACGTCGTGCGTGCGCAGGATGACAAAATCAGCCGCGGTACGGTCTACCGCAATCTCAATCTCTTGGCCGACGCCGGCGAGATCCTCTCCATCAAGACGCCGGGCGGCAGCCGCTTCGATCGCACCATCGAGCCGCACGCACATATCATCTGCACCTCGTGCAGCCGCGTCATCGACGTACCGCTCCCCTTCGATGCCCAGCTCGACGCCAAGGCGTCCGAGCAAATCGGCTGGCACGTCACGTCGCACTACACCATCTTCGAGGGTCTCTGCCCCGACTGCCGGTAGATGTTTGGGACATGCCTTAAAATCCACCTTTCCGCACTTTGCAGTAAAAAGTAGATTTCTAGGCATGTCCCAAATGTCTACTCAGCAAGTAGACGACGCAGCTCTTCTTCGACCGTGCGCACGTAGCGGACACGGTCGTTGATACCGCGCATGCTGGGATTGCAGCTCTCCATTAGATAAGGATGGCCCACGACGTTGAGCATGTCGCGATCGTTCTCGTTGTCGCCAAACGCCATCATCTCATCGGGCGAAATCCCCAGGGCACGACCGTAATCGGCAAGCGCGGAGCCCTTGCCCGAACCGAAACCGATAAAGTCCGTCCATTCGGTTCCCGACGTCATCACGTCGACACGGTCGCTAAAGAGGCGCTCGAAATACTCCAGGGCCGCCGGCTGATCCACCTCGGGCGACTGGAAGGCAATCTTAATGACGTCCTCGTCGATGTCCTCGGGACGGTCGACTACCGCCACATCGCAATGGACCTCGTAACGCAAATGGTCGACGAACGCATCGTTGCCGCTCATGGTGTAGAGGTGCCCCTCGCACGAAAGGGTCACGTCGGCATGGGGATACGCAACCACGGCATTCGCGATATCCATAGCAAGGCTGCGCTCCATGGAACGCTTGACAACGGCACGTCCCCCGCTCATCACCAGGGCTCCGTTTTCGCATACATAGGCGAGCTCATCGGCCACTGGGGCAAACAGGTGGCGCAAGCTCGCATATTGACGGCCGCTCGCCGGCATAAACACGATACCGCGACGATGCAGCTCATCGATAAGCTCAAAGGCCTCGGAACGCGGCTCGCGCTCCCCCGGATGCAGCAACGTGCCGTCCAAATCGCATGCAATCAGCTTGATTCCCTCAAGACCCATATGCTTTCCCCCAAAGCACCTCATCAACAGAAAGACGGACTTTGAATAGTTGCCTCTCAAAGTCCGTCTTACTCATACGCACGTTAACCGCGCGCCTTCTTTACGATCGTAAAGTCGGGAGCCATACTCACAACGACATCCGCCGCACTCGACGCAAAGCGCCGGCCCGCATCGAGTTCACGGGTAACCACCGAGAGCCGAACGCCCTCGACGCCCCGGAGCATGCGGCCCAAAACCGGCTGCAGCGGCGTATACATGCGCACGGTATGCTCGTCCGAATCGCCTCGAAACAGCGGCGCATGCATATTGCCGATCTCCCAGCATACATGCGCAAGCGCAATCGGGTCCATGCGGTCGACTTCAACCAGATAGACTTCGGCACTGCGTAGGCGCACGACAACCGCCACGGGCACCGTGTCCGAGCGGTCGATGACAAGCACATCGCCGTCGGCAAGGCGATCGCCATCGGCAGCGCCCAGCCGAATATCGACCGTACGCCCCAGCTCCGTCACGCCCACAAATGTGCGGGCATCGGCCTGGTCCCAATCGAGTAGTAGCTCATCGACCTCAAAGACACCGCCCAGCTCCCGGCGAAGCAAAAGCTCATAGGACGGGTCGTTGAGATTTCCGAGACACGCTGTCGAAACCAGATTCACAGGCATAGCCTAGTCCTCGACCTCAACGAGCTCGATATCAAAGTTGAGGTCCTTGCCGGCCAGCTCGTGGTTGGCGTCGAGCGTCACGGCCTCGGGCGTTACGTCGATGACCACGGCGGGGACGGGCATGCCGCTCGGCGTGGACAGGAAGAGCTTCATGCCTTTCTCGATCTGCTCGATGTTGGGAACCTGCTCGGCCGGGAAGGTCAAAACCATCTCGGGATTGTGCTCGCCGTAGGCATCGGCAGCCGGGATGTGCACGGTCTTCTTCTCGCCCACCTGCATGTCGACCACGGCGGCGTCGAAGCCCTTGATCATCTGGCCGGCGCCGCAGGTGAACTCCAGCGGCTCGCCGCGATCGTAGGAACTATCGAACTGCGTGCCGTCGTCGAGCGTGCCGCGATAATGAGTCTTGACCTTCTTGCCCTGGTTGGACATGGTAACCTCCGTGATAAGGGCGGCGCACAACGCGGGCCGCCGTGAACATATGGCGCTAACTATACCCTAGTCATACAATTCAAAGACAGTTTGCAAAGAAACGCTGCAACCGGAGGAACCATGGCATATCCCGTATTTGACCTACACTGCGACACCGCCGACCGCATCGGCTGGGCCACGCTCGATCTCGACCTGCGCTTTACCGCCGGCACCGACGGTTATTTCCCCGGCGACGAAACGCATCCGCAAGATTTCGACCTCATCGAGGGCAACGCCTGCGCCATCTCGCTCGCAAAGATCGGCAACACGCCGTGGGCACAGTGCTTCGCCACGTTTGTCCCCGATGAGATTCCCACCGCCCACGCCGCGCGCTTCCAGGCGCAGATCATGGCGCACATGAGCGGCCAGGCAATGCTCAACCACGACCGCATGGTCAACGTGCGCAGCGCGGCAGACATTCGCCCTGCGCTCAAAGACGGCAAGGTCGCCTGCATCCACACCATCGAAAACGCCACGTTCTTTGCCGAGGACCCCGCGCTGATCGAGGTGCTCAAGAGCCTGGGCGTACTCATGTCATCACTCAGCTGGAACGCGCAGGGACCGCTCGCGAGCGGCCACGACACCCACGCCGGCCTCACCGCCGCCGGCATCGAGGCACTTACGCAGATGGAGCATGCCGGCATGGTACTCGACGTCTCCCACCTCAACGACGAGTGCTTTGACGAGGTTGTCGCCCACGCCACGCGCCCCTTCGTCGCCAGCCACTCCAACTCCCGTGCGGTTTGCGGCGCCAAACGCAACCTTACCGACGACCAGTTCCGCACCATTCGCGATATGGGTGGCATCGTCGGCCTCAACTACTGCAGCGAGTTCCTTTCCAACGACGCAACCGACAAGACCGCCGCAGACGTCACCTTCGACCAGCTGGCGGCACATATCGAGCACTGGCTCGACCTGGGCGGCGAGGACGTCATCGCGCTCGGCGGCGACTGGGACGGCGCCACGGTGCCCGCTTTCCTCTCCGATGCCAGCAAGATGCCCGAGTTCCAGAACATGCTTTCCAAACATTTTGGCAAGACCGTGATGCAAAAGCTCTGCAGCGACAACGCACTTGCCTTCTTTGAGCGTTATTAATTTCACATCCCTTGAGCGGGCCGGCATGCCGAACGGTCGACATGCCGGCCCGTCCCCAATCTGAAGGACCGCTTTTGACGCAGCAGTTTACGATTTCCGTATCCCGACCGGATGGGACGCCCATCCCCGTCGTCGTTACCAAAAAGCGCGTCAAGAACTTCAACCTACGCGTCACATCGAGCGGCGAGGTCCACGCCAGCGCACCGCTCGGCGCCAGCCGCGAGCGCATCGAAGCGTTTGTAAAGCGCAACAGTGCCTGGATTGTCAACCGACTTGCCCAGCGCGAGCAACGTCAGTCGACTGCGCGAGAGCCGCTCAGTCCCTCGTCCATCATTGCGCTTTGGGGCAAGCCCATCACGGTACAGGATGCGCTCGATCACAACTTTGCATCACCCGTACCGCGACCCAAGCAGGCCACCTTCGCAAGTTTTATGGGCGTCGATAGACCGAACGAGCGTCCGCAGACCCGGTACCGCGCAAGCATCGACAGTCTATCGCCCGAAGAGCTCCAGGCGCGTATCGCCCAACTCTATACAACCGAGGTCACCGCGGCGCTACGCGACATCGCGCACGCATACGAAATCGCAATGGGTGTCGCCGTTTCTCGCGTTTCCGTACGCAGCATGAAAACGCGTTGGGGCTCATGCACTCCCAAATCCGGCGCCGTTCGCATCGCACGAGAACTTGCCGCCTACCCCGTCGAATGCCTCGACATGGTTGTCGCCCACGAGCTCGTCCACTTGCTCGAGCCAAGCCACAATCAGCGGTTTCACGCCTTGCTCGACACGTACTGCCCCAACAATAGAGCACTGTCACAGCGGCTCAAGCAGCCACCCATAGAGATGTATTAGAACCGGTTAGCGCACGCGCTCGATCTCGACACCGCAGCTTGCCAGGGGAAGACCGACGGGCGCCCAAGGCTTATCGAGCTTAACGCGCACGCCAAGCAGCAGGGGGCAACGACGTAGCAGCATCTGGGCCACGCCCTCGGCTGCAGCCTCGATGAGCTTAAACGTATGCTCGCGCAGATAGCCATCGACATCGTGGCACACCGAGCCATAGTCAATCGAGGCGTCCAAGTCATCGTGCTCTCCCGCTGCACGCAGGTCGGCATAGAGCACCAAGGACACGATGAATTTCTGGCCCAGCGCGTTCTCTTCGGGATACACGCCGTGGTTGGCAAAGACCTCGAGACCGTCGATAGTAATGCGGTCGGCATGGCGAAGATCGTCATAGCTCACGTGGGGCACCGCCGTCGCAGTGGATATTTCGCCCCTTCCACGGCGGGCGAGCTCGGCACCCTCGGTCTTGGTTGCATTCTCGGGCAGCTTCTTGTTACTCATCGCGATCGTCTCCTTCGTTTAGAACCCCGACCGCGCAACTAACTACACGCGAATCGACAGGTTCTTTTTATCATCGCTCCAGTTGCAAGCATTGCGCGCGGGGCATGCAAAGCAGGCGCGCGACGCTTTGTCGGCCGCATAGAGCAGACGCTCAAGCGGTTGGCTGTTCACGCGCAGCTTTCGATGGCCCAGAATGGCCGTCTTAATGGCTGCGGCATCGGCCGGCTCAAACGCCACGTCATCGGGCATGCCGCCGAGAATTGCATCAGCGACGCGTTCGCTTGCAACATCATGGGATATACCCGATTCATACTGTTCATCTTTGCCGATATCGTGAAGAAGTGCCGTGGCGTAGATGACCTCGCGGTCAAATTCGAGCTGTTCCTCGAGATTCTTGATCCACATAATGCGAGCGACATCGAGCAGATGGTCAATACCGTGACGGCAGAAGATGCGCCCCGATTCCAACTGTGCAATGTTGCCCAGGTGCCGCCGAAACAGCCCGTTGGCACAAATGTAATCAATGCGAGGCATGGCACCAAAGGGAGTCAGGCCCGAAGCCATAAAGCCGCGACGCGGCGTCCCCTCATCGGTTTTCGATGTAAAGTCGTTGACGACCCTCATGGTTAGCGGCCCAGCATCCTAAAGAACCGCTCCTCGAGCGCGGAATCGGTCTCGAAGACGCCGCGGCGAGCGAGCGTCACGGTCTTGGTGCCGGGCTTCTGCACGCCGCGCATGGTCATGCACATATGCTCAGCCTCCATGAGCACAATCGCTCCCTGGGGAGCGAGATAATCCATGAGAGCATCGGCAACCTGCGCACACAGCTGCTCCTGCAGCTGCAGACGACGGGCATAAACCTCAACCGTGCGGGCGAGCTTGGAAAGCCCAGCAACCCGACCGTTAGGGATATAACCAATGGCGGCCTTGCCATAAAACGGCAACAGATGATGTTCACACAGCGAGTAAAACGTGATGTCGCGCTCGATAACCAAGTCGTTCGAGGCGACGGCAAAGGTTTTGGACAGGTGCTCTTCGGCACTCTGGTCCATACCGCCGGCGATCTCACCATACATACGGGCAACGCGCGCCGGGGTCTCCAGCAGGCCCTCACGAGTTGGGTCCTCGCCTATGCCCTCAAGCAACAGCTTAATGGCGGCCTCGACTTTTTCCTGATCGACCATCTGGGCCTCACTTTTCCGATTTTGCGTTCGCGCTATGGTACCACGCTCTTCGGCATCGACCACAAGCTACATAGTATGGGTCGAATAGACCGGATCATCACGCCAAAGTTCAACCGCATCACAAAGCGCAACGCCCTCGCGCTCAGCACGGTCGCGCGTAGCGTTCATATCGATCACACGCTGGTTACTCGAGCCCCTAAAGCGCAATGAGATATCGTACAGATCCTGAACAAACGGGCCATCCACCAACATATCGAGGCAGGCAAGGATACGGTCCGTGACCTCGGTATGGTGACGACCACCTGGCATAAGCTCCTCGAGCACGTCGCCGGTAAAACACCAAATGGTCTTCCCCGAATCCACAGGATAAGTGGCACGAACACGCTCAATGAAATCAACGAGCCCCGTCTGGTTCTCGGGTTCCATAGGCTCCCCGCCCAGAATCGTCAGGCCGTCAATAAAGGGATGATCGAGGCTCTCGATAATCTTGTCCTCGACGGCACGATCGAACGGCTCGCCCGCAGCAAAGTCCCACGCAACAGAGTTAAAGCAATTCTTGCACCCACGACGGCACCCACTCACAAACAGAGAAGTACGAACGCCTTCCCCATCAGCAATATCGAAATACTTAATGTTCGCGTAGTTCATAAGCAACTCTCCCGGGAGGCCGGGACATATCATCCCGTCCTCAAACATTCTCGGCCTTCGGCCTGCGAAACTGCGGGCGGGACGATATGTCCCGGCCTCATGCAAAGGGTAACTCAATGAACGAAGCGAACATCGAGCATAGGGTTCGAGATCCAATAA
>ERZ1032651.137-NODE-137-length-22523-cov-35.115987_pt1 | contig 22523 bp, 33 predicted proteins | sample MGYA00518732_ERZ1032651 | MGnify/ENA primary metagenome ERZ1032651 (study PRJEB33719, sample SAMN04261399) | wastewater metagenome | biome: periurban shantytown; feature: human; material: feces | host: Homo sapiens | place: Peru: Lima | collected 2013-01-03 ...
AAAAGGCCTATAAGCTGTCCGTTGAGGCTCTTTTTATGAGCGGCGAAAAGAATGTGACGATCTGGTGCCCCAAGTCCTGTGTTGAAAACGTGGTTGAGGCGTAAAGGAGAAAAATTATGAAAACTATTTTGATGGACACATACAAAATCTTAGGAGAGAATGCGGAAGCCGCTGCCGATTACATTAACGATCAGGAATCCCGGATGATTTCCGCTGGTGCGGCAAATGAGTATTTCAGCGAGGACTACCACGAAAATATGAAGCGCTTCAAAGCCGAAGCCGCCGAGAAGTTCGGGGTAACCTTCAAGAGCCTGTTTTAAGCCATGCCGGATAGCGAAGCGAAACGCCAGTGGATGGCGCAAAACACCACCTTCATCGGGCTAAAGCTCAACAACAACACCGATGCCGACATCCTCGCCGCGCTGGAAGGCAAGGCCCGCCAGACGGAGATCAAGCGGCTCATCAGAAAGGGTCTGGAGGTGGAGCGGAATGACGCGTGAGCGGACAAAGCGGACGCCTGACGGGAAGATCTATCGCTATACCATGTCGGATGCCGCCGTCGAGAAGGAGGACCAGGCGAAAAAGCGGTGGCGTGCTGAGAACTACGCCAGGCTCACGGCGGACATCCCGAAAGAAATGATGCAGCAGATCACCGAGGCCGCCGCCAGCAAAAAAATCTCCAAGCGGCAATTCATCCTTGAAGCACTTGAAGCCGCGCTGGGAAAATAGAAAGAGCCGTGTCCGAATCGGACACGGCTTTTTTTATCCCTGCATATCATCCGCGATCTTGGCGTAGGCACGCCGCCGGATCTTGGCCAACCCGTCCACGCTGACGTGGAGCAGCGCCGCCGCCTGTAGGCAGCTCTGGCCGTGGACGTCTACCGCCAGCACCGCCGTCTCCTCGTCAGGCGGCAGACCTACCAACCGGACGGCCTGTGCCGCCCGGGCCGGGGCCATGGATGACAACAGCGCCCGGATCTCTCGGTTTGTTTTCTCCATGGGTTCTCCAGACTTGCAGAGCGCTAAAAAGCGTGGATGTTGCCATCTTCTGGCCCTCCTTTCAGATGTTTAGTCTGTCCAGTCGGATTTCTTCTCCCGCACGTCGATGTGGGTAAAGCCCTTCTTGGCGTAGATGCCCACGCCGCCCCAATCGGGCATCAGCGTCCGCGCATAATCCGCTACCTCTGCCGGAACCTGGTCCTTGACGGAGATATCCGCAGCCATGCCATAGCAGTGCTGGCTGTGGGCCGCGCCGCCGACTTTGGCATTGTACTGCGGTGTGCGGTACCCGCTGTGGATGACCACCGGAGCGCCGAAGTGGGCGCGGATGGTTTCCAGCACCATCACCAGCCGGGGAGCCACCAAAACAGCGTCAGACCCGTCTCCACATGCAAACTCCCGCACTTTAAAATGGGCGGAGAGCTGCTTGCCCCCGGAGACGGCTTTGCTGTAAGCGTGGATCTCAACCATGGTTATCCCCCCAGATCTGATACAGCGCCCGGACCATGTCGGCGCGGGTCACGGTCTCCCCGGCATTGGCGTCCGTCAGCAGGCCGTGAGCCTTGCCCCATACGAGGGCTTGATCTTCCGTCTTGGCGGACCGTTCCCAGAACAGCAGCATGGTAGGCACCTTCCGGGTGCTGACCACCTTCCCACCGGGGAAGATGCCCTGGGTGGAGCCGCCGCCGTCCAGCATGAGGGCATCCACCACGCCCAGCCCCAGCAGCTTGTTTTGGAGCTGCTCACGGGTCAGGCTGGCCTTGTCGCACCACAGGCATACCTTGCCGTTGGGCATCCAGCCCACCGCCGTCCGGGCAGCGGGACGGGCCACGTCGGCGGTCAGGCCCCGGTAGAGCTTGGACCCGGCCTTGAGGATGGGCACGCCGGACAAAAACGATCCGCCCCGGTCCGTCAGCATCTGCGGCTTGCCGTCACTGCCAATGGACACGCCCCAGTCCTGGTATTTGTCCCGGCTGATGACCTTGCCGTCGATCACCGTCCAGCCCACCGGCTGAAACTTGCCGTTGAACAGGTAGCCGTTGATGATGTGGGTGCAGCCGGTCTTGGCCTTGATCTGCGCCGGGGCCAGCTTGGCGGTATTGTGGTAGATCTGCGCTCTCGCGCAGTCGAAGGTATCAACCATTGACTCTCACAGCCTTTTCAGGATGGCCACCCTCATCCCACGTAATGTCGTAGGTGCCTTCCGGGGTCTCCACACGGACGGTCTGACCGGCCTTCGTGACATCGTACCGCATGTAGTCATGCAGGTGCTTCACGTCCTCCGGCTCCTTCTCGGCGGGGATGAAGCCCTCGGCCATCTCCTTGTCGCTCCAACCGGCCACGCCGCCGTCGGGATTCAGGTGGAAGTTGGCACCGGCCTCCTTCAGCTCTGCGTTGATAGTCTCCACGGCCTTGCCGTTCTTCTTGCCCTCGTTGATGATATTCTCGTAGATCTTTTCCATGGTATGTACCCCTTTCAAATTTTTCGGTTGATTCTCCAACCGTTTTCAACTGTTCTTGTCCTCGGCTACCCGCTGGGTCCCGAAGTAGAAGCCGATGACCACCGTGAAGATGGTCAGAAACTCGCTGCCGCTAATGCTCTCCCGCAGAGCCAGCACCGCGAACACCACCGTCAGGGTGATGGTCACGAGGCTTTTTACCGCCAGCAGATTGCCCAGCCGTTTCTTAATGTTTTCCATAGCGTTCTCCTTTCAACGTTCACTGATATGCTCCAGATCCTCGATCCGGTGGTTGATTACCTTGATCTGTTCCTCAATCACCGGCACCCGCTGGGCGAAGCTGTTGTGCTCCCGCACCTCGCGGGTCAGCTCGTCTAATTTGGTGTCCGTGATCGCCTGCTGTTTGCCGTTGGCGATGAGCACGCCCATCAGCGTCAGCCCCCCTGTGATGAGGGCGCAGATTATCGTCTCCGTCATAACACACTCCTTAAAGTTGCAGTATTAAGGCGTCTATATGTTTTCCCGATCAAAAAAGCCGCCTTGTCATCCTTGACAAAGCGGCGTGGGCATGTATATAATAGGGCCAGTAAGGACGGCTCACTTTGGTCGGTGCAGGTCGTTCCCCAACAGATTTAGAATCCGTAGAAAAGCCGCTGCCGATTTAGGTGGCGGTTATTTCTTTAGGTCAACGCCTAATTTGATAGCCGCAATCACAAGCATAAGTAACGCAATGGTTTCTGCTGTGCTCATGCGGTCACCCCCTTTACGGGGAAACAACCGTACCGTTCTTACTGGCGAACCCCATCATACACGATTCGCCTTGCTTTGTCAATTTTCTGCGCCGCCCACTGGGCGGCTCTTTTGTTACTCCACCTTCGCCGTGCCGCCAAACTCAGCAGGCACCAGCTCCGGCAGACCGCACTCGTTGATCAGGATGTCCGCCACCTGCTGTTTCAGCTTCGCGGGGACCTTTTCAAACTCGGTTTTCCCCAGAATCACTCTCTGCGCAAACAACATTGCCATCATGTCTCTTGCTCCTTTCGATAGTAAAAAATATAGGGTCAGGGCGGCCTCCGCCCAGAACTCACGCATAGACGATCGCCGCCATTTCGGCGATGCACTCCTCGTAAAACTCCGCCTGATCCGCCTGAGCGCTCACCTGTTCCCGCAGCAGCTTGTTTTCGCTCTCCAGTTTCGCCAGCCGCTCGTCGGTGGTAGGCGGCTCCGGCTCCGGGGGAGGCGGTGTGTACGCCCCGCCGATGGCCGCGCCCGCGTAGGCAGGCAGAGCCCCGATCTCCCCGGCGAAGTCCGCCTCGGCCACGATCATGTTGACGATCACGCCGTCCTCTACAATGCAGTATTCCATAGGCTTCCTCCTTTACGCTGCGGATTTCAGGTGCATCCGGATGGCAACCACGCCGCTGCCGCCCTTGCCGCCGACTTCTTCCGTTGTTCCGCCGCCAGCGCCGCCGCCTTTATTGGCCGCGCCGTCTTTTCCAGTTCCCTGACCGACATAGGGGCGGCCGCTGTCGCCGCCTCCCGGCGCTCCACCCATGCCTTGCGCCCCACCAATAGGGGCGGAGCCACCGCCACCGCCGTAATCTTCGAATTCGGTAAACGACTTGTATATTTTTTGGGTACCGGCGGTGCCGTTATTTCCTGCAATGCTGGCATTGCTCGTTCCGCCCCTCCGGACGCCGTTGGCACCATTGCCGTTTCCCTGCGCTCCTGTCCCGCCGACAGCGCCGACAGTAGCTCCATTATATGAGCCGCCCTTACCGCCAGCCGGCCCGGAAATGCTTTCGCCCATAAAGCTCGTGATGCCTCCAGCTTTTCCATCCGGCGCATATTGCCATCCGGCCCCCTCGTAAGGGGAATACTCCATGGGGGTCCCGCTTGTCCCTCCAGCGCCAATTACTGCACTATAAGCAATATTGGCAGCAACAGTTTTCATGAGCACTTCCTTAACTTTTCCACCCGCCCCTGCGCCGCCCATTGCTATATCTCCTCTATCCATCGTGGATGGAAATGAGATATTTCCGCCCGCACCGCTTCCCGGTGCGCCCAGCGTAAAATCAATAGTGCTAACATTCCCGGAAAATTTTACGCTTCTGCTGGCTGTGATTTTTAAAAAGTTCCGGGTCGTCAGCTTGATCGTCTTGTTGATGGTCGTGCCCTTCACAACGGTCACGGTTTCGCTGTAATCAACCAGATCCGCATAGCCGGAGACCTTGATGGGCTGCTGACCCTCCCCGATGTAGCCGGCAGCCACGCCGCTGGCGTTAGTGTACACCGCCTGTCCGCTCTCGCTTAAAATGCCCTGTACCAGCACCTCCGGGATAGGCTTGCCGTTGGTGTCCTGCACCGTCAAGGTAATGGCCGCCATGTCGGACATGATGAGCTTCAGCTGTCCGGCGATCCCCGCAAAGGCGTCGTCCACCGTCCGGTCTGCCGCGCTGCCGAACAGGGATACCTCTGTGGAATCCTGCAGCAGCGTGGCCTTGCTCAGCTCCGTGCCGGGGTCGGTGGGGGCATCCTCCAGCGCCAGATACTCATAGCGCAGCAGACTGCCGTCCTCTGCGTAAACGCCATACCGCAGTGCGCCGTTCTCCAGCGCCCGCGTGGGGGTCCGATCTCTCATGCTCTCACTCCTTTGCTCCCGCACACCGTCACGCCGCAGTGGCGCACGGCAGCGGGGATATTGTTTAAAATGAAATTCAGCGTCAGCAAAATCATCTCGATGCTGTTGGCCTCCGTCGTTGTCAGCCGACGCATGGTCTCCGGCACCACCGGCGTCCCCTCCGGCAGCCGCAGCGCCGCCCGGACTGCCGCCACGTTGGCCCGGTAGCGGGCCAGCAGGGATACTGTTGGCACGTCGCTCTCATACCACGTGTAGGGATCCAGCGTCATGGGTGGCTGTTCCGGTTCAATTTTTTGAAAATTTCCGGTATATGCGAGGATGTTTCGTGTGGTTGTAATTGATGCATTTGTTACAGAATCCAGTGTGAGGAAATCCGATCCATCGACGCTTCCTTGCAATTCAAATGAAACCGGATCGCGCTCTGGCGAATCGTTCGCCGTGAACCATTGCCATGCTGTATATTGGTCTAGATCCAAAACGTTGTCACCAAGGTCAATATTGATCTTTGCCCCGGCGGTGAATTGCCCAGAACAAAACTTTGTTTCCACATTTCCGTCTATCAATTTGGCTGGAGATTCTTTTTCACTAATTTCTTTCATGGTTGATGTCACAACTGTTCCGGCAGGCCACACCATGACGCTTCCGGTTTTTGAAAGAATTTTAATTTCAGAAACTTGGAAAACGGTCGTATTATTCCGTAGAGCGTTTACGGTCAAGCGGATATAGCGGAGCTTTTCTTCTTTTGCCGGGGCTGTATTCCGCTCGATCTTCAGCCGCTCATACCCCGGCACGTTGCACCCTACCCGGCCCAGACGGGCCACCAGATCCTCCAGACAGGCGTCCACCCGGTTGAGGTCGGTGTAGTCGTAGCTTCCCTTCATCACTGCCCCGTTGAAGGCCGTCCGCTCCTCTGCCGTCCACTCTGCCATGGGCTTGCTCAGCAGCGTTTTCAGCGTGTCCGAATCGGACCGCGCCCGGTCCGTGATGAGAGTGGAATAGTCAAAACTCATGCCGTCTCCTCCGATTTATCCCATGCGATTAGCACAAAGCCGCTGGCCCCGGCCTTGCCGGGCTTTCCCGGCCCCGGTTGCTCCGTCACAACAAATTTCCAGCCGCGAGGTCGTCCGTCCGGCCAGAATTTCTGCTCCCAGTACCCGGAACCCGGATCGCCGCCCTTTCCGCCCGCTGCGCCGTCAGACGTGCCCTTGGCCGGGGAGGCTACGCCGGTGCGGGCGTAGCTGTCGCCGCTGTTGATGTCGGTGTAGCCGTTGGCGTAGCGCTGGCCGTTGGCGGAGGAATACACCCCGAAGGTGGTCTCCTCGCCCTCAATCCCCGCGTCGCCCTTCCGCACCGCTGCCGCGCCGCCCTTGCCGATGTGCACGGCAAAGGTCTGTCCCGCGTTGATGGTGATGGAATCGTACCAGACTTTTCCGCCGAGGCCGGGTGCGCCGTCCTCGCCGTAGCCCGCCGCCACGCCGCTGCCGGGAAGCGTCCCGGAGCCGTGCACGTAGCCGTCCTCGCCGTAGCCGCCGCCCTGACCGCCCTGGCCGATAGCCACCCGGATGTGGGTCACCCCGGCAGGGGCCGTCCAATTGCCGCTCTCTGTCAGCACCACGGAGCGGGAGTAGAGATAGGAGCCGTCCGCCTGTAACAGCTTACTCTGGCACCCTTGCAGCACGCCGCCCTGAATTTGGAAATTCTGCATCATGCGCCGTGCCGTGGTGGCCTGACTCTCATCCAGCCAGATGGTGTCCACGTCCCCGATCTCACCGGCAGGGTCGCCCCGTCCGGTGGTCTCGATCACGTTTCCGCCGTAGCAGCTGAGGATCAGCCGCGCCGCCGCCAGCGCCTGCGCCGTGGTATGAAGGAAGGGGTTCTGGATGGTTACGGTTTTCTCGCTGCTGGTGGAGTTGCCGGAGACCACGTACTCGGTGTCGGCCCCGTCGGCCAGTTTGAAGATCAGGCTGGCCAACTGGTCATTGGCCTTCATCACGGGGTAGGCCGTCAGGTTGTCCAGCGTGATCTTGTTGCCCTCGCTCCAAAGGGGCTCGGCGGTCAGGTCTCCGGTGGAGGCGTCCGCCCGGGGCCATGTGCCCGTGGCCTGACACACCCACCGGAGGATGTCCCCGCACTTTTTCCCTTGGATGTCCGTTGCCGTGCGCACCGTCACCGGCAAAGCCGTGTAGGCCGGGTCTACGTGCCAGCGGTCCTTGAAGTTGACCCCCAGCTGGGCCGCCAGCGCCCCGATCCACCCGCCCAGCGTGGTGGGCAGCGGGGAGGGCGGCAGGAAGGTGCGGTCCGTCAGCAATCCGATAATGTCCACCAGAGACCACTGGATCGTCAGGCTGTTGTCGCCTGTCTTCCAGCCGTTTCCGCTCTGGTAGAACCGGCCCACCTTGCAGCGCACCACCGCGCCGCTTTCCGTCCGGACGCCAATGAAGGCGTCCACGCCCTGACGCTCCTCAATGCTCTGGAAAAGACCGTTTTTGCTGCGGGGCTCGAAGCGCCGGTCCTTGTTGTCCATGGCGAGGCTCATGCTGCCATAGGGCAGCGCCAGACAGGAGAAGTCCCCCTGCTGCACCACGCTGAAACTTGCCAGCATCCGGGGAGACCACCGCTCCACCGTCCCCGGCAGGATCTCCACCACCCGCATCCGCCGTCCCGGCAGGCTCCATCTGGTCGCCGTGACCTTGATGGCGTCCGGCGTCTGGACGGTAAAGCCGGTGACGGCCACCTCCGTGGCCGTGTTGCCGGTGAACGTCTGGGTGTGGAACACCTGCCCGGCGGTGATGACCTCCACGGTAAAGTCGGCGGGCACGCCGTCCGCCGGATCCGTGGAAAAAAAGACGCTGCACGCCTGCATCACGTCCACCTTGGAGAAATTCTGCTGCACCCAGACCGGCTCGGCAAACGTGCCGTCATCTCCGCTTATGGCCTCCGTGGCCACCGCCATCGGCTCGGAAACCTGAAGATCCTCCGGAAAGATGTCGAAGGAGCCGTCCAGCAGCCACCGCCCCCGCTCCAGCGTAGCGTAGCGGGCCGGGGGATCGTAGCTCTTGTCATGCAGCTCCTCCGGCTTGCTCCACGGGGCCAGCCCGCTGGAGGTCACCTCGCCGTAGACCATGTCCGGGTCGGAGATGTCCACCACCGCCAGCAGCTCGATCCGCCGGGGACTTCCCACGATGGCCGCCTGATAGGCTGCGGATGTCTTAATCATGGGGCTCCACCTCCCGGAGGGTGAACGCCAGATTGTGCCACAGCCCCACGCCGCCCTTGGAGAAGGCGAACGTGGGCTGGGTGATGGAATCCAGCAGGAAATAGCTGGAGACCATCTCGTCGCTGTTGTCCGGCAGCACGGATGCGAGGAACGGCCCGCCGCTCCGCAGCACCGCCAGCACCTGCCGCAATTTTTCATTGCCCATGTAGTCGAAGGAGTAGGACGCCTTCCAGATCTTCCCACGGGTCTCCACCACCCGCCGGCCGGAGATCATGTCCACCTGCACGGACAGATCCTCCTCCCAGCAGGAAAAGCGGTCCTTGCTGCTCTCCGGCAGCAGGATCCCGTTTAAAATCAGCTGCTTAGTCATCCAACACCTCCGGATTCGATCTCTGCACCGTGCGCAGATCGTCAATGCTCGCCCGGTAGAATTCCACGCCGTTGATATACAGCGGGATCTCCACCCGGTAGACGCCGCCTCCGGCCAGTGCCAGCCCGTTGACCATCCCAGCCGCCGCATTGTAGACGGTGTCCACCGTGGGCGTCGGGATCGCACTCTGGATCCCCGCCCCTACGCTGCGCATGGTGTTGGAGAAACCTTGCCCAAGACCCAGCGCCATGTTTTCACCGATCCCGGCGAAAACCTTGGAGGGCGAGTGGATCCCCAGCACGCCCTTGACGCCGTCCACGAGTCCGCCGACAAAGCCGGAGACCTTTTCTCCGATCCAGCTGGCCATAGCCTTGATGCCTTCCCACAGCCCCCGGACGATATTTTTACCCACCTCAATGATGTCCGGGAGGGCCTCCCAAATCGTCTGCACGATGGTGGCCACCATGTTCAGCACGCTGGTCACGATCTGCGGGATATTCTGTGCGATCCCTTTTACCAGCGAGACGACCATTTGCAGGCCCAGAGAAATGATCTCCGGCAGCTTCTCAATGGCATAGGACACAAATTTCTCGATCATGGCCGGTCCGTCCTCCTGCACCGCCTGGGCGATGTTTTTCAGGACGGTCTCTACCACCGGCAGCACGTTCTCCGCCACGGTGCCCACGCTCTCGATCAGCTGGGCCGAAAGCTCGCTGATGTTGGCGTTGTCGTTGCCCAAGCCAGTGACGAAGTTGCTCCACGCCGCCTTCATGGCGCTGACAGACCCCTCAATGGTGGTGCTGGCCTCCAGCGCCGTGGTGCCGGTGATTCCCATTTCCGTCTGCACGGTGTGGATGGCGTCCACGATGTCCGCATAACTCTCAATGCTGTAATTGGTGTAGTTGCCCTGAGCGGCATTCAAGGCGTTGGCATCGTCGATCAGCCGCTGCATTTCCTCCTTCGTGCCGCCATATCCCAGCTTCAGGTTGTCCAGCATGGTATAGTTTTGCTTGGCGAACCCCTGATAGGCGTTCTGGATGGACTGCATGTCCGTGCCCATCTTATTGGCGTTGTCACTCATGTCGGTGATGGCCTGGTCGGCCTTTTCCGCAGCGGCCGCCGTGTCATTGCCCATAGACTGAAGCAGCGATGCGGAGAAGCTGGTCACCGTCTCCATGTACTGGTTGGCGGACAGTCCGGCAGTCTGGTAGGCGTTTTTGGCGTACTCCTCCACCGTTCCGGCGGAGTCCTTAAACAGAGTCTCTACACCGCCGACCAGCTGCTCGTACTCCCCGTAGTTTTCAACAGCGGATTTTGTGAGGGCGATTACGGCTCCGGCCGCCGCTGCTGTGGCCGCTGCTGCGGCCTTGGCAGCCACCGCAAGCCCGGACTTCAAGGCGCTTCCGAACTGAGAAACAACGCTTGTGTTCTTCATTTCGTTGTTCACAGCCTCAATCCCGGCCTTCGTGCGGTTAATGTCTGCGGTCGCGTTGTTCAAAGCTTGCTGCCACCGCTGGACCTCATTGCTGTTTTCAGAGTAGTTGGCCTTGGCGTAGTCCAGAGCCTTCTGAATCTCGCCCAGGCGCTGCTGCTGGACCTCCAGCTGCCGGTTCAGCACGTCGGACTGCGCCGCCAGCTTTTTCTGACTGTCATTGTCAACGTCAAAAGCGGAGGTCACCGCCGTCATTTCCGTACCAAGGGTTTTAAGCTGCTGCCCCATGGACTTCAGTGCGTCTCTAAATTCCTTTTCGCCGTCAATGCCGATTTTCGGGCCAATATCAGCCGCCATTGTATCACCTCACATTTGGGATAATTTCCTCGTCTGTCAACGCGTGCTTGGGGGCAAAACCCTCCCGCTTGATCTGCTCAATGGCGATGTAGTCCAGCAGCTCCCCAAACGGCACATCCAGCGCCTCGGTGTAGGACAGGCCGACGGCCATGCCATACCATAAAAACCACTCCGGCGCTAAGGGGCCGCCGGAGTGGTTTCCGCGTTTTTTGGCGGTTCCGCCTCCACGTGGGCCTCTTTGCCCTTGGTGATGGTCTCCGCAATTTTTTCCCGCAGCCGGGCAAAATCGCCGATGTCCATCACGTCCAGCAGCTCGTCCGTTGTCAAAGCATGGGGATTGGGCAGCCCGTTGAGCTTGGCGTACCGTTCTCCGCCGTCCATCATGGCCGCCAGCAGCCACACTGCCTCGTCCAGCGCCTTGACGGCGCTGGGCTCCGCATCGGTGCCGTCTTTGCCGGACAGCGCCTCGTCAATGCGCTCTATGCCCCCGTACCGCTCTGTCACCGCCCGGACCACCCGGGCGGAAAAACACAGCAGATACTCTCTGCCGCAGATGTCGATTTTAGCTGTCCTCATGCTGCCTCCGTGATGCCCAGCCGGGCCTTGATGTAGGCCTCTGCCTGTGCCTCCGTGGTAAAAGTGGCTTCACGTTTCCACATGTGGGTGGTAGAATCGTCCCGCATAATGGTGGCGCTCAGCTCCGGCGTCTGCCATTCGATGCTTTCTCCCTGGGTAGTGGCGGCATCTGCAGGCACGGAGAACATGACTTTGGTCAAAACCACGCCGCGCCACTTGTAAACGCCGCTGACTTTTTTCTTAATAATGAAGCCCACGCCCAGATACGGGGTCACCTGGGTATCATCGTAGACCAGTTCCTTTACCGAGGTATCCGTCACGCCATCGATCCCGGTGATGGCCTGCTCCGTCAGGCCCAGAATTGCCTTGCTTACCTCCTGGCTCAGGTCATCGGTAGAGAGGGTCAAGGTGCCGCCAGCAAAAGTCCGGTCAGTCTCTGCAATGGCGTTGTCCGCATAGAGGTTGTTGTCTTCCGTGGTGCTGATTTCAATGTTGGCCTCGGTGGCCTTGCCCATCACTGCGCCGTTGGCGTAGGTAACGGTTGTTCCGCTGGCGCTGTAAATGCCGTAGTACGGTTTGCTCAGGCCGATAGTTGCCATGCCTTGCTCCTTTCATCGGCGGTCCGAATCGGACACGCGCTCACTTCATAATTTTGTTGATCTCGCTCTCCGCCCGCTTCTGCATAGCGGTAAGCGCCTGCTTTTTCACCCGGCTCACCGCCTTGCCTACAAAACGGTTTTTGCTCATCCAACTGGTACCGCTTTCAATGGCCCGGGCAACCATCTGATTCGGCTGGCCCTGTGGCCAGCGCTTGGAGCGGATGTTGTTATACCCGTCAAAACCGATTTTGACGTTATACATTCCGTCATTGTCCTTCTGCATGGAGGTGATACCGAGGGTCCCCAGCAGCGCAGCCTTTTGCGTTTTTTTCGGCCCTCGGACCGGATTCTCCTGCGTGCCCCAGCCCTCGTCTGTGGGAACAGTCTGCAATTCTGCCCGGATGGCATCAGCCACAACCTTTGCTCCGTCATGGATGGCAGGGCCGCAGACCTTTTCCACAGCCTCTTTTTCCAGCCGGGTGAGCTTCAGCATGTATTCCTCGCCGCTTTTAAACGTGATGGTCGCCATCAGGTCACCTCCCACACCCACTCATAGTGGGTAAAGCCGGTGTCCGCCTCGTACTGGACGGAGTTCAGCGTCCAAGAAATGCCATGGGCGCTGAAGCTCTCGCCCAGCTGCTCCACCCAAGGGTCAAACTCGGATTTGGTAAACAGATCCGTGGTGCCGGTGACGGCGGTCTCCCCGTGGCCGTTGTCTCCGGAAAGATCATGGCTGCCGTCCTCCTGCCACACAAAATAGCGGTCGGATTTGATCCGGGCGGCGTGGCTTACCGCGTCCGTCACCGCCCGGTGGGCGGCGATAATGCGCTCATACCATGTCATGGCCCACCTCGTATCTCTGCTCAATTTTAAGGAGCGTCAAGTCCATGCTGGGCGGGTAGCTCTCCGTGTTGGTCTGCACAAGGTCAATGCGGTACTGTTCACCGTCCTCCGTCACCGCAATGTCCTGACTGCTGACGTTTGGCGTCTTGGGTACCCGGAGCACCCGCTCAATTTGGGCTTGATTTTGCCGCCCCTCGTAATAGCGCTGGATGCCAAGCCGCCGCTCCTCGTACCGGAGCTTGATTTTGGCGGCAAGCTGCTGCTTTGGCTGGTATCCCGGCTTCGCCGCGTCCTCCACGGTGCAGATGGTCACGATTCCATCCTCAAAGCCCTGCGTCACCCGCCCGTCACTGCGGGGTCGGTACGGACTCGTCCACGGCATACGCGCTCACTCGCCTTTCGCTCTGCATACTCAAAATGAGAGATTGATAGTTGTTTTCAAACACGTCCAGGGCGCTGTCTCTGGCGTAGCGGACGTATTCCATCAGCAGCGTCCGGGCGTCGCCGTCCGCTGTATAGTCCTGCGGGCTTCCGGCCTTCTTGTCCAGGTACCCCATCCCGGAGGCGATGAGCCCGGACACCTTGGTATCCGTGGCCTCATCGCTCCAGGTGATGTTCAGGTAGTTTTCCACATCGGACAGCAGGCCGGGCGGCAGGCTGTTCCGATCCGCCATCAGCTCTTGGTAACGGTGACCGTGTAGGTCTTCTTGGCGGTGCCGTCAGCGGCGGTCACGTTGACCTTCACCGTGTTGCTTCCGGTCTGCCAGGTGGCGGCACTGCCGTTGTCGATCTTGCGGTTGTTCACCAGCACCTCGATCTCCGCGCCTGCGTCAGAGGGAACGGCGGTCACGGTGTTGGTGGCGTTGGTGGTCTCCGCCGTGTAGGTCACGGTGCCGGAGGCAAAAGCGGGGGACAGGGCCAGAGAGCCAATAGACAGGGCGCTCAGAGTGGCGTCGTCAGAGGGTGCGGTCTCCGTCACCTGAGTCACCTTCCAGGTGGCGGGCTTTAGGCCGGAAATATCCAGCAGCAGGAAGGCGTTGTTGTCCAGAGGCATACCGTTGGCGTAACCCTTGATAAGGTATACCCGCTCGTCTTCCAGGAAATGGTAGTGGTCGCTGTACTCAATGCGGCCGTTGGGCGCGGTGCCTGCCATAGCCAGATACCGGTTAGAGAGGCCCATTACTGCCTTGCCCCGGCTCAGCGCGGGAGTCTGGATGATGGTCATGGGGTAGGGCATCACATCATTGCGGTAGGTGCCGTCGGGGGCCATCAGCGTAGTGGCGGGCATCACCGTCTGGTAATAGTCCTGGGGGTTCACCAGCAGCAGAATGTTTTCCACACGGCGGGCCTTGCCATTGGGGTCTGCCGCCATCAGGGAGATCAGGTTGCCCACGGTGGCGGGGCTGAGATCCCGCACCTTCACGGGGGCCTTTTCGGGATAGGCGTTGCCGGAACGCACCACGTTGTCGCCTACCTGACGGGTCATGCCGATAGGCTTCTTGTCACCGTCGCCGGTCACGATGCCCGCCTCCATGCCGTTGGCGAATGCCTCGTACAGCACTTCGCGCACATAGCGGTCCAGCCACTCAGGGCCAAGATCCAGCATGGCTTTGCACACCGGCAGGAAAGCGGAGAGCTTCAGCAGCTGGGCGGGGATCTTCTTAAAGCCGGAGGTCAGCTCCTTGACGATGTCATCACAGAGATCGCCCCAGGCCGCCTCCTCGTAGCCGTTGGTGTTCACCATGATCTCCACTGCGCCGCCGGTGGCCCGGAAGTTGATGCGGCTCAGCAGGGGGTGATTGGTCTGGAGATCCTCGAAAACGGAGTCGATCACCGTCTTGGGCAGCACGGCGTCCATGCCGGTCACGGCCTGCCGGGGATCAATGGACTTCATGGCCTCGCCCAGCTTTTGGTAGTAGGCGTGCTCCTCGCCGGTAAGCTGGTGGACGCCACGGGCCGTCAGGATACGGCTGTCCATTTCCTGGCGAAGGTCGGCAAGCTGCTGCTCATACTCCTGCTTTACGTCCAGGCCCACACGCTGGAGCATTTCGTCAAAGGCCGCCCGAAAACCGGCAGGGTCATTGTCGGCAACGGCCTTCTGGATGAGGGTGCGGAGCTCCTCGCGGCTCCGGATGTCATTGTTCTGCATAATGTTCTCCTTTCATTTTTAGCCAAACAGGCTCATAATACGGTTTTTCTGCTGGGGTTCGGGCTGAGGCTCCGGGCCTTTCGGATCAGGGGGGCAAGGCGGTTTAGGACCAGTGTCCGCTGCCAACTGCCGAAGCTGAGCGGCAAGGCTTTTCTGCACGGTGATCCGCTGCTCCAAGGTCAGGTTGGCCTTTTGCAGCAGAGCCGCAGCCTGGGTCATGTCCGCGTCCTTTTCCGCGTAGCGGTCGGCCAATCCCAATTCCATGCACTGCTCCGCCGTCAGCCAGGTCTCCGCATCATACATTTCCTTCAGGGTATCCGGGTCCAGCTTGTCACCGGCCTTTTGGAGATAGGCTTCCATCCCCGCCTGATTGATGGTGTCCAGATTGTCTGCGGCCTTTCGCAGCTCAGCTGCGTTTCCGTAAATACCCATGCTCATGTTGTGGATCATCATGAGGGCGTTGCGCGGCATCACCACCGTGTCGCCGGCCATTGCGATGACCGAGGCGATGGAACAGGCAAAGCCGTCCACATACACCGTCTTGTGGGCGCTGTGCCGCTTGAGCTGGTTGTAGATGGCCGTGCCCTCAAATACACTGCCGCCGTAGCTGTTGATGTACACGGCGATCTCCGTCGCCTCCGGATGCTCCGCCAGAGCGTCCCGGAAGGCGTTGGCGCTGGTCTCGCTCTGGATCGTCTCGTCGGTCCACCAGTCATAGCTGTCGCCCTCCACATCTCCGTAGATGTAAAGCTCCAGTGTCTTGGCGTCCTCCGCCCGCTGCTTCAGCGCCCACATCCTCCGGTCCTTCTGCTTGGGATTACTCATTCCCGCTGTCTCCTTTCTGTGCATTCATCTGCTGCGCGGCTTCTTGGATCCGCGCAATGTTCAGGGTCAAAAAGTGTTCATCGGCCCACGGCTCGTTGATGGTGGCCTGGTTGGCCGCCCGCAGCACATCGTTGACCGAGAAGGCGCCGCTGCCCACCAGCTTTTCCACGTTGGCAGCGTTGGCAAACATGTCAAAGTGGAGGATAGCAGAGGAATCGACCCGGACAAAGTTGCCCTGCTTCCAACCGTCAAAGCCATACCGCTTTCGGGTGATTTCCTCTTGGAGCTGATCGCAGATGGGGTCAATACACTGGGTCAGAAAACGGCTGTTGGCGTCCGCTGTGCCCTGAACGGTGCCGTTTACCAGCACAGCGGGGATCAGAAAGCCCCGGGCGGTAAAATCGAAAATGTCCTCGATCAGGTTCCGCACGTCCCGGCTGTCGCCCACCTTGCCATCGCCAGATTTATTGACCTGCTGATAGTCGTAGCCGTCAAACTCCGGGAGCACCGCCGCGCCGCTGCCAAAAAACGGTTTGATCTGCTGCTCGATGATCTTGGCAAAATTTTGCTCAAAATCCTGCGTGCCCGATGCGATCTGATTAACATGGACCTTCCAGTGCTGCCCACGCTCCCACTGATAGCGGCTCATAGCCGCTGCCACCAGCCGCATGTAGGACTGGCACAGACCGTCCACCACCGGGCGCATGGCGTTGTGGTGGAGCTTTAAATGCAGTACCTCGTTTTCCCGGAAGGTTTTTTCATAGGCGGTGTCGCCCACCGTCACGTTAATGTACTCATTCATCCGCATCGGCCAGAAGGTGCTCTGCTGCCAGCTGTCCGCCACCATCACCGCGTCCATGCCGTCCCGCCGCTTACTGGAGATCACCAGCGCTTCATTGTCCAAAAACAGTTTGGCGATCAGCTTGTGCCAAAAGGCGGAGCTGTTCTGGTTCACGTTGGGCTCCACATTCCACAGGTAATACTCCTGCTCCTGGATCTCCTCCCGCCCCCGGAAGGTCTTTACCTCGCAGCGGCCCACGGCGTTGGCCACCATGTTCACGCAGGTCCAGAAGGAAAGCTGCCGCGCCTGGAAGTCTTCGGCCGCTGCCAATAGCTCCTGACAGGAGACCTCCGCTGTGGCGGTTCGCCCGCCCTTTCCCGCCAGCCATTCAAAAAATCTCAATCCCATAGTTCAGCCTTTCTCCGGTCCGATTCGGACCGTTATAGTCTGATGGCCCCTATCGGCGGGGCCGCCAGCGGAGCGCCGGTGCCCAGCAGCGGTTCGATCGTCATGCTGGCCACCAGTGCCATAAAGGGGTCTGTCTTGCGGCTTTTCGCTTCAATTTTGGCGTAGATAAAGTTTCCGGTATCGACACCCTGCTTCCGTGAGCTGCGGACCCTCTTGGTATTATTCACGCCCCATCGAAGGTGCGGCTGGTCGCCCCAGTAAAACAGCTCCCGGTCAAAGCATTCCTGGATCACCGGCTCCACCTGCATGATGTCTGATGGCCGCACCAGCTTTACCCGGTTCTTGTCCGCCGCGTCAAAGCCGATGGCCCGCATACTTTCGGAAACCAGCGTCCACCGGTAGTGGTCCATTGCCAGCGCCTTGATGTTGTAGCATCTGGCAGCGTCCTGGATGTATGCCGCGATCAGATCAGGGCTGATGCTCACATCATCCACCGCCGTCAGGTGTCCTTCCTTTGCCCACGTCTGCCACGGAGCCTTGATCCGCGGCAGGGTTTTGGATTGCAGGCAAATCCATGCGTGGTTGATGTCAAACCGGTCTGCGCCTCGCCGGAAGTGGAGGTTGACTGCCGCCCAGTCGCTCAGCTCCGCATAGTCCAGCCCTACCGTGCAAGTCCAGCCACGCAGATCAGGCTGTGGCTTATTGGTCTTGAGGATCTTTTCATAGTCTGTCACGCTGATCTCCTGAAATCCGGCCCGCAAGCCCATTCGCTTTGTCAGAAAATCGCCGTTTTGCTCCGGGTGCTCCACCCAGTCCCGGTATTCGTCCGCCGTTTCTTGAAACAGATCCGGCAGATAAAACAGGGATGGATTTGCCATGTACCAGTTTTCCGGATCATGGACCTGCTCCCGGGTCTCCACGCAGCAGATGAAGGGAAGAAAGCCGTTGTCCGGCTCGTTTTCAAATAAGATCCGCCGTCCTCTGGCCAGATAGTCATCCAAAGGCCCGTCATTGACTTCGCCGTTGGAGGTAAAGATTCCCACGCGGGGCTGAGCTACCTTGCCCTGACCGGTAATAAACACCTTGATGTTGTTGTAGTTTTCAAACTGGTGGACCTCGTTAAAGATCACCATGCCGGAACGCATACCGTCTCGCCCCTTGGGGTTGTTGGTGCGGCCCTTGACCACGCCCCGGTTTTTTCGGCCCTGCACCAGCTCCTTTGTGTGGTAGTAAAACCGCTTCAGCTTCTCTTCGTTCTTGGGTAGCTCCAGCGTGTTCACCAGATCCAACACCGGCGTCATGGCCTGTTCCTCGTTATTGGCGCAGATATCTACGTTGTAGCTGCCAACCGGGTTGTAGGGAGAGGTGGCGCACATGGAGATAAATGCGATAAAGCCGTCCTTTCCCGCGCCACGGCCAACCATGGAAAACAGGGTCTTCCACCGGGGCCGTCCGTCAGAAGTGTAGGTGCACATCCAAAGCGCCGTCAGGAATTGCTCCCACAGGAAAAGATCTTTATACGGGAAATAGCGGGACAAACTCAAATACCGCCGAAGCTGCTCTGTATTTACCAGCAGATCTTCTGTCTCAAAGCACCGCCGGATATGCGCCGCCAGGGCGTGCTGCTCCGGGCAGGCCCGGGGCTTGTCCGCCTCCACCGCCTCCAGATACGCCTGGACCTCCGGCGGCAGCTTACAGTTCATCGTCCATGCCTCCCGGCACGTCCGATTTTGCGGCGGCGTCCTTAAAGCCAAGTGCCGTCCATACGGCCAGCATTTGCCGGGCAACCTGAATTTCCAAAGACACGCTGCGATTTTCCGTAATGCGGCCCCGGTCATCCATTACGGAAAGACCGCGCTCAGCCACATCCGTCTGCAATTCCTGCCGCCGTACCCAGAAGTCCAGATACTCGTCCACCTTGTCGGTGTACGCTTTTTCCAAAATGCCTCTGGCTTCCAGATTGTCCAGCATGGACTTTTTCAGTTCCCGGTACTGTTTGGTTTTTCTCCAGTCCTTTGTCTGCTCCATAAGGCTCCTCCTTTCCCGCTTCTTTCCATCCGGCGCACACGGCGGCTCTCGCATGGCAGCCAGAGCCGCCGACAGGAGGATCAAACCCGCTGCGGCGCAAGCGCCGCCGTGTGCGTCGGGGGAATGTGTCCGAATCGGACCGTGCCGCCCCACCGCGTCTACATCAATACCCGCGCATCCAGCGCAGGCCTTCGGCGCAGGCAGGGCGGAAGCTCCGGCTCATGACCCGGCCTCCGTGGTAGGGCACGGAGACCGGAAGGGAAGAAAGAGTGAAGCCGGCACAGGGGCCGGGTCACAAACCGGATCGTGTTTTTCCATCAGACAAAATCAGCTTTGCCTTCGCCCTGCAAGTCGGGCTTAGCAAATTGGGTGGATCAAAGACCGGCGGTAGCCTTCTCAGCCAAAATCAGGGCTGGCTTTCTCAAGACTCCGCAGGGCTCTGCCAGATATTGCTGGCCCAGCTGGACGCTTTCCGTAACCAAATCTGCTTCTGTGCCTTTGCACCCGGCAGCATGTCTCCAAATCGGTCCATCCACTGCTTCTGTGCCCTTGCACCCGGCAGAATCATTTCCGCGCCCGCGCCGCCTGCGCGTCACGGCGCCGCGCCCGCCCGTCGGCTCCTCTTTTGTCCTGGACCCACCCGATTAGCAGCGAACAGGGTAAAGCCGTTTTTCTCGATGGGGGGTTAATCCCACCGCTCAGCGGTGATTGGCAAGGCCTTTGGCTGAAATTGCCGTTGGCTCTCTGGGTGCTCCAGCTCGTGGCATTGCTTGCACAGCACCTCAAGCTGGCGTTGGCCCGTATCCGGATCAAACACGCTCAAAGCCAGGTCAGGCCGCTGCCGAAGGTGCTTGACGTGATGCACGATGTACCCCTTGCGGTAACGCCCCGCCGCCTTGCAGTGCTGACACTCGTACCGATCCAGCTGGAGGACTTCCAGCCGCAGCGCCCGCCATTCTGGCCAAGAATAAAATTTATACTCATGGCCCGCCGCCAGCAGTGAGACCAGCTCTTGAAGTCTTGCGCCGGATATACCGGCACCGGCCATCTGTTCCACGGGCTATCACCTCCGGGCAAAAACAAAAGCCGATGCCAATACCCGCCGCAACGGCGGAGCATTAGCACCGGCTACAAGAGCACAGGCCAAAAAACAATGCAAAACAAAAACCGGTACCGACGCCCCCAACGCTGGGGATCATCGGCACCGGCTAATCATCGAGCACTGGCCACGGTCAATTTTCACGAGATGGATTGCTTTGCAGTTTCGGCACCAGAGCTGGAGATTATCCGCCACGGTGTCCGGTCTGATTGCCTGGCTGGTCTTGTGTCGGCAGACCGGGCAAACTGCATATCCATCCTTTATGGCAAGTTTATCACCGTTTTTAGGCGTTTGCAAGGCTTTTCCCTCACTTTCTTGCAGTTGTCCGTAGATATTCCGTAGGTTTCAAGAGGATACGCTATCTATAGATAGTAATACTAAACTTTGTTATTAAAATAAAAGCGCTATTTTTCGGGAAGCAGATACCGGCTGTATCCGTATAGCCCCCACCCGCCCAGCTGTGGCCGGTCCCGGCCCTGCATGGGCAGCGGTGTGGCGCCCTTGGGCAGCCGCACCATGCCGCTCTTGCAGGTGGTCACCTCGGGCAGCGGGATGTACTTGCTCAGTGCCCTGGAGCAGCCCCACGGGTGGCGCCCCACCTCCGGGGCCTCCTTAGTGAAATAGATCGCCAGCCCACGGTAGCCGCCATCTGACAGCACCCGCGCCCGGTCCCAGCGCACATCATAGGCGCTGCCCCACGTCCGCCAGAGGTACTGCACCATGGCCGGAGGAAAGTCCTGATCCCGAAGAAACACGTGGATGTGGAGCCGGTGGTCGCCGTGGAGGCCCTCCACCCGGTAAACGTAGTAATCCACCGGTCCGCGCTGCCACCGCCTGAGACGCTTCGCGAATGCGTCCCAAATCCGATCTACCCCGGCCCGATCCGGCGGGAGGTGGTCATCGTCAAAGGTCAGCGTGTAAAAAATACCGTCATAGCCAAACAGCGCCAGCCGCAGTTCCAGTTTGTCAACGGTGGTGCGGCTGAGGGCCGGCCCACACCGGCCCCGCACCGCCCCCGGCCCGTAGCGACGGAGATATCCGTAGTTGTCCGTCACCAACGCCTTAACCAACGGCCCCGCCCGTTGCCGGACGCACACAAACGGATCAGCCATCGGCAGGAGGCTTCGCACGGCTCAGGCCCAGCGGCTTACTGTCGCCATCCCCGCAGATGATCCCATCTCGAAGGCTTTCCATCAAACGCTGCTTGAGTTTGAGGCAAAGATCCAGTTTTGCGCATTCCACATGCGTATCAACTGCCACACAGCCAGAATTACCATACAAGCGATGCTCAATGACCGTTGAGCGTTTTTCCGGGCAGTCCTTGCAATCTGGCAAGCCCATATACGGTACGCGATCAATTTTCATTGGTTCATAACTCATTTTTTCAGTTTCCATGCCTTACCTCCCGTATTTGATCTTTTTCGCGTTTGGATACCGATCCGAGAAACGGATCAACTCCGCCTTTCCGCTGATGATCTCCGCAAGCACCCGGTCCATGTGCTCCTGTCGGACGTCCGCCTCCGGGTTCCGGCAGTCCAGCGCCGGTCTGTATTCTTTTCTCACCTCTGCCCATGCTTCGGTGAGACGCATAATGCGATCATAGCCCCAGCCCTCCGTCTGGTGGATCGCGATCTGCAATGTATCAATGTCGAATTGCGAGGTTATAACCATCGTTGCCTGAAGCAGCCGGTTGGTCTCGTTCTCCCACCGTTGCAAGTATCCAGATTGTTTGGCCATCTTACTTCCCCCTTAACAAGTGCAGTTTCAGCCACAATGGAATGTCGGCGGTTAAAATGCTTTTGAAATAAAACACGATAAACGCAATGCCAGCGGCTATGACCAGCGTCCAAAAGGCTATAATCATCCAGTCTTTCCGTTTCATTCAGCACCGCCGTCCTTTCTCTCGCCGTAACTGCAAAAATCATCGGGGTTACGAGATTGCCACGAATCTTTTTGTGCGTTGCCATCCGAATAGATCTTCAGGCAAACTCCTAAATCATAGTGCTTGCAGTCCTTGCACCGCGTCACGACCACGGCATCCACGGTGGGAGCTTTTTCGATCAAGCCAAGTAAGCCGTTCCAACCAGCACAATACACCGCAGGGACAACATCTCTGCTGCACCGGCCCACGCCCAAATCATCAACATCAATCAGCCTCATGGTCAGCACCTCCGTCATGCACCGTTGTGTACTTCCAAATCAGCGTGTTCAGCCTTCTCAGCCCCTCCATGGTGATTAGGTCCTGCGCACACAGCTCGTCCCGCAGGCGCTCCAGCGCTTCGATTGGGGCCACGTCGGCGGCTGCTGGCGAGGCAACAATCTCCATTGCCATGGCACCGTCGGAACCGTCCACCCATTTCGCCGCCATTACCGCGCTTACGGCAGTTTCCCGTTTAATGTATTCAGCCATGTCAGCCCTCCTCCACATAGCACCAGCTCTGGGGCGCGCGCTTGATTGTCACCGGCTCCGAGCCAAATTTCGTTTCACGCAGACGAGTAAACTTGTCCAACCCCCTCGGCTGGTCATAGATCAGCAGGCCGGAGATATGCCAGCCGTAACAACGTCCCTTATCGCCGACATAAGCTATAATTTCTGCCTGAGATAAGCACGTCGCAGGGGAAAAGGCGGCATTTGTCGGACACCATAGCCTGCCTCCATCGTATGTGATCGGGGCGATCCGCTCACAGGTAAACTCGCCTATGACCTTGCCGTTTCCTTTATTTGCACCTTTCGGATTC
>ERZ1032651.149-NODE-149-length-21548-cov-8.060671_pt1 | contig 21548 bp, 27 predicted proteins | sample MGYA00518732_ERZ1032651 | MGnify/ENA primary metagenome ERZ1032651 (study PRJEB33719, sample SAMN04261399) | wastewater metagenome | biome: periurban shantytown; feature: human; material: feces | host: Homo sapiens | place: Peru: Lima | collected 2013-01-03 ...
GTCCCAAGCGGCAGATTCCGTTACAGGAGAAGTGTGATAACCACCATGGTCATAGGAATCAAGATGTCCCCATGGGTCAGAAGTAATATCTGCACCGCAATCGTTACATATATAGTGTTCACGCACAACTGCGTCGTGATGGACGGTTTTGTACTGCGCATCATGGTGAACGGTGGTGTACTGGGCGTCATGATGCACCGTCTTGGTCTGTGCGACCCAGTTGTGTGTGTGGGACGGTGTCGGTGCAGGCGTGGACCCGCCGCTGGAGCTGCCACCGGAGTTGCCACCGTTGCTGCTTCCGCCTGACGGCTGGGACGGGGTGGGCGTTGAGCTGCTGCCACCGGAGCTTCCGCCGTTGCTTCCACCGCCGTTGCCGGAGCCTGAGCCGCTGCCGTTGGAGCTGGCGCTGGGCCTCGGCGTGGGGTCGGGGCGCTTGGCCGTGGAGGTGCCGGACTGGGCCGTCTCCTGTGCGGCTGCGGTCTCCTGGGCCGCCACCTCGGCGACCTCCTCGTCGGCGTTGGGGCTGGCCTGGACGTTTGCCTGGACGCGGCCCACGACGGCAACGCCCGCATCGCCCACAAGCGTCTCGTCGCCCGCGCGGACGGCCTCCGCCACGTCGCGCACGACCTGCTCAAGGTCGTCGCGGCTGACGTCTGCGGCCTCGATGCGCTCGAAGGCGTAGGGAAGCTCCGGGGCATCGCCGTCCGCCTGGGAGGACTCGGCGGCAGAGGCACCGTCCGTGGCGTCACCGTCCGTGACCTCCCTCTCCTGGGCCGTCACCGTGGCGGGGTCGCACACCCGGTACATGGACCCGTCGGCGTTGACGGGCGTGATCCAGGACACCTGGTAGTCGCCGGCATCGGCGACCAGAAGGTGCTCGGTGCCGTTGGCGGCGTATGCGTGGTAGAAGTCCACGCCGCCGTCCGCGCTGGTGACGTGGGCGATGACCGGGGATGACGTCTCGGCGTCCCAGCCGTCGGCGGAGACCCCGACGGAGAGCCAGCGCTCGACCACCGGCTCCTCGGAGGGGGCTGCCTCCTCGCCCGCCACCGGCTCGGGGGCGGTCGCCGGCTGCGCGGTGCCGCCCATGCCCCAGGCGATGCCGCAGCCGATGCCCGCCACGAGCACCACGCCGCAGATGCCTGCGGCGATGGCGCGGCTCCTCCTGAACTTGCGCCCGAGGAGCGTCACGGTCGCATCCTCCCTGGCATCCTTGTCGCCGTCACCCCGCTGCTCAGGCGGCGTCATCACCGTCGTCTCGTCTATCCGCGTCTTGTCGTTCTCATCCATGACCATCAGTCCTTTCGTCTGGTCCCAACATCCAATCTTTTTTGCGCCTATGCGAGGAACGCCTGCCAGCACAGGTGCCCCAGGAGGGCGGCCAGCATGACGAGCACCGCGAATGCGACAATCCGCAGCACCTTGTCCGGAAGCGTCACCCGCCCAAGGCGCTCGACCATGCGCGTCGCCTCCTTGGTGCGCTCCTCAAGGTACTTGGCATGGCGCTCGGTGAGCTGGCGCACCGAGTCGAGGATCGCGTCCTCGGCACGCTGCCTTGCGCCCTTGTCCCTGGCCTCCACGGACCTGGCGGCCAGCTCGTCACGCTGGCGCTGCTCGCGTATCAGGCCCTCGCAGCCCTGCACGAGCTCGGAGACCAGGTCCAGCACAGTGTCCATGTCGTCCTCTAGGCCGCTTCCGATGCGCGAGAGCTCGGCAACCTGCGCCCGCAGCTCGGCCACCGCGTCACCGGCGTCACCGGGCAGGTCAGGCGTCGCTGGGCCAGCCTCCGTGGGTTTCGGGCTATCGGCACCATCCCGTGCCTCCAGCTTGTTCTCGGGCGGGTCTCCCGGGCTCTCGTAGCCCTCCATCATCCTGGCCGCGTCCGTCCTGTTCAATGCCATCCGCGATCATCCTCCCTTGCGTCATCATGTGCCCGTCAATCATACGGGAACGCCCACCCGGAGGCGGCGTCCCATGGTTACACGCCCACGGCTCCGCAGATGCCAAATGCTCGCTATAGCTATATATGTAGCACACTGCTATGCTACATATATAGCATACCACAATACTGCAATGCTGCATAGCCACAATCATAGTCTGCAACAATGATTGTTGTATAGTGCGCATGATGGTGCCCCGCCTTTTTGACGTGTCGCAGGCGAACCTAGCGCTCCTCGCCGCGCGTGTCCGTCCGTTCCTGGGTGCGCTCGCCATCGTGCCCACGCGTCTGCTCCTGGGGATGGGACGCACTTCCGGCACCGGCACCGTAGGTCCTGCCGGCCTTGGACTTCCTGGAGGACACGCTGCGGCGCAGCTCGTCCGCGCCGCGCCAGTACGCTAGGATGGTGCGCCTGACCTCCGGGTCCTGGGCGACCTCCTCGGGCGGCCTCTTGAGTCTGAGCTTTGGGATCTCGCCGATGGGTGCCCCCTTCATGGCGTGCGCCGCCTTGCGGTAGTCGAGGTAGGTGCGCTCGATGTCCGCCAGGTACGCCCTGCGCTTCGCGTCCAGGGCGGCCTCCGGGTGCGCGGCCTCGTAGCGATGTCGCGCGTTCTGGTCGAACCGCTTCCCAAGCCCATCGGAGTCCAGGTCGGTGTCCAGGCGCGAGACCGAGAAGGCGTAGCGTGCGTTGTCGCGGTCCGTGGCGTACATCCTGCCGCCACGGAACTCGGTCTCCACGCCGAAGCGGTCCAGGAGGTCGCGGTACTCCACGACGTCCGTGGCCCTGGTGGCGGCCAGACGGCAGAGCTCTCGTAGGTTCGTCTTGTACGACTCACCGCCGCGCTCGGCGATCTCCCTCTCCAGCTTGGATGGCTGCCTCTTGTGAACCATTACGTTGCCCTTGTCGCGCTCCACGGCCCTGAGTCCCCAACGCTCGTCCATCTCGCGCACGCGCTTTGCCCTGACTGCCTTTGCCTTGCGGCTCAACCCCTCGTCAAGCCGCTTTCCGGTCACCAGGTCCGTCCGGTTGATGACCATGTGGACGGCGTACCTGTGGGTGCCATCCTCCTTGCAGTACTCGTTGTGCAGGGCGAACACGACCTCCTGGTTTGGGTAATAGGTCTTCGCGTACTCCTTGGCGTACCTCATGCAGTCCTCCGGGGAGAGCTGTCCGCCGTTCACGTCACACTCGTCCGGGTTGAACCCGAGGATCTGGTGGTAGAGGATCGTGTTCGGCACCGGCTTGCCGTCCTTGCCGACTCGGGCCGACTTGTTGTGACCGAACTTGTCCCGCGTGCGGCTCATGAACCACGCCCAGCGTTTGACGTCCTTGCACCTCTCCATGTTCTGGCTGTCCCGCAGGAGGACCTTGCGGTCATCGTTGATGTAGCCGCGCAGGTTCTTCCCGTGTCCCACGCTGCTTACCGCCCTCTGCTTGATGATTGTCACTCGCGCATTACCTCCGGCTGTCCCGGCGCTGGCCGGGTGTATTCTTTACCCAAGGATGTTTTTGCCGACGAAGGGAAAAGCCATGGCAGACAACGAGAGCGCGACGACCGAGCAGCAGGCGCAGCCTATGGGCGGGACGACCGTCAACGTGACCGTGCAGTATCCCGGAGGCCAGAAGCCGGTGAAGAAGGTCACCTACGTTCTCCTTGCCTTCTTCCTGGGAGGCCTCGGCATCCACAACTTCTATGCCGGCAAGACCGGCCTCGGCGTCTTGTACCTGATCTTCTGCTGGACCTTCATTCCCGCCATCGCGGCCTTCATACAGGCGATCATCGCACTCTGCAAGACCGCAGACGCCGACGGGTGCATCGTCCTCTAGCGCCCGCCAACTCCCTCCTCGCGCAACGCCCGGTGTGCCGCATGGCATGCCGGGCGTTGCGTCCTTTTCGGGCATCTAGTAAACGCATCCGCTGAGGCCATTGCTCACGCCCCTTCTGCCGTAGTAGTGGAGGTCGAGCTGGTCGTGGAACTCGCGCAGGTCTATCTCGCCGCGCACGTACTCCCCGGCAAGCTGCTTGAAGAGTGGCGAGACCTCCAGGCCCTCGGCCTCGTTCGCTGCGACGCCGAACTCCACGGCCTCGGCGCATGAGTATGCCCGCATCGCGTAGCCCATTGCGGCTGTCTCCCTCTGGCCCATTGTCACCTCTCGTCGTTGACGTACCGGAAGCTCAGTCCGCACACCGACGACTTGCGGATCGCGCTCGTGCTCACCCAGGCTGACCTGATTGCGTACTCCCTCGCGGCGGCGCACACCGACGGGAAGGTCCGCCCGGTTTCCACGCAACGGACCGGCTTTCTCCCCGATGGCTTCTTGTGGCGGAAGAAGCAGGCGGACGGCTTCTGCTCGTCAGCAAGGTAGAAGTGCCGTCCGCCGCAGGTGCTCCCGTCACCAATGGCCCTGTGCATCGACGAGACGGAGCGCCCGACGGCCCGCGCGGCAGCGCAGATGGATGGGAACCGCCCGCCGGTCTCAAGGCAGATGACGGGCTTCATCGTCACCACTCCTCCTCGTCGTACTCGGGTGCGTCAAGGTTGATGATCACGTGATGCGCCTCCGCCTCCTGGCGAAGCGAGATGAGCGCTTCGCCGACCTTGTCGAACGCGTCCATCTCCTTGTCTAGCACGCGTGAGACCTCGTTGGCGTCATACGCCTTCTCGCCATAGGTGTTGAGGAACTTCATCATCTGGTTGAGGTTGGTGCCGTGCTTGGTCAGCTCCCAGTTCAGCCGCACGAGCGGCTTGGTGTCGATGACCGTGATGGGGCGGTCTCCGTAGACGGCTGCGTTGCGGACGTACTCGGAGACGGAGAGCCCAGCACGCTTTGCCTTTTTGCGGAGTAGCCTTTGCTCGGGGTCGGTGACGCGAAAGCACGTCACGTGCTTTTTGTTTTCCACTTGTCCCATACCTCCGTTTCTGTTTTTCGCTTTTTGAAATCACTTGCCTGGGACGTTGCCCCAGCGCGTTTGGAACTTTTCGTTTTCGACGGTGCCGCCGCCGGCGTTCGAGAGTTTTTATTTTTGGGTTTTCAGCCTGACATGGAAGACATAGGAATGTGAACTATCACATTCGCTGTGTCTACCGTGTCAAGCGTCCGAGAGACAGCCTCTAGAGCTGGCTCTTGGCAAGATGGTAGCGCAATGCAAGGCCCACGTCAGTGGGATTTGTATTACACTACCCACATCTTGCAACCCGGAGGGCGACGCAGTCGGTGAGCACCGGTGTTCTTCCGGTGCGAGAGCGTCCTGGGGCCTTGGGAGGGGGTGCCGCCGCACCCTCCCAAGGCCCCAGGACGCGGCGGTTCCGGCGCGTACCGTGCACCGGAACCGGCAGGGCCCGGGACGGGTACGTCCCGGGCCCTGCCTTTGCGTTCTTCGATTTTCGTCATGGAGGGAGGCGGGGGACCGCATTCCTCGCTTCGAGAAATCGGCGCACCGGGAAGCGCTTGTACCGCGCGAGGCGGTTTCAGAAAGTGCGGCAAGGATGGGGACGGAGTCCCCATGCCCCGTGCTCCTCCACCTCATTGCCTCTGAGAGATTCGACGTAACCACCGCTAAGCGTCGATGACCTCTGCGCCACAGTTCGGGCAGTGGTGCCACGCGCTTCCGTCTGCCCTCTGGTAGTTGGCGTCGCCACGCCGCTTACACAGGAGCAGGTGGAGCCCGCCAGGGATTGCGGAGCCAAGGTCCTCCTCACCCGTGACCTTGCGGTCTGCGACCTCCCGTCGCCGTTGTCCATGCGCTCGGTCGTGTACTGCGAGACGTCAACACTCCGCAGGTCCCGCGTCACCTTGCGACGCTCCTCGTCAGTCACCTTCTCACGATCACCTCTCCCGCGTTGCCGCAACGAGAGCCCATCCGAGTGCTGCGATGATGACAATAGCAATGACGATTCCCAAAAGCATCTAGTCCTTTCTTCCAACGATGCGGTCGAAGTCTCGACGCATCTGGCGCATAGCTGCATCGCCGACCTCACGGCTGATGTCGCCATCGTCCTCGGCCTCGGAGACGCCGACCCCGCACTTTCGGTTACACCACTGCTGCACCGCAAGGGTCGCGCGTGCGTCGGCCAGGGAGCCGTGTGCCACGTCCTTGCCCCAGTCATACCCGACGTGGTCTGCCGCGAAGGTGAGCTTCTGCCACTTCCACGTATGACGCTTTGCGTCCACCACGCCGTAGAGCTCAGCGAAGTCGAGCATCGTGTCGTGAACCTCGGCATCCTCGCGCGGGTAGATTCCCACAGCGGCTAGGAAGCTAAGGTCGAATTTGACGTTGTAGCCGATGATCAGGTCGGCGGACGAGAAAAGCTCGGAGAGCTCCCGCTCGTCCTCGCAAATCTCCGGGCACATCGCCACACTCTCGGGAGAGATGTGGTTCACGGCCTCGGCCTGGGGCCATACGGTCACATTGCTGGGCCGATAGGCCCTGTCTCACATGGTCTTACCGTCCCCGTCTATGACGGAGAGCGTCAGGATCTCGTCCTTCCTGGGGTCGAGGCCGGTGGTCTCCGTGTCAAAGATGATGGCCTTGCTCATTGGCGTGTCCCTTCTGTCTGGGCGCGACTCTCTCACGCCCTCCCTTGCAGCTCATTGCGTAGGAGCCTCGTCACGAGCTGCGCCATGCTCTCGCCGGTGTCCAGCGTGTGCTCACGCGCGAGGCGGTGGAGCTCAACCGGAACCCTGACGTTCACGTTCGCGAACTCCTCGCCCTTGCTGTTGAGGTAAGTCCGCACCGCGCAGCCGCGCGACGCCCGACTGTCATATGGCATATCGACCTCCTTTCGCATCAGGCGGGTCCCCGGAGGCCTCCGGGGACCCGAACGGACATGTCCTTCGTGTTAGTACTTCTTCCAACGCACGATGGCAATCTCTCAGTCGCCGTTAGCGTCACGGCCCCGCTCGATCTCGCACTCCTGCACGACCTCCCAGAAGAGGTCGGTGCCGTCCTGGTCCTCCCACTCCGGGTGCTCCAGCGTCCAGCGCGGGACTATCTCCACGTCTCCGACCTGCACGCCGTCCTCGTTGCGAGGTATGTAGATGTCGTAGTAGCGCTCGAAAATCTCGTCGACGTCGAAGTCGTCCACGAAGTCGCCGAGCGCCGGGATGATGCCGTACTCGATGGCGTCGGTCTTGCTCGAATAGGACTCTCGCTCTGCCATTTCAGTCTCCAATCAAACGGAACACACAGGATCAGAAGGCGACCCCTCGATGACTGACGTGGAGGGGTCGCCAGAGAGACGGATGCGCTACTCCTCCCCGTCCTCGAAGAGTTCCCAGGCGACGAAGGCGACGTCGCCGTCGCGGAAGTAGGCCGCCCAGCGACCGGCAGGAAGCTCCTCGCCGTCGGAGGCGGTGATGTCGTCGCCGGAGAAGGACGTGAAGAAGCGCCAGGTCGGGAGGCCCTTGGCGTCGAGCGTGGTCTGCTCGTAGGCATTCCACTCGGACACGTCCAGCCAGACCTTGTACTCGTGGAAGCCGTCGCCGTAGCCGTTGGGGATGATGACGTCGAAGTGGTCGTCGCCGACGTGGACGCCGCCGTCCTCGGTGGCGTACCTGACGGTGCGGACGGTGCCGGTGTCGCTGATTCTCATTGCAGCGTCCCTTCTGCTCGATTGCCTAATTGCCTATACTCGTATACTACCATACTCGCACGCGAATATATGCGAGAATCAGAGAATCCCGGGAAGAGGGCTCCGAGTTTCCGCCCAATGGTTGCACGCCCCTGGACACCGACGCTGCCAGGGTGGTGACATGAAAAGCCCCCAGGCATCCGCCTGGGGGCTTAGGGAAGGAGCTAATTCAAATGGCCGCCATGCTGGCCTAACGGAGCCTAGTCTGTTCTCATCTGGTTCCAGCCATACTTCCAGAGTTCCGGACGAGGGGTGAACACGGAACCTGAGCCGGGGGCTGACCTCCGTGTAGTAGGCACGCGCCGCGTCTCGATGTCGATTCCAGACATGCGCCGCCTACTTGCCGCCGCGAGCCTCGGAGACGAGCTTGTCGGCAAGCGCCGTCGGGTCGTCGCCAAGCTCCTTGTCAACCACGCGGTAGACGAGATCGGCGATGCTCTCGCCGGTGGCTGCCGAGTGCAGCTTCATCATCGCGTGCAGCCGCTGCGGCACGCGGACGTTGATGTTGATCCAGCCGGCCTTCCTGGCGCGGGCGTAGCGACCCTCCTGCTTGCGCTCGGGTGCCGGCTCCTCCGCCTGCCCCGCGCTGACCGCACGGCTGACGATGGCCTCCTGCTCAGCCTTGGCGCGTGACGCGGCGTCGCCGAACACAATGGCACTGCTCTTCTTGATCTTACTGTCCATTGCCTTCCTCCAGTCCCTCGCAGACCTTCTCCGCGAGCTTGTCGAATACCTCTACCGCCTTGTTCCTTGGCGCGAACTCCGCCACCGACACCCCGGCTGCGGCAGCCTTCGAGAGGTCGGCGGTCCTTGGCACCTTGGTCAGGACCGGGATGCCCTCTCCGGCGAAGAAGTCAACGAGGCCTCGGTCGAGAATGCCGTAGGCATAGAAGCAGTTGATGATTGCGAACGCCTTGGCGCTCGTGCCGGACTCCCGGATGACGCCCAGCGTGCGCATGGTGGCCTCGGTGTCGCGGGTGGACGGGAGCACGGGGACGAGGATCAGGTCCGCCGCGCGGCACCAGTCCTCCACGCCCTCCTTGATGACGCCCGGGGTGTCAACGACCTGGTAGTCGCAGGTCTCGATGTAGTCCGGGTCGTCGCACGCCTCGTGGGTCGCGCCGCCCTGGCTGTCAACCGTCACGAACGCCACGGTCTTCCCGCGACGCTCCAGGGCGAACGCCAGCTCGTCGGCGATGGTGGTCTTTCCGACGCCGCCCTTCTGGTTGAGCATAAGAATCGTGTACATGTCAGCTTTGTCCTTTCCGCTGCCGCCTCGCGGCCTTTTGGTGCGCCTGCCCTGCCCTAGAACGGGATGTCGCCGTCGGCGAGGTCGGAGTCAACGGGCTGGGCACCGTAGTCACTCGCCAGATCCTCGGCGGAGAGGACCTTGTCATCGCCGTCCCTCCTAGGGGCGAGCACGACGTTCTCGGCGACGACCTCCAGGCGACTGCGCCTCTGCCCGTCCTCCGTCTCCCATGCGCTGTAGCGGAGCCTGCCGTCGATGGAGACGCCGCGACCCTTGGCGAGGAGCTTGGACAGCGCCTCGGCGCGGGCACCGAACACGACGCAGTCCACGAAGTTCGGTCGGTCCTCCCACTTGTCGGTCTGCTTGTTCCTGACGCGGTCGCTCACGGCCACGCCGAAGCGCAGCACGGGGGTCTTGCCGCCTGTTGCCAGGAGCTCGGGATCGCGGGTGAGGTTGCCGCTGATGACGACTCGGTTGATTCCCATTTCCAGTCCAATCCTCTCTTGCCGGGGCCGACCTGTCACGGCCCCTTGCCTGCAATTATCATAGCACACTACAACACTATACAACACGCAAACTATAGGAATATGAAGGTAGAGTGCCACATGACTATACACGCACCATGCGGCAAAGCTGCCAATGGGGGCTGCCTCTTAGTGAGACAGCCCCGGCGCCCAGGCGCTGTCCGCGCCTACCTTCGTCTCATGGCCCCCATGGCGTCCTCCGTGAACCTGACCAACGGATACTCGCAGTAGCCGGATCTCGCCTTTCTGCCCGTGTACTCATAGACTCCCAGGGAATCGAGCGTTTCCACCAGCTCCTTGCTCATGTTGTTGGTATCGAGGAATGCCAGGTCCGGCTCTGGCAGGCGTCCGAGGTTCACGGTCACGTTGCACCAGGTCTGCCCATACTCCTCGTCCCCACGGTCGGCAACCAGGGCCTCCACGGCCAGGTTGCCGGTCATCTGGTAGATCGTCCTCACAAGCGCGAGCTCGTGCTCGCTCCCCCACGGGTCCCTGTAGGTGAAGATTGTCCTGTTGGAGGCCATCTCAGTTGTCCTTTCTGCTGGGCTCTTACTGACAGTCATAGTGTACTATAGGACTATATGCCTATAGGCCTACACAACGTAACAACACGCAGACTACACATATAGCCAGCCATAGGACACGGGGCATGGGGACGGAGTCCCCATCCATGACAACGTAACGGCGATGACCTTCGTTATGCGATGAACCGCTCTGCGGCAGTGACAGAACAGGGGAGGTGAGCCTACCCGCCGCACTCTATGCGGCCCTTCGCGGGGTTTTCGACGCTTTCGATGGCCCGGAGAGTCCCCCATGAAACTCGTAGGGATGTTGGAAGGGTTGGAAACCCCGCGCACGATTGCACCCGACCGGCGAGCACGTCGTTGTGGGAAGATTGGGGCGTCATATCCGACCTGAGACAAAAGAGGCACCGATGGCCGGCAACAGCAGCCTGCACGCCGCAAGAGGCAGTGCGAACGATGAGTTCTACACCCAGTACTCGGACATCGAGGCCGAGATGAACGCCTACGTCGAGTACGATCCAGACGTGTTCCGTGGAAAAACGGTGCTCTTGCCCTGCGATGATCCGGAATGGTCGAACTTTACCAGGTATTTCGCCTCAAACTTCGAGCGCTTCGGGATCAGAAAGCTGATCTCCACCTCATATGCCAGAAGCGCCGGCAGTCGGCAGCTCACGCTGCGCGAGCGGGAGTCCCCGCTCTACGATGCGTCAAAGCATGACGAGCACGGCAAGGTGTTCACCCTGACGCGGGATGCGAACGCATCGGGCAGCATAGACACCGATGACATCGAGTTTTCCGGCTACCTTGAGGGGGACGGGGACTTTCGCTCTGACGAGGTCAGGGAGCTGCGCGACGAGGCAGACGTCATCGTGACAAACCCGCCCTTCTCTCTCTTCCGCGAGTTCCTGGCATGGATACTCGAAGCCGGCAAGAGGTTCGTGATCCTTGGCAACATGAACGCCATCACATACAAGGAGGTGTTCCCCTACCTCAAGGACAACGCGATCTGGCTCGGCTACAAGTCGCTGAGCAAGGACATGTACTTCGACGTCCCGGATGACCGCAAGGAATGGCTGCTCGCCAACAAGAGGGAGGGTTCGGCGTACAAGATCATCAACGGAGTCGTGATGGGACGCCTTGCCTCCGCGTGCTGGTTCACGAACATCGACCATGGGAAGCGCCACGAGACGCTGCTGTTGGACACGATGGAGCACAACCTCAAGTACAACAAGCGCCTCATGAGGAAGCTGGAGGGCAGCTACGGAAAGGCGGAGTACCCGCACTATGACAACTACGACGCCATCGAGGTGCCGTTCGTGGACGCGATCCCATCGGATTACGACGGCGTGATGGGCGTGCCCATCACGTTCCTGGACAAGTACAACCCGGAGCAGTTCGAGATCGTCGCCTTCCGCAAGGGGGCAGACGGCAAGGACCTGGTCTTCACGAGAGAGAGAGAGAGAGAGTACAACCGTACTTTCGCATCCTTGCTCGACTGCGATAGCGGGGATGATAAAGAACGCGGAGGGGAGGATAGATGGCCGCATCACCTACGCCCGCATCACGATACGCCGGAAAGGGAGCCGGTAGACCTGGCCTTCCCGCTGGCGACAAACCTCAGCAACGGCCTGGTCAATGACTGCAAGGTCAATGGGAGCAAGACATATGTGCGCATGCTCGTCAGAAGGAAGGTGAGCGCAGGAGATGAGAACGACACTGCACACGGATTGGACGGTCGGCGATGTATGCCGCGGCTTCGTCTTCGACAGGAGCGAGGGCAAGGGCCTCTACGGCCTTGACGGCAGGCTTGTCATCCAGCCGGAGTACCAGCGCAATTACATATATGGTGACGGAAAGCGCGATGTCGCCGTGGTCGAGTCACTGCTCAAGGGCTACCCGCTCGGTCTCATCTACTTCGTCAGGAACGAGGACGGGATGTACGAGGTGCTGGACGGCCAGCAGCGCATCACGTCATTCGCACGCTACGTCAATAAGTCGTGGCCCTTCGCCGTGGAGGTCGGCGGCAAGCCGCGCTACTTCGACAGTCTCGACGCGGACCAGCGGCGGCGTGTCGTGGATGCGCCCCTCACGGTCTATGTGTGCGAGGGGGAGCCAAGCGAGATACAGGAATGGTTCGAGACCATCAACATCGCTGGCGTGCCGCTGGTCAAGCAGGAGCTGCGCAATGCCTCCTACCACGGACCGTTTGTCACACGGGCACGCGAGGTCTTCTCCAACACGGGAAACTCGAACATGAACCGATGGAAGACCTATGTGCGCGGCGACCCAAAGCGCCAGGCGATCCTTGAGGCCGCCCTGGACTGGGTGAGCGGAGGAAAGATCGACGAGTACATGGCATCACATCGCCACGACAGCGAGATAGACGAGCTCAGGAACCACTTTGACACCGTGATTGACTGGATCGACTCCACGTTCGACTACACGGGCGGCGAGATGTGTGGCCAGGAATGGGGACGGCTGTATGAGGCCTACGGCAGCCGCCCATATCAGAGGGCCCAGGTGACGCAACGCATCGAGGAGCTTCTGGGTGACGAGCAGGTCACCGACAAGCGCGGCGTCATCGAGTACGTGCTCGGCGGAGAGCGGGACACCCGCCTCATCAACGTCCGAGTCTTCGACAAGAGGACCATAGGCGAGGTCTACCGCAGGCAGACCAAGGAGGCAGAGGGGCGCGGTGTGTCAAACTGCCCGCTCTGCGCCATCGGTGCTGGCCCCAACGCCGCCCGCATCTACAGGCAGAGCGAGATGGATGCCGACCATGTGACTGCCTGGAGCAGGGGCGGTGCAACTGACAGTGAGAACTGCCAGATGCTATGCAAGACCCACAACCGCGCCAAGGGAAACCGCTGAGCAGACTATAATGGCCTCGCACCCGCCCATCCATCCCGGCGGGTGCCGACTCGGACGGCGGTGCCTTCCGCCCTTTCCGCAGACGGCCCCGGGAGGAAGGCCCTCCCGGGGCCGTCTGATGTCACTGCCGCGCGATGCGGCGGGGGCGGGAGGCGCGCAGCATCCTCGCCGACCATATGCCTGACAGGTACGCAAGCCAGGCACCTGCGACCACCACGACGGTGGCGACAATGAACTCCATGACGTCGCCCCACGTCCCGCCATAGGCCCTCGCGCAACCCAGCGCGTCGGCGTAGAGTAGGGCACCAAAGGCAATGCAGCCCCAGCCCCACGCGTGCATCCGCCAGATCCTCTTCCTCATCTTCCGTCCCTTCCGTCATGCCGCAGATGCGGCGGGCTATAAGACAATATGACTACAAGACACGCGTGGCGGCACGCTATAGGGCTGCGAGACTATATGACCAGATATATAGCGTGCGCGAGGACTACAAATGTAGTTGCCTATATTGCCTATATTTGTAGTCCGCACGCGTCGTCACTCGGCGTAGTCCCTCATGTCGCGGAACGTGACGGAGCCGTCGCCCCTGACGTCACACCAGCGTGACCAGCGCCCCCGCATGCCGACCGTCACCCAAGACGGGCTCCAGGTGCCCCCACCGGAACAGTCCTCGCGCCAGACCTCTATGCGGTCGAGGTATCCCTTGCGGCCGCTCCTGGGCCACCACCTGATCCATGCGGCCTTTGCGCCCCGGGAGAGCGCCTTGAGGTCCGACTCGAACGGATACTCGAAATCATCGACATCTTGGCGTCCCTTCTGACCGTGGCCCTGATAGCAGAAGTATAGCACACTACAACACTATGCAACACGCAGACTATAGGACTATATGCCTACATGTCTACCATGCAAGATAACACGCAGACTACACATATGGTCAGCTACAGAGCACGGGGTATGGGGCTTGTGGCCCCATCCTTGCCACGTAACGGCGATGACCTTCGTTATGCGATGAACCGCTCTGCGGCAATGCCAGATCAAGAGAGGACAACCTCCCCGCCGCACTCCATGCGGCCCTTCGCGGGGTTTTCGACGCTTTCGATGGCCCGGAGAGTCCCCCATGAAACTCGTAGGGGTGTCGGAAGGGTTGGAAACCCCGCGCACGATTGCACCCGACCGCGCCCGCCTTGCGGCGCTTGTGGGAGAATGCCCGGTGACGTGCCGGACAGACGAATGGAGAGAAGATGGCAGTTACCGTCGAGGACCTTGACGCGAAGATCGAGGCGAAGCGCCGCGAGATAGCGCAGATGGAAGACCGCCGCCGCAAGCTGGTGGCGAAGAACAGGGAGCAGGAGCGCAAGTGGGCAGCCGCCCTCATGGCCGAGGCCGGGCGCAGGGTCGTGGAGGCTACCGGCTGCGACTGGTCGCGGCTGGACCTTGGGGCGCTGTCCCAGTTCCTCGCCGAGCACGCCGAGGAGGCGTCGGCGCTGCTGGTGACGCCGGAGCGCACCCCGGCGGAGGCCCACGAGGCGCTACTTGCCCTGACGAGGCCGCCGCGCCCGCAGCAGGCGCAGCCCGAGGGCCAGCAGCAGTAGGCGGTCACAGAAAAAGCCCCCTGAGACGGCCAGGGGGCTTTCAAGGCTGCTCGGTCATCCCAAGCAGAAAGGACTGTTACGAGTGTAGCACGTTTCCGCCGGGCCGTGCTGGCAGGCTCGCGGTTTCCCGGCGTGTCCTCATATGGAGCATAGGCCAACGGCGGCTGCCGGACAGCGCGTGCAGGTGCGATGCCGTATGGACTATAAGCCCATAGGACTACAGAACTACAATGCCACATTGCTATACAACCACATGACACGCAGACTATACATGTAGTATGATAGCCTGCAACAGGCACAGACAGAGGGGAGCGCCATGAACGAAAGGCGATGCTTCTACTCCAGGGTGGATCTCTACGACTCGCCCGAGGCGAAGCTCATAGAGTCGGAGCCGAACCCTGACTCCACGTTCGTCATACTGTACGAGTTGGCGGCATACGTCCAGGCGAGGCGCGTGGACGCCAACGGTGACGGCAGCTTCTCGGTCGTGACCGACGCAGGCGTCCTCTCCGAGGCAGAGGTTCTTGCCGCCATCAACGCCACGAGCCACCGGACGAGCGCCGCGAAGCTCCACGCGGCCTTGCGCGTCCTCAGCATGTACCCGCCGTTCGAGTACTTCGCGTACTCCGAGGAGGAGGCCGACCAGAAGACGCCGGAGTGGTTGCGATGAGGCTGAGCGGACCGTGGTGCAAGCTGCACCTGGAGCTCTTCGACACCGAGGAGCTGAAGCTCATCAAGGGGATGCCCGGCTCCGACGAGCTCATCGTCATCTGGTTCGAGCTCGTCATACTCGCCGCCAAGCTCGGCTGTGACGGGAGGCTGCTGTTCCTACGCGAGACGCCCTATACCGACGAGATGCTTGCGGCGACCCTGGCCCGCAGCGTGCCCGCCATGCGCAACAGCATCTCGACCTTCATCCAGCTCCGCATGATGGAACGGGTGGACGGTGTGTACGCCATCTCCGACTGGTCGGAGAATCAGGACTCGCGGGCCCTCAACGCGATCCGCGAGGGAAACCGCGAGCGCAAGGCGGCAGAGCGTGCCCGCAAGAGGAGCTGCGGGTCCAGGAGCTCCAAGCGGCAGGCCGTCGCCGCCTATCTTGCCGAACACCCACAGGCCACAAACACCGAGGTCGCCGAGAGGACCGGCGTGAGCCGCCCGACGGTCATCAAGTACCGCAGCCAGGCTGTGTCGGCGCTCCCGGCATCCACGGACGCGGAGGGGTCGGAAGGTGTCAAAAACGGTGACGAAAAAGTTTACGGTGTAAAAATTGACACTGTAAAAGTTGACAGTTTTGACAGCAAAGTTGACGTAAAAGTTGACAGCGAAATTTACACCGGTTTTGACAGCGAAATTTACACCCCCAATGACAGCGAAACCGCTGGTACGGAGCCTGTCGCGGGCGAGAGCGCCACTGTAAAAAACGCGTCACGCCCTAAGAATATAGATGATAGATATAAGAGATCATCTACATCTACAGCTGGGAGACCGCATGACCTCTCGGAGGTGGAGGCGTTCTTCGCGGAGAGGGGCCTGACCGTGGACGCCCGCCGCTTCTGGGGGTTGAACGAGTCCCGTGGGTGGGTGACCGCCACGGGACGGCCCGTAGACGACTGGCAGCGTCTGGCGCTGACCTGGCAGGCCCACGAGCATGCGCAGGCACCACAGACGGAGGCGGTGCCGACCACCGCTACCCCCACGGTGGAGTCCGTGATGGAGCGCTACAGGGTCTCCCGCGAGGAGGCGCTTGAGCTCATGGGCTCGGGGCTGACGTAGGAATGCCCCTCTGAGCCACGGAGGGGCACCTCTCGCCGCAGCTTTCGGCCATTCGCGGGGGTTTCCCCAACACGAGGCATGACAGGGCCGCAAAGCGGCTCAGAATCGGCTTGTCGGCAAGACGGGCGGAAAGGACGGTTGCGATGGACGAGACGGAGACGAGGGAAGCCCGGGGCGACGCCCCGTGCGAGGACTACCGCGACGGCGAGGGGCTGCTGGTCTGCGGCAGGTGCGGCACCAGGAAGGAGGCCATGCTGCCCGGTCTGCTGGACCGCCCGCCACGCGTCGTGCGGTGCCGCTGCAAGTGCGAGCAGCAGGCCGAGGACGAGAGGCGGGCGCAGGCGGAGGAGAGGGAGCGCAGCCGACGCATCGAGCGTGCCCGCACCGAGTGCTTCAAAATCGCGCCCGCCTACGCGCCGATCACGTTCGCCGACGACGACCGCAGGACGCCGGAGCAGTCCGACATATGCGAGAGGTGGGCGGCGACCTTCGACAAGGCCGACCCCGCTGGCCTGCTGCTGTGCGGCGGCGTCGGCACGGGCAAGTCCTTCATGAGCGTGTGCGTCGCCAACGCCCTGCTGGATGCCGGCTACTCTGTGCTGCACACTGACATCGCCCACATCGTTGCCGAGATGGAGTCCAGCTTCGAGGGACGCGCCAAAAATCTGGAGCGGATCTTGTCCTACGACCTGCTGTGCATCGAGGACCTGGGGGCGCAGCGCTCCACCGAGTACATGATGGAGCACGTCTTCAACGTCATCGACGGCAGGTACAAGGCGGGCCGTCCCATGGTCATCACCACCAACTTCACCCTGGACCAGGTCTCCCACCCAGCCCCGTCAAGCCCATGGTGCCGCACCTTCGACCGCATCATCCAGTGCTGCTATCCGGTGACGTTCACCGGGGCAAGCAGGAGGCGACTGGCCGCCCTGGACATGCGCAGGGCCATGCGCGAGCGCCTGGGCATCCGGGGGCAGGAGCAGGGCTAGGGGGCGGCCACGCAGGCTATGGGACTATGTGCCTGGCAGCACATCATCCAATAATGCGTGCAGACTACAAGTATGGAATCCGTTCATGGTGCATGTGTAGTCTCATGGTCTGCGTGCATTGCAGACATATAGCGTTGCGTCCCTGTAGCCATATAGCCCTATAGTCCTGCAATCGGGACAGACCCGTCCTTAAGCCCTTGCCCTTCCTGCGCGTCACTGTCGGTCGAGGGCTGCCGGCGTAGCCGCCGTGGGGTAGGCGGGTCAACGGAGCGGTCGGCCAGCGGTGCGCCCTTGGCACCGTTGGCAGAGCGCGGAGTTGACGCGGCGGTGGGGGAGGAGACCAGACTTGGTAGGGGGTCGGAAGGGCGCACTTCCCCTTCCGACCGTTTCCCTGAGCCCTAGCGCCGCAGGTGGCGAGCGCCCGCAATCGACGGCTTTGTCCCGGCGTCCGCCGGCAAAATGCCCGCCCACCGCCTTGCGACCACGCATCCGTCCCTTGTGGTGCCCCGAGCGCCCGGCGGTCCTTCCGGGTCAGGCGGGGTGCGGCGGGCTCCTCGGAGCTCCACCCTCTCGTCTCGCGCCAGGGGCGAGCCACCCCATGCGCCCGTGGCAGAACACGTGCGCGAACGACGCCTTTGACCTGGGATATTCGCGGCCTCTCGCATGTAGCTCACCGCTGTTTGAAGCGCGTCTCCGCGCTGCCGTCCCGGCACGGCCCTATGGCTGCCGAGGACTTCGGGAGTTTTTGCATCCGCGATGCCGTGTCGCTCTGCTGCACCTAGCAAAAAGGGGGATTCCCTGCTAGAATGTATGGCGGCAGTTGCGACGGCGCATCTTCAATCCCTGCAAGTTGCGCCAGGCATGTCGCAGACGTGATGCCCGAAGCCCTCACGTTGGCCTATGGCTGCTTGGGAAAAAACCAGCCTTAAGCCACTGCCAATATAGCAACTTTCGCCCCGCTTGGCGCACGAAATGCCAAGCGGGGCGCTCTTTTGTGCCGTGAGCCTCCCTTGCCGGCTGGGGCGCGTTGGCAGACGCCGTGCGCCTGGGCGTGTCCCCAGTGGAAGGGAGGGATCACCAGATGATCCAAGACAACGAGAGGGACGCGCTTTGCAGGATGTTCTGCGCGTTCTGCCGCAGGACGCTCCTGAACGCCAGGACCGACGTGCTGCGGTCAAAGTCCAGGTCCGCACGCCGCGAGCTGCCGTTCTCCCAGATGCCGGAGTCGGAGCTGAGGCGGCTGGCCGCGCCCTGGGAGGGCATGGAGCCGGAGGCCGTGTTCTCGGCGAACGGCCACCTGATAGGGGTGGCCGACGAGTGGGTGGCGTCTGCCCTGGCCGGCCTGCCGGAGCGCGAGAGATCCATCGTGCTCTTGGCCTACTGGGCCGGCTGGAGCGACCGGATGATAGCCGAGGACATGGGCTGCCCGCGCTCCACCGTCCAGTTCCGCCGCGCTCGTGCCCTGGCGGCGCTCAGGGACGCGCTCGGAGGGGAGGGGGACGCGTGATCGACTACGAGACCGTCCTCGGGGCGACCCAGGGCGACGCGCTGTGCTGCCTTCGGGTGCTGGAGCACTTCGAGCCACTGATAGACCGGCTCTCCACGCACGCCTTCGAGGGTGACGGGGGACGGGCCTCCTACGGGCTTGACCAGGCGATGAAGACGGAGCTGCAAGGCAGGCTGCTCCAAGCGGTCCTCAAGTTCAGGGTATGAGGGCAGGCGGCGATGCGCATGGGTGGGCCTTGACCCACGTGGTAATATAAAAGTGTCAACAATATGCGTGTCGCCGCCACCAGAAAGGAGTTTTTTCTGATGGAAGACGGCAAGAAATCAACAATCGGCAACGACAAGAAGGCAACCAACGACGGCGTGACGGCACCCTACCGGCGCGGCGGCAAGAGCACCTACAGCGTCAGCGAGATCGCCGACATGCTCGGTGTGAGCAAGCCGTGCGCCTACGACCTGGTAAAGAGCGGGCAGTTCGCATACGTCTACGTCGGCTGCGCCATAAGGGTCTCCAAGTCCTCCTTTGACAAGTGGCTGAACCCAGATGTTTCAGACACATCGAAAAAGGAGCGTACATGACACATGGCAACGATCAAGCAGAGAAAAACGAACTTTTCCGTCATCTACTGGTATCTCAACGCTGACGGGATAAGGAAGCAGAAGTGGGACACCGTCTCAACGCGGGCCGAGGCAAAGCGCAGGAAGACCTTCGTTGAGTTCTACCAGCAGGAGAACGGACAGGTCCTCGTTCCCACCGAGGAGGCGTACCGGCTTGCGCAAGAGCACCCCGAGGCGGCGGCGCACCCCCGTTCGTCTGCGGTGTCGAAGTCATTCGGCACCGCAGTGGCCGACATCACCGTGATGGACTTCCTCAAGGTGTTCGTCAAGGTGTATGGGACGGCGACGTGGTCGCTGTCCACATACGCGAGCAAGTGCTCGTCCATCGAGCACTACATCAACCCGTACATCGGCGACTGGAAGCTCAGGGAGGTCACGACCGCGCGGCTGAGCGAGTACTACAACATGCTCCTCTCCGTGCCGGAGGTTCCAAAGGGCAACAGGCAGCCCGACGGGCGCTGCGTGCAGCCCGCCGGCGTGAAGAAGATCCATGACATCATCCGCTGTGCGCTCAACCAGGCAATCCGCTGGGAGTATCTTGACAGTAACTCGCGGAACCCGGCCACGCTCGCGACGCTGCCGAAGGACAAGAAGCGCCGGCGAAAGGTTTGGACGGTGGAGGTGTTCCGCGAGGCCGTCGGGAAAGCCGAGGACCCCATCCTCTCGCTTGCGATGCACCTCGCCTTCTCCTGCTCGCTCAGGTACGGGGAGATCGCGGGGCTCACCTGGGACGACGTCGTCATTGACGAGAACTCTATCGAGTCGGGCGACGCCTGCGTCCACGTGAGCAAGGAGCTCTCGCGAGTCACCGCCGTGGCGTTGCAGAACATCGGGGAGAGGGACGTCTTCTTCGTGTTTCCGACCCTCATGCCCCACTGCACCACCCGGCTCGTCCTCAAGGCACCCAAGACGGAGTCCTCCGTCCGCACGGTCTGGCTGCCCAAGACCGTCGCCCGGATGCTCGTGGAGCACAGGCGCTCCCAGGAGGAGATGCGCGAGTTCATCGGGGAGTCCTACAACGACTACAACCTCGTCCTCGCGCTTGACAACGGCAACCCCGTCGAGAGCCGCATCGTGCGCAGGCGCTTCGAGCAGCTTTGCGACGAGAACGGCTTCGAGCGGGTGGTCTTTCACAGCCTGCGACACCTCTCCACCGGCTACAAGCTCAAGATGACCGGCGGCGACGTGAAGTCCGTCCAGGGCGATACCGGCCACGCCGAGGCCGAGATGGTCACGGACGTCTACTCGGAGATTGTGGACCAGGACCGTCGCAGAAACGCGCAGAAGATGGAGAGCGACTTCTATGGCGGTGGCGACCCCTCATCTGACGAGGAGATTCTGAGGCTCCTGCGCGGCCTGCCGCCCGAGCGCGTGAAGCAGCTCCTGGCGGGCATTGGGGGTGACTGACTTACTCCGTGCTAACAAAACTGGAAAATGCCCAGTTAGCAAGTTGTTAGCAGGAGGAAATAATATCCGGGATTCTTCCAGATAACTGGAAACCTGTTAGCAAGGCGGGGCCGAGGGGATGAATATTATTCATCGCCACGTGCCGAATCCCAATGCCAACGGGAAGCACAGAAGAAAGAAGAGAGAAGACGCCGAAACCGTTGCGGCACAACGAGTTCGACGTTTTCTAATGGCGTTCCCGGCGCGACTCGAACGCGCGGCGTTTCGCTTAGGAGGCGAACCCTCTATCCAACTGAGGTACGGGAACGTATTTTTATTCAAATGGCTGGGGAAAGCTCCAGCTTTCGCTTAGGAGTTCCCAGATAACTGCTAAAGCACATGACACAAGGCGGCGGCCCGCATATCGTTGACCGTTGGAAACAAAGGGGTTTCGCGCCGTACAGGCGCTGGACGATGCGTATCTGCCTTGGCTCACGCGAAACTGGGTTTTCAGCCGTTTGTTAGCGGACCGTTAGCAGGAGCCCCGGCACGCTCGTCCGACGCAGAGTCCAACGAAAAGAATAAATAATCAACATTGGGGGAGAGCTTGGAGACCTGAACCCTACCGAAGAGCTGCCGAGAGGCGGCTCCCTTTCCATACCCGGGACGGGATGCCGGACCAACAGCTCGCCGCCTTTGGCGGTGCCACTGCTCCCTGCCATTCTAACCAGACATAGTTGCTGGGTAGAATATGGGTAGAAAGTGGGTAGAAAAAGCTAAGAGACCTGTGAATCTCCTGCGCCGCACTAGCGGTTGCCAACAGCTGACGGGAGACAAAGCCGGAGTCGTTTTCTGGTTGACGGGTCAATCGAACCGAAAAAGTCGCGTGAAGCAAGAAGTTTTTACGGTATAGCAGTAAAAACTTCTTGCTTCTGCATACAA
>ERZ1032651.159-NODE-159-length-20787-cov-18.718213_pt1 | contig 20787 bp, 15 predicted proteins | sample MGYA00518732_ERZ1032651 | MGnify/ENA primary metagenome ERZ1032651 (study PRJEB33719, sample SAMN04261399) | wastewater metagenome | biome: periurban shantytown; feature: human; material: feces | host: Homo sapiens | place: Peru: Lima | collected 2013-01-03 ...
AGGACATAGAGGTTGGCTTCTTCATTTAGTCCTGCTGTAAATAGCGGAATCCCGTTTTCGTCTACTTGGAACTCGTCTATATTCGCGATCTTCCTCTCCATGATGCCACCTGGCTTGTTTCTGTTGCCGCCGCGATCTAAAACAAGCAGCTCTCAATCAGCTCCTTGCCGCGTAGGGTGTCTATCCACTCCCGTGGAATTGCATCGATACCGTATGCCGTGCCGGCGAGGGCGCCGGCGACGGCTGCGGTGGTGTCGGTGTCGTCGCCCAGGTTGACGGCGGCAAGCACGCAATCTTCGTAGCTGTTAGTGTTGACGAAGCACCAGGAGGCTGCCTCAAGCGTGTCGCGCACGAAGCCGCCACCTGGTGCTTCGTCAACACTAACAGCTGGAGCACCCATGAGGGAAGCGTGCCGTTCATCACGCTCCTCATCAGCTCGACAAATATGACGCATGCATCGGTTGACGTTCTGTGGGCGTGCGTAATCGCGGAGACCTCGCCGATCTCTTCGTCTGTCGCATCGGTGAACGCCAGGGGAGCGATGCGCATGAGCGAACCGTTGCCGTTGTCGCATTCGCCGGAGCCACCTTTGCCGGTGTGCAGGGCGCGGGCAGTCGTGCCGCCGTAATCGAAAACGCCGTCGATCGTATACTCGCCACGGGCAATCCAGCTTACGAACTTGTCGCGCATGTCTGCGGTGTCGATATGCCCGATCTCCCTAATCGAGTCACAAGTGGCAAGCGTCATGGACGTGTCATCGCTCCAGGTGCCGGCGGGCTGCCCATGCGTGCCGTAGCCAATCATGTCGGTGCATTCGAACGTGCCGCGGGCCCTGAACTCGTAGGGAACGCCCAGCGCGTCACCGACGGCGAGCCCATAGATGCAGTCGCGTAGCGCTGGTTTCGACGTGTGTCCACGTTTCGTTGTAGGGGGCGCTGGCGAGATGAGCCGAAATCCCTCCGAATCGCTCTTGCGTCGTGTGGCCATGTCCTCGGCAGAACGCACTTTAGGTGCGCTTTCGGTGATGGCCTGATTGATGCCTGTCATGGAAAACTCCTCTTGCACTTCGGATTGGAGATGCGTGGCAATCAGCGGCAATATGTTCAGTTCGATTCGCGACGCAGTGCGTCGCGAATCGAGAGAACTCAATGGTCAATATGCCAAAATGGTATGCCTAGACGTCTCTTTACACGGCAACAAGCATTTCTTTCGGGCGCCCTGCCTTTGGTGCGTCGGCGAGTCGTGCCTCGATGGAAGCTTTGGACACCATGCGCTTGGTGCCATCCTTCCATGAATCCAACAGTCCAGCATTTATCAGTTGCGATACTCTTGCCGAGCTAACGCCAAGCATGCGCGCGGCGTCCACTGCGGTGACGGCGGGGATATCGTTGAGTTTGCGACTGACGGCCACGGAGATAATCTTGCCACCGTGCTGCGGCTCGTGGCCAAAGTCCGGCGCAAGCAGGTCAACGCCGCCCATTAGGTGGTCATCGACCATGCATGCGAGAAAATCAGCGGCACTTTCGACAGCGTCGTTTAGGTCGGATCCGAACGTTCCACCTCCGCCCAGCGAGCCACATGGCACAGCGTCGACAACACCGTCCGAATCAAAGAACTCGAATTCCCATACGTAAACCATGTAAGACCTCCTTTAATGGCAAATAATACGAGGCGTACTCCTAGAAGCATTGCCAGTTGCATCGATGCAGCTAATCATGTCCATCTTAAAGCCTCGCGCGGACTCGAATTTCAATGTCGCCTAGCGCCTTCGTGCAGGATTCCCGAAGTGACTAAAATGTGACCATAGAGGCAGTTTTAGCGAACCCCACGGGAGTGACGCGTATGGACAACAACACGCTGCTATTCCAGGACAAAGGTTCGGGTAGGTTTAAAGACGTCAAGATCTACCCTAACCGTATTGAGGTGCTCAAGAAGGGTACGTTTGGTGGCAAGCACACCGAGATTGTCTATCTTAAGGACATCACGGGGGTCAACAGGATCAAGGGCCGCGACGTTTTCCTACGTAACAGGCTGTTGACTGCCTGTGTCTTTAGCCTGAGCAGCCGTGCGAAGGCCCAGGAGTTTGTTAACGCGCTGAACATGGTGATGTAGCCCATGGCGGCGTTCGGGCCAAGGTAAAAATCGGGGGCACAGAACGGTGTCCTGCGCCCCTCATTAAATCGATGTGTCCAAAAGGGCCGGCTGGCCTAATCGTCAACGTCTCCGTTGTCTTCGCGGTCATTTGCAAGCATTGCTGCGCCGGCGACCGTCGTCGCCACGGCGGCAGCGGCGAGCCCGGCGGCAATGCCGGAGCCGTCGCCCGTGTCGGCGAGTTTTCCGCCCGAGTTCTTGCCCTTGTTGCCCTTACCGTTCTTATCAGCGCTGCCTGCGTTGGAACCCGTGCCACCGTCGGTGCCGGTGCCGCCTGCACTGCTCGAGGCCGCTACGGTAAAGCTCGCGGCTCCGTCATTAGCAAGCTTGTAGTTTTGCGCCGCGTCGCCCAAAAGACCGTTCGCGCGCACCCAGTACGTTCCCGCGGTAAATGCCTCGCCCTCGACCATTGCCGTGCCCGGAGCGCCGTCCGCGTCGTGCACAAACTCGAGCTGAGCCGTGCAGGCATCGTTTTCGAGTTTGCCCTCGAGCAGCGCCGCGACCTTTGTGCGCACATCCTCGCCGGCCTTAAGGCCTTCGAGCCCCTCAAAGTGGGGTGTCAGTGCGCGCGGATCGATATCGATGGGCACGGATCCCTGCAGCCCCGTAACGGTCTCGTTGCCCAAGGCGTCGACATCCACGTATTCGATGGTAAACGCATGGCCCGAAGCCGCCACGTTGAGTACGTTGCTGCTGTCGACAAGGCGGAAATGGCCCTCGCCAACGGTCTTGCCATCCTGGAGCGAGGCATCGCTCAGCGAGTCGCCGTACGTCATGCGCATGCGGGTCGGGAGGCAGCACGAAGCCGACTGCGTGTGCTTCGTATCGTAATTGTAATTGCGCTGGTAGATGCTCCGGGCCAGCGCCGCATCAACAAAGTCGGATGCGATGATGCCAATGTGCTTGAGGTAATCTGACTTTGTATCCTCGGTGCCGCTGGGATTGATGTACGGGCTCTTGTACAGATGCTCGTTGACTACTCGTGCCGAGGTAAAAGGATTGCCTCCGTGCGACAAGCCCGTGCAGCTGGTGTAGTTGATAGACCAGCAACGCTCCTGGACTTGCACCTCGGCCCCGGCATCGTCCACGACGTCCACCTTGTTGCACGTGCGCCCGGTCGTTTCCTTCAGCGCATTATCGACCCAGCTGAGCTTGTCGGTTCCCGTGAGTTTGTACTTGTCCTGGGCATATACCTTGGTGCAATAGGGCTCTTCATTGCCCGTTTCCCCTATGGCTTCAAATCCCCGCGCGTCTTGGACGAGACACATCGACTGCCCGGAATGCGCCTTGATCTTGTCATCCCATTGGGTGAGGTCGAGGCCCCACGTGTGGCCGCTTACGCTGTTGCCGGCGAGCCCAAATCGACGCAGCAGGACGATCTTTCCGCGCACCTCGCCCAGCGTGGGGACGTGGCTCGACGTGTAGAACAGGTTGGGGTTATCGGCCATAACCTTGGCGAAGGCCGTCGTTATGCTTTCGTCGGTAGCCTCATCGTTGCCGCGCGATGCGAGCATGATGAGCGCTTCTGACGGGTTTTCGTTCAAAAACGTTTTGAAGTACCCGATGACATCGGAGAGATGCAGATAGTTCCCGTCTTTTTTGAGTAGGTAGAAAATCCCGTGGTCGATGCCGGGGTCATCGCCCTTTCCGAGCCGGATATCAAAATAGCGAATGCCTTCGAGCAACTGCGTGGGAATGTAATCCTGCTGGCATTTTACTTGCGAGGATTGGGGCTCAGTGTCGTTGTCCACGCTGCAGGTGCCCGAATCGTGCGTACCCGGGATGCTCAGCTCGTCGAGGAACTTGTTGTCGTCGACGTATTTCATCCAACATGGTCCGTCGACGTAGCTGCTGTACGTGATCCAGTCGAGGCTGCTAACCGTGGCATCGTTCTTTTTCATGTCGTAACCGATAAGTTCGAGCTCCCACGGAATGCTCTTACTCTTATGGCAGATCTTATTGTTGTCCTGGTCTTCGCCGTTCGATTCTATTGCCAGGTACTTAATGTCTTTTTTCTCGGTTTCTTTCTCGACCGTGCGGTCTCGGATGATATAGGTTCCGTTTGATTGACGCTCGAACGCAAAAGCGCGGCTGGGCTTGTTGTCATACTCGCCGCCCCATACGTGGATGACCTTTCCATCTTTGTCAGAGTCGTCGTCGACCGACCAAATACTGTAGCCCGTCTTTTTATGCTCTTCGAAATTGAGCAAGGTGCGGATAGCATACCAGTTTGTATCGTCATTCTTGGTCGTTACGTTCTCAAGGATGAGCTTGCTGGACGTGCCGTCGTTAAACAGGTGGCAGACGTTGCCGCGAACGTTGCCGTCTTGGTTGACGCTCGCGGTGCGAAAATAGCCCGCGGGGCGAAGGCGAATGACGAAATTGTCGAGGCTGTCCGACGGTGCGGGTGTGTTGTCTGCAAATGCCGCTCGCAGGGGAATGCCCGGCGCTGCGGTTTCGGGCAGGCTTGCAAGTGGTGACAACGCCGCAAGCCCTAGGCCCAGCGTAAACGCTCGGCGGCTGATGGCATGGTGTTCGGTCATAACTTCTCCATTCGCAGAGTGCGGTTATGCGATAGTTTTGGTCACTATACTGCCCAGATGTTTAAAGATGCTGGTTTAATTGTCTGCGCGGCGCAATAAATCGGTGGGCGGACGTGTTGGGGTGTTTGTCGTTTTCGTACTGTTGCCACATTTGGGGCGGTTCCGGCGTCCGGCATCCTCGCGTTCGTCGGCTACAGGCATAAGAAAGGGAGGGTCGGTTTACCGGCCCTCCCTGGGTACGAAGCGCTGGGGTACCGTCGCTTGTTTGCACTGCGACCGTGTTTCCCGTTGCGCTCGCCAGTCGCTTAGCGCTTGATCTCGATATCGTCGAGCTTGACGTCCATGGCCTCGGTCTTGGCCTCGGCGATGTCGTCGGCAAATTCCAGAGACTTCATCATGGTCTCGACGGCGTCCTTGTGCTCCTCGACGTTGTCGATGCGCACATACACGCTGCCACCGTCAACGTCGGTGAAGTACTCGGTCGTCACGCCGCCCGAGTGCGTAAAGTAGGCGCTGCGCCAGGTCTTGCCGTTGTACTTAACGGCATCGCTCTCGGTCCATCCAGAGTTGGCCTTCCATTTGGCCTCGTAGTCGAACAGCTCGTCGGCGTTCTTGTCAGAGTCGAAGACAGGGATGAAGCGATCGCTGGCGTGCTCGCTCTCGGTGAACTTAAACTGGGCCCTGTCGGCGGTATCGCCTGCAACGTCCGTGATTTCGACGCCCTCGGGCACCTCGACTTTAAACCAAATGAAGTCAGTCCTCATATCCACGGCTGGCTTTTCCGCTCCACCGCCACCGTCACCGCCGCTGCCGGTAGCGCCGCCGCTGCCACCGCAACCCACCAAGGCAACCGCGGCAAAGAGACTGATGCAGAGGGTGAGAATCGCAAAGGCCTTCTTTTTCATGGTCGTGTCCTCCTCGATCTGTAACCGCCCATGGATTACCTGTCTTTACTGTACGCGTGGACGGCTCGCTAGGGTGGGCCATGTGTCCCATTCTGAGGGCCGGATTTGCGCCGTTAAGTGGCAATATGTTCGGGCGCAAAAGAGGGGAGGGCTGGTGCTGTCGGCCCTCCCCGGGTTGGGCGCCCGTTGTTTTAATGGGGCGCATGTGCGCGGGTGCGCGTAGGCGCGTGCGGGTGTCCCGTTACTTGATCTCGATGCTCGAAATCTCGACTTCGCGTGCCTCGGAAACTGCCTCTTCCATGTCATCGGGGAACTCGATGGAGTTGAGGAGTGCCTCGGCTTCTTTCTTGTGCTGGTCGAAGTTCGAGATGAGGACGTAGACGCTTCCCGGCTCAACATCGGTAAAAAGCATGGTTGAGATGCCGCTGTTGTCCTCGTATGTTCCGACGAGCCACGTCCTGCCGTTATACTCGACGGACCCGCCATCCTTCCACTGGAACGTATCCCCCTTCTTTTCCGCCTGGTCGGCGTGGGATTCCTCGGCCGTCAGCGCTTTTTTCCAAACGGGGATAAAGCGATCGGCCGAGGCGTTCTCGTCTTCGGGGAAGGTGAGCTGGACCCTGTCGGCATTCTTGCCGGCAGAGTCGCTTACGCCGACGCCCTCGGGCATCTCGACCTTAAACCAGATGTAGTCGGTCTTCTTGGCGACGGGGGCCTTTTCCTTGCTCTCGCTCTTGGGGGCGCTGCCGCCGCCCGATGCGCTCCCGCCGCAGCCGACAAGGGCAAACGCGGCAAAGAGGGCGATGCAAAGGGAAAGGATCGATAGGGTCTTTTTCTTCATGGTGGCGTCCTCCTTGTCTGCCAGGGACATCGTGTGCCGCGGATCGCTGGGGCGGCGGTTACGCATGTCCATGATGTCTTTGTTTACTGTGCGGTTATTCTTCCATTCGTCGTCCGGTGCCGTGATGAGCTTGCCCCAACATAGGGCTCCTTACCTATAATGTATGCCCCAGTTGCCGCTGCCCGGAAGTCTCGAAAGGTGGGCCATGTGTCCCATGTTTGCGGTGCCGACGCCTATCGTTCGTCATAGAAATCCGCGATGGCCAGGTGCGCTGACGCTTATGTACTTATGGGCTAGACTTAGCACCATTATGTGATCGATGCGGTCGGTCGGCGGTTTCCGCCCGACCGATGTATATGACTTGAAGGTGCATGCGTATGAGCCAAGAGATGATGGACAAGACCTGCCGCGGGTTTGCCGAGGCGCTGGCCGCGCGCGAGCCGGTTCCCGGCGGCGGCAGCGCGAGCGCCTTTGTGGGCGCGCTGGGTGCCTCGCTTTGTGGGATGGTTGCTCGTTATGGGGCGACTAATCCCGCGCTTGCCGATCGCGCGGATGACCTGACGCGCGCGTTTGCCCAGGCTGATGAGCTGGCCCAGGAGCTTGTCGAGTTGGTTTCCGAGGACGTTCGTGCCTACAGGCGGGTGTCCGCGGCGTACGGTATTCCGCGTGACGATCCGGCTCGAGCGACCGCGATTCAGGATGCGCTGCATGTGGCCGCTATGCCGCCGTATCGCATTATGGATGCCTGCGGGCGCGCACTGGCGCTGCTCGAGGACATGGCCGACAAGGGTTCGCGTCAGCTGCTGTCCGATGTGGCGTGCGGCGCCGTGTTCTGCCGTGCCGCTATGCAGGGCGCGAGCTTGACGCTCTTTGCGAACACCACGTCTATGAAGGATCGCGCTCGTGCTGAGGAGCTCGAGACGGCGTGTGATGAGCTGCTCGACACATGGTTGCCGCGCGCCGATGCGCTGGCGCGCCGCGCCGCCGACGCTGCAAGGAAGAGAGGATAGCCATGGCTGAGCTACTGAAGGGTGCTCCCGTCGCCCGCGCTTTGACTGAGGAGCTCGCTGCCCGCTGCGCTGCGCTGCGCGAACGCGGTGTTGTTCCGACGCTTGCTATCGTGCGTGTGGGTGAACGCGAGGACGACCTATCCTACGAGCGCGGCGCCCTTAAACGCTGCGAAAAGGTTGGCATCGAGGCGCGTCGCGTGTTGCTTCCTGCCGGTGTTTCGCAAGACGAGCTGTTGACGGCCATCGAGGACATCAATGCCGACTCGGCTGTTCATGGCTGTCTGATGTTTCGCCCGCTGCCCGCCGGCCTTGACGAGAACGCCGTCGCCGCAGCGCTCGATCCCGCCAAGGACGTTGACTCCATGACGCCGGCTTCGCTGCTCACCACGCTTTCGGGGCGCGGCGAGGGTTTTGCCCCCTGCACAGCTGAAGCCGTGCTTGCTTTGCTGGATCATTACGGCGTTGAGCTGGACGGCGCCAAAGTTGCCGTGGTCGGACGCTCACTGGTAATTGGCCGCCCCGTTGCCGCCATGCTTACGGCGCGCAACGCAACCGTGACGACGTGCCATACGCATACGCGCGATCTTGCCGCCGAGTGCTGTGCTGCCGACATTGTGGTTGCTGCCGTTGGACGCGCGCGTACGATTGGCGTGGATGCCGTTCGCGAGGACCAGACGATTATCGATGTTGGCATTAATTGGGACGAGGCCGCTGGCAAGCTGGTCGGGGACGTCGATTTTGATGCTGCGGCGCCGGTTGTTGGCGCAATCACCCCCGTGCCGGGTGGCGTGGGCGCCGTGACGACAGCAATTCTCGCCAAGCACGTGATCGAGGCGGCTGAGCGCGCGGTAAAATAGGCGTTTGGAGGCTGTTTAGGGGGTTGGTTAGATACCCCGTGGTCAAAAAAAGCCAAATATGAGTACTGTTGCCAAGATAGTCACATATGTTTTTTGTCCTTTGGGCTCCCTAACGATATTCATTCTCGTTGGGGAGCCCATTTTATTGAACCTATGGGGAATAACGTTGTCTTGCTTTTGGACAATTGGGGATTTCTGGCACTCATTACAAGGAAATTTGCTGCTACTAAATTGGTGACAGTACTCATATTTGGCATTTTTTGACCACAGGGACTGCCGGGGCGGCGGTTTCGCCCTTTCTGCGCCGAAGCGATACACTGTTATCGTTTGATTTCTTCGCTCAAGGAGGATGCGCATGCCGTGCACAACGATTTTGGTTGGTAAGAACGCGAGCTACGACGGGTCGACCCTGGTCGCGCGTAACGAGGACTCGTCCAACGGGGTGTTTGAGCCCAAGCGCATGCGCGTAGTGCACCCCGACGAGCAGCCGCGCGTCTACACGAGCGTCCTGAGCCACCTGACCGTTGAACTGCCCGATAACCCCATGCGCTACACGAGCGTCCCCGATGTTGTCCCGGGCCACGGCATCTGGGCCGAGGCCGGCTTCAACGAGCTCAATGTTGGCATGTCCGCAACCGAGACGCTCACAACCAACGAGCGCGTCCGCGGCGCCGATCCGCTCGTGGACTATGTACCCGCCAAGGGCAACGAGGGTGAGGACGGCTATGTGCCGGCGCAGCCTGGTGGCCTGGGCGAGGAGGACATGGTGACCCTGGTCCTGCCGTACGCTAAGTCCGCCCGCGACGGCGTTCGTATCCTGGGCGACCTGCTCGAGCGCTACGGCACCTACGAGAACAACGGCATCGCCTTTAGTGATGTGGACGAGATCTGGTGGCTCGAGACCATCGGTGGTCACCACTGGATTGCCAAGCGCGTGCCTGACGACGCCTATGTGACCATGCCCAACCAGCTGGGTATCGACAGCTTTGACCTGGATGACGCCGAGGGCGCCCAGGCCGACCACATGTGCTCCGCCGACTTGCGCGCCTGGATGGCCGAGTGGCATCTGGACCTGACGCTGGGCGTCGAGGGCGACGGCCCGGCTGCGGTCTTTAACCCGCGCGAGGCCTTTGGCTCGCACAGCGACAGCGACCACGTCTACAACACGCCGCGCGCGTGGTACATGCAGCGCTGTCTCAACCCCAGCGACGTGTGGGATGGCCCCGACGCCGACTACACGCCCGAGAGCGACGATATCCCCTGGAGCCGCGTGCCCGAGCGCAAGGTGACCATCGAGGACATCAAGTACGTACTCTCGAGCCACTACCAGGGCACGGAGTACGATTGCTACGGTAGCAAGGGCACGCCCGCTACGCGTGGCGCCTATCGCCCCATCGGCATCAACCGCAACAGCCAGCTCGCCGTGTTGCAGCTGCGTCCCTATGCGCAGCCGGCCTATCGCGCCGTGCAGTGGATGGCGTTTGGCTCCAACTCGTTTAACGCGCTGGTTCCGCTGTACGCCAACGTCGAGACCATGCCCGAGTACTATGCCGACACGCAGGCTCGCGTGACGTCCGAAAACTTCTACTGGGCCAACCGCCTGATCGGCGCGCTGGCTGACGTCCGCTTCCATGAGTGCGGTCGCGCGGTCGAGGATTATCAGGAGAAGGTCGGTGGCATGGGCCACAAGCAGATCCATGACATCGACGCTGCCGTAGCCGTTCTGCCCGAGGCCGAAGTGCCTGCCGAGCTTGCTCGCGCCAATGAGGCCTTTGCCGAGCGTGTTCGCGTGGAGACCGATGCTCTACTGGGCAAGGTGCTCTACACCACGAGCTGCGCCATGAAGAACTCTTTCGCGATGAACGACAACGTGAGGTAGGGATTTCCCGTCGATCGAATAGCGCTAAAACGCTTTGTCGCTTTCGCTCAATCTTGGGTACAAGAACGCCAATGCAGTTGTTTGTGATTGGAGACAACCATGGTTATGAAACTCGATCAGCTTGTTAACGGCGCCATTAACGTGGGCTTTGGCGCTGCCGCCGTTGCTGTCGAAGGCGGCAAGAAGGTCCTCGACGACCTTAACACCAAGGGCGAGCAGGTCCGCAAGGACACCGCCACCCCTGATATCGCCCGCAGCGTGTCCGACATGTTCGAGCAGGCCGGTGGTACCATCTCCGATCTGACCGAGCGCTTGGGCATGCAGGGCGAGACCGCGGCCCAGCGCGTGCTCGACGAGCTCATTCTTGCTCGCGTCCGCGTTATGACCGCCCCCGAGCGCACGGCCTTCCTGGCCCATGTGCGCGACATCGTCGATTCAGTCGAGGACAACGTGACCTCGGTGCCCGTTGAGTCCGTTGAGCCCGACGATGCGAAGGATACCGAAGAGGCCGAGTAGCAGCGCAGATGGCAGATTCCACCACCGATTACAACAATCTAGATCCTTTGGGTGACGAGGCGGCGGTTGTCGATGAGGTCGATGCCGCCGTCTCGGGCGCTCGCAAGAAGCCGCGCGCTGTCGATATGGTGCCCGAGGAGCCCGACGCGATGGCGCCGGACGAGGAATACCAGCTCACGCCGGCGGGTCGTCGCGAACGCATCGGGCAGATTGTTCGCCTGGTCAAAAAGTACCGCGTGTGGGATAACCTCACTCCGGTTCGTTTGCGCCGCCTGCTCGAGGAACTCGGCCCCATGTTCGTCAAGATGGGGCAGATTTTGGCCAACCGGTCCGAGATTCTGCCGCAGCGCTTTTGCGACGAGCTGCGTCGTCTGCGCTCCGACGTGGAGCCGGTGCCGTACGAGGTCGTACTCAGCTGTCTGGAAGAAGAATACGGCCTGCGCCTGGGGGAGATGTTCGATGCGATCGACCCCAATCCGCTTGGTAGCGCATCGCTCGCGCAGGTGCACCGCGCTCGTCTGGTGACGGGCGAGGACGTGGCCGTCAAGGTGCAGCGCCCCGGTGCGCAGCAGGTTATGGCACAGGACATCGATATCATCCGCTCGGTGGTGCGTATCGTTTCCAAGTTCGTCAACACCGATCAATTCGTTGACCTGCACGGCGTAGTCGAGGAGTTGTGGACCTCGTTTCGCGAGGAGACCAACTTTTTGGCCGAGGCCAAAAACCTCAACGACTTCTACGAGTTCCATAAGAGCGTTCATGGCGTGACGTGCCCTAAATCCTATCTGGACCTGTGCACCGAGCACGTGGTGGTTATGGACTACGTCGACGGCATTTCGATCGCCGATCCTGAACGCTTGGTGGCCGAGGGCTATGACTTGGAAAAGATCGGTGCTGCGATTGTCGAGGACTACTCGACGCAGGTGCTCGACGACGGCTTTTTCCATGCCGACCCGCATGCGGGAAACATCATTCTCAAGGACGGCATCGTTTACTTTATCGACTTGGGCATGGTCGGACGCATGTCGAGCCACGACCGTGGCATCGTTAAGGACATGATTTTCGCCGTGGCCGAGGGTGACGTGCCCAAGCTCAAGGATTCGCTCATGCGCTTCGCCGTGACGCGCGGCGATTCGGCCGAGCTCGACCATTCGGCCTTTTTGTCCGATCTGGACTTTATCGTCGCCGACTTTGCGGGTCTTGATCTTAAGGATCTTGATATCGGCGAGTTTTTGACCTCGCTGCTAAACCTGGCGCGCAAGAACGACGTTGAGCTGCCGAGCGTGGTGACAATGTTCGCGCGCGGCATGGTGACGCTTGAGGGCCTGCTGACCGAGTACATGCCCAACGTCAATATGATCCAGATTATCCAGACGCACATCAAAAACGAGAAGAGCACCTATGCGCGCGTGCGCGAAATGGGGCGCGATCTTGCCGCGAGCAGCTATCGCGCGGCAAAAGGCTCGCTCGAGGCGGCCGAGTATCTGGGCTTGGCTTCGCGCATGCTCACGCGCGGCCAGCTTAAGGTGAACACGCAGATCATGAGCAGCGATAAGGCGCTGCGCCAGCTGGGTGGAATTATCGACCGCATGTCGATGGCAATTGTGGTCGCCGGTCTGTTTATCGGTTCGTCGGTGGTGTACTACGCGCGCATCGAGCCGGTTGTGTTTGGTATCCCGGTCATTGGCTTTATGGGCTACGTGAGTGCGCTGGTGCTGGCGCTGATGCTGGGCCGCGAGATCTGGCGCAACAGCCACGGCGGCAAACACTAGAGGCTGCGACCGTCACCGCATTTTCCTATCGCAAACAATAGCTTTTACCTTAGGCTTCGCCTGTGTGCGGGGCCCTTTTGCGTGATACCATTTTGACGGTAATAATCGATGGCCTAGATGGTGGTGCGGAGACGCACGAACGCGCGGTTTTCCTGCGCGTTTGGGAGAATCGGGGTGCAAGTCCCCGGCTGTACCAGTAACCGTAATTCCTCTTGACTCGGGATATTTGCGTCGCAGATCGGACGGCGCGCCTGAGCCGTTAAGGTTAAGTCGGATCGCCTCCCATCTTGCATGCGGCTGCGGCGTATGCCGCCGGTGTGCATAGGGCTCTGGAGGGAAGGGGGACCCCGATGGGGGAACTCGAACGCAACATGCGCGATGACGTGGGGCAGCCTCAAGGCATCGCTCCAAGTACAGACAATGGGGGACAAATGGATATGTTTGAGGACGAGCGCGAGCGCGCCTCGATGCATCGCCGTGGCGCGATTGCACGCGGTGTAGCCAAGCGCGGCCTAGTGGCATTCCTGGCCTTCGCGATGGCCTTTGGCACCACGCCGGCTCAGCTGTGGGCCGAGGGCGCCGAGGGCATTGCCGATGCTGTGGCTCAGGCTACGACGCCGGGCGAGGACGCAGCGCTTGCGGGCGGTGCCGCTGAGCAGAGCGGCGCCGAGGTTTCGGATTCCGGGAGCGCGCCTGCAGCTAGTGCCGCCACAACAGAGGCAGCAACTGGCGACGAAGGCTCGGCGACGGGGGAGAGCCCTGCCACGAGCGAGCAGTCTTTGACGGCATCCACTGGCCAAGCAGGATCTGCCGCCGCGACTGCCGTCCAGACAGAGAGCCCGACAGAAACTGGCGATGTCGCCAAGAAGCAAGTCGAGGTCTCGTTCTCGATTATCGGCACCGATGCCGACGGCAAGGCTCAGACCTGGGTGGCACCTACGCAACTCAAGCTCGACGAGGGCTCGACGGCTGCGGACGCCTTCATTAAGCTGCAGCAGAAGACGGGCTTCAAGGCGGATTACGATCCGAACACGGCATACGGTTTCTACCTGAAAAGCATCACATCCCCGAGCGATGGCCGCACGCTTGCCTACGATCCGACGACTTACGCCTTCTGGCAGCTGTTCGTCGACGGCGCGTCTTCCTCGGTTGGCGCGAGTAGCGTTAAGCTCACCCAGGGGCAGAAGATTGAGTTTGCCTATACGGCTGGTAGTGCGTCCCCTGTCGTTAAGGACCAGGTTGCCGCAAATGTGACCGTCATTGGTCGCGATGCCCGGGGCAAGACTCAGACTTGGGTCGATAACGCGCAGTATGTGGTGACGTCCGGCTCGAGCGCGCTTGACCTTACGAAGGTCGCGCTCGAGGCGAATGGCATCGACGCCGTTGCTGCGGGCTCCTTCATTCTGAGCCTTAAGTACAACGGCGTTGAGCTGGGTACGCCGCTCGATTATTCGACCTATTGGCAGCTGTTCATCAACGGCAAGTCGAGCGGCTACACGGCAGACAATGTCACCATTCATGCTGGCGATACCGTTACGTGGTTCTACGGTGGCTGGGGCGACCAGTTGCCGTCCGATTCTGTTCATGCTTCCGTTCAGGTACTTGGTAAGGACAAGGACGGCAAGCAGCAGGTTTGGGCTTCGACGGGCCTGACGAGCCTCAAGGCAGGCTCCACTGCCAAGGATCTCCTTGAGCAGACCGGCCTTACTCTCGATGCTGGCGAATCGTCTTGGGGCTGGTTCCTCAACGGCATTTATTCGCCGTTCGACGTCGACGGTAAGCCCTATGTCTGGGATGCTGCAACCAATAGCTATTGGCGCTTCTACGTAAATGGCGAGTTCAAACAGGTCGGTGCCGGCAACTACGAACTCACGGAGGGTGACGCCGTCACCTTTATGTATGCTGGCGACAGCGATGCCCTCCCTGGCCAGGTTCTTGGTTCTGTCGATGTTATCGGTCCCGATGTCAACGGCAACAATACTCGCTGGGGCTCGGCAAGCAACGTTTCTCTGCCCGAAGGCTCTACGGCTCAGGATTTCATTGAGACGGTTCTGAAGGCAAAGCGCGTTGATTACAAGGCCTCCCAGAGTGGTGCATACTGGTTCCTCAATTCCGTTACTTCGCCGTACGATCACAAGCCGTATGTCTGGGATGCTGCGACCAATAAATATTGGCACCTGTATATCAATGGAGAGCCCTCCTTACTCTGCGCCAATCAGATTACGCTCAAGAGCGGCGATAAGGTTACGCTTGCATATACCACCGACGATTCGGCCATGCCCGATCCCGACAAGATTGTCGTGGACCCGAGTGCGACGACTCCTGATTGGGATGCCGAGTGGGCCGGCTACGGCAACAGTGGCAACGGTTCGACCGTAACGGATGCCAAGACGCCTGCGCAGGCTGCCGGTCTTAAGTGGGCCTTCGATTGGAAGGCCGAGTCTGGTCAGCAGTATGCCAACTGCAGCGAACCTGTCATCGCTAACGGCTTTGTGTACATCGCGACCGAGAACGAGCTCATTAAGATCGACTCGTCCACGGGCAAAAAGGTTGCCTCTGCGCCGCTTGCCTCCAAGGTGAGCTATACCTCTCGTCCGATCTATACCAATGGCCTTATCATCGTTCCGCTCAACGGCGGTGCGGTCCAGGCGATTACTGCAGACAAGCTGATCTGCAAGTGGCTGACGCCCGGTTTGACGGACTTGACGCAGAGCTCCTGCACCGTCGTTTCGGACGGCGAGTACGTCTATGTTGGTACGGTCGATATTTCGTATGACGAGAACTACAACGCGACCTACGGCAACGGCTCCCTTAAGCGTATCAAGATTGCCACGGGCGAAGTCTCTTGGCAGAACATTGACGCTTCCGAGGGCTATTACTGGACTGGTGTGGCTTTGACGGATAAGTATGCCATCGTTCCTACGAGCGCGGGTACGCTTAAGTGCATTGATAAGACGACGGGCGATGTCGTTTCGACCATGAAGCTCGGCGCTCTCGCGAACGCCGACTGTGTCGCCGATCCGTCCAATGGTTCGACCTTCTATCAGATGACGCACGATGGAAAGCTCCATGTGATTTCGCTTTCGGCGAAGGGCGTACTGAGCGAGCAGAAGACGGTCGACCTGGGTCTTACTAATAACATGAGCGCACCGGCGGTGGCTGGCGAAAACTTGATTGTCGGCGGACAGACGGCTACTGGCTCTGCTCTGGCTCTCTATAATCTGAAGACCGGTAAGACCACGATGGTCACCGCTGCTGACGGCAAGGCGCTGCCGGCTGGCTTCAACGGTATTGCTGCTACTCCGCTGGTGAGTGTTCAGGGTGGAAAGACCCATGTGTACTTCACCGTTAACAGCGCGGATAGCAAGGATTACGTCAACTACTCTGCTGGTGGTGGCGTGTATCGCTATACGCTCGGCGATGCAGAGGCGACGCAGATTTATGATGCGGCTGGCCATTACCAGCACTGCGACTCTCCGGTCATTGCCGATGCTTCTGGCAATCTCTACTACATCAATGACTCGGGCACGCTGTTCAAGCTTGGGGCCGTTGAGTCTTGGACGGTTGCCTTTAATTCCAACGGCGGGTCTGCTTGCGACACTAAGTTTGTTGCTACGGCCGATGGCAAGCTGGTCAAGCCGGCCGATCCGACGCGCGATGGCTACGCTTTCGGCGGTTGGTATACCGATGAGGCTTGCACGCAGGCGTATGACTTCAGTACGCCGGTGACGGCCGATCTGACGCTGTATGCCAAGTGGACCAAGAATGCCGTTAACCCTAGCGGCAATGGCGGTTCTGGCTCCAATGGCGGCAATGGTGGCGCTGGCAACGGTTCCGGTGCTGGCGCTGGCACGGGTTCCGGCTCCGGCACGAAGGGCCAGCAGGCTGGCGGCGCTGTCGCCCCGGGTCATAAGCCGACGACCAAGACGACGGTGTCGACCAAGACCGAGACCAAGGACAACAAGTCCGACAAGAAGGACTCCGATAAGTCCGACAAGAAGGACGAGAAGAAGTCTGACAAGAAGTCTGACAAGAAGAACAGCAAGTCCGACAAGAAGTCCGATTCCAAGTCCGATTCCAAGTCCGATACGGGTGCTGCTTCCACGACCACTGCTAAGAAGTCCTCTGGTGCTTCCGAGCAGGAGACTGGCACCAATCCGCTCGCCATCGTTGGCATCGCCGCCGGCGTCATCGGTCTCGCCATCGTCGGCGTGTTCGTGTTCACCAAACGTCGGTAGGTGAGGGCTGTGTCCAATAAATCCAAGGACGCTGACCCTAAGCAACCAGATTCCTCGTTCATTCAGTTCGACGATGCAAAGCAACAGGGCGCTGCTTCGGCGGCGTCCGCCCCTCGTCGCAAGGCGCTCCTTGGCGTTCTGACTGCCGCGTGCACCATTCTGATCGTCGTCTCGCTGGGTTTCGTCCATCCTTCCACAAGCGGTGCCTGGTCCATCGACTGGATCATTCAGACCGTGACGGGGGAGAGCGTCGTCACCAAGGACACCAGGGCGTCTGGCTCGACTACGACTTCGGGCGAGGCCAGTTCCGAGGATTCCAAGTCATCGAATGATGCAAAAGACGAGTCCAAGGGTTCGAACGACGGCAAGGACGATTCTGAGTCTTCGGACAAGGAATCGCATAAAAGCTCGGATAGCAAGAAGTCCGATGGTCAGGGCGGCAAGAAGTCTGGAGATAAATCCGCTGCCCAGAATACGGGAGCCGGCGTTACTCCCAATGTGTCTGGCGGTGCTTCTTCGGGCGGCGGTCAGTCGTCTGATGGGGCCTCCAGCTCTAATGGCGGAAGCGCTCCCTCGGGCGGACAGGGCGGCTCGCAGGAGTCCAACTACGTAACGGTGACGGTTTCGGTCACATCGAGCGCTGTGGGCAATCCTGTGTCTTCTGGCGGCACCTTTACCTTTAACGAAGGCGCCACCGTTTACGATGCCCTGTGCGCGCTGGGCCTTTCTGTCAACGCACACGGCTCATCGTACGGCACGTATGTCTCCGCGATTGGCGGTTTGGCCGAGAAACAGTACGGCGGCACGAGCGGCTGGATGTACTCCGTCAACGGCACAACGCCCATGACGGCCTGCAGCAACTACGTTCTCTCAAACGGCGACAACGTAGTCTGGTATTACGTAACAGGCTAGAGGCCTCGACATAGCGCGCCAGACGGGCGGTTCGGACAAACATCCGGGCCGCCCGTTTTTCGTGCGAATGGGACTGGGCCGCCGGGTCTCTCGGCAAACAAAAAACCGGTTGGAATGGGAATTCCAACCGGTTATACATTCAAGCAAATAGTGAATCGACTACGACCGTGCGCCCTCGAGGAAGAAGCGGCGGCTAAAGTAGTTGTACCAGGTGACGAGGAACGTTGCGATGGCCTTCATGGCCTGGTAGCCGATGCTCAAAAACGTGACACCCACAAACATGTACAGGTCATTGAGGCCCAGACCGATTACCGACAGGATGGTGAAGATCGTGAACTCGCGCTTGCGGCTCATGCCCTCGCGATGGTCGAACACGTACTTCATGCTGAGCCAGTAGTTGACCACGACGGACGTGGTAAACGAGACCGTGGTGCTTATCAAAAAGTCGAGGTGGAACAGCTCGACGAGCGCAATGAGCATACCCCAGTCGATGCCAAAGGAGATAAGACCCACGACGGCGAACTTGAGGAACTGCTTGGTATGAGGTTGTGCCAGCGTCTTGCGCACGTAATCACATCCAATGCGTTGATAAATCGAGCAGAGGATACTTTAGAGCTTTTGCAAGGGAAACGTAAGGTCTTTGGAAAGAACTATACGAACTTGCCAAATTTTCAAGAGCTAATCCGCAAACGTTGAAAATTTGCCCGTAAACGAACGATGCCCACGGGCGATACTGTGCTGAGCGTGCATTGTCCGTGGGCATCGTAAGGCTGAAGGTTGCGAGTTACTTGGTCTCGTCGCCTTCCAGGAAAAACTTACGCGTCACAAAGTTGTAGACCATGACAAGTGCGGTGGCACAGATCTTGGCGATATTGGCCTCGAGTCCCAGGCCGGCGTTGAGCGCCAGCACGATGCCGTCGTTGAGCACCAAACCGATTACGGACAGCACGACAAAGATGATGAACTCGCGGCGGCGGCTCATGCCTTCCTTGTGCGCAAACACGTACTTCATGCTGGCGACGTAATTAAAGATGAGCGAGACGATAAAGCCGCTGGTGTTGGCGATTAGGATGTTGAGGCCCAGACCGTAGTGGAGCAGATTCATAATGCCAAAGTCGATAACCGTGGCAATGACACCGACGACGCCAAATTTCATGATCTGCGCAAGGAGCTTTTGCATGGTACCTGCCTTAAGCTGGCGCCGAAGCGCCGCGGGGATGACAAACTCAGCAAGTTTAGCCAATCCCCGCGGGTGGTGCTAGGCGCGCTCCTCGATAGCACCGTTTCTATATGCATCGAGCAGCTGACGCAGGTCCTGGATTTGGCTGCGGATCTTGGCGCCAGTATCGGTGTCGCTCACCATGCGGCGACGGTCTGCTTGGTCAAAACGGTTGGTCTCGCTCTCGATGTCGATGTTGCGCGTGAGCGCTTCGGCGACGGTGGTAAAGGCCTGATGCGACTTGAGACGGCAGCCGCGCGAGCTCGAGATGAGCGTATAGCCGGCGATACCCGTCTTGGGATGGTAAGCGCGGCAGAAGCCGCCGTCGATGACCAGCAGCTTGCCCTCGGCGCGGATGGGCTGCTCGCCCTTGGTGGTTTTAACGGGCGTGTGGCCGTTGATGATGTGGCCGGTCGGCGAGCATGCCATGGGCGCGACGCCAAACTCGCGCATGATGTCATCGCAGACCGAGGGCGACTTGGTAAGCGTAAAGTACGGGTCCATCGGCTCGACCCAGGTGCTCTTATCGGCGATATAGGCGCGCTCAAAGGTACGCACCAGGCGTCCGCTGGCGGGTGAGTTAAAGCCAATCCACAGGTACCACATCCAGTCGAGGGCGTCGCGGTCGCCCACGCGCCAGGCGCGGCGGGCGATGTGGTCGCAAAAATCGAGATAATCGCGCCCGGCGTGCCAGGTGCCCAGACAGTTCATGCTGCTAAAGGTGCCGTCTTCGTTGAGCGGAACGCAGCCGTGGAAGAGCAGGTTGCCGTTGGCGACCTTGTACATCGAGCCGTGGGAATAGAGGAAATCGATATGGCGATGCAGGTGATCGGCGGTGACAAACTCGGACACGAGCTTGTCGATGATGTGCTGCTCCTGGGGCGTGAGCGTATAGGGGTCTGCCGGGTCGACGGTAGGGAAGTCGTTGGTCGTGAGCGGCCACACGCTGCCGTCGGCGAGCGTGACCGTGCCGGTGTCGTGGTCAATCTTGTCGAGCAGCAGGCGGTCGGTCATGTCGAACTCGGGGTGACGCTGGATAATCTGGCCCTCAAGCTTAAAGAGCAGCACGTTGATGGCCTTGATCAGCGGGGTGATGGACTCACCGGCGGTATAGGTGGCGTCTGCGAAGGCGACAAGCTCACGCAGCGAGATGCCGTAGTCGTTCTCGAGGATCTCGTAATTGTCGTAACGCAGGTTGTTGCGCAGCACCGTGGCGATGCATGCAGGCTCACCGGCCGCAGCGCCCATCCACAGCAGGTCGTGGTTGCCCCACTGGATGTCGAGCGAATGGTAGGTGAGCAGGCGGTCCATAATCTTGGCCGCGCCGCCGCCGCGGTCGAAGATATCGCCCACCAGGTGCAGGTGGTCGACGGCCAGGCGTTTGATGAGCGAAGCGAGCGACTCGATAAAGTCGTCGGCGCTGGCGGTCTCCAGGATGGACTCCACGATGCGCTCGTGATAGCGCACGCGATAGTTGTTCTCGTCCGGGTGCGTGTGCAACAACTCGTCGATGATGTAGGCGTAATCGCGCGGAATGGCCTTACGCACCTTGGAGCGGGTGTAGCGGCTCGAAAGCGAGCGGGCAACCATGATGAGCTGGTCAAGCATCGTCTTGTACCAGGTGGGTGAGTCCTCGCGCTGGCTGCGGACCAGCTCGATCTTCTCGCGCGGGTAGTAGATGAGCGTGCACAGCTCGCCCTTTTCGTCAAAGGTGAGCGTGTCGCCAAAAATCTCGTCGACATGCTCGCGCACGACGCCCGAGCAGTTGTTGAGGATGTGCATAAAGGCTTCGTACTCGCCGTGCACGTCGCTCATAAAATGCTCGGTGCCCTTGGGTAGGTTGAGGATGGCCGAGAGGTTGATAATTTCGGTAAACGCGGATTGTTCGGTGGGAAATTGTCTCGACAGCAGGCGCAGATACTTGAAGTCTTGCGGGTTGCGATC
>ERZ1032651.178-NODE-178-length-19631-cov-25.816408_pt1 | contig 19631 bp, 20 predicted proteins | sample MGYA00518732_ERZ1032651 | MGnify/ENA primary metagenome ERZ1032651 (study PRJEB33719, sample SAMN04261399) | wastewater metagenome | biome: periurban shantytown; feature: human; material: feces | host: Homo sapiens | place: Peru: Lima | collected 2013-01-03 ...
GCGCCTACGCGTCGCTGTGCGGCCCGGTGCTCGAGCGCGCCTGCACGCATGCCGTCGGCCCCTACAAGTACCAGAACACCGACATTCGCGGTTATGGCTACTACACCAACAACCCGCCCGCCGGCGCGTACCGCGGCTTTGGCGTTTGCCAGTCCGAGTTTGCGCTCGAGAGCCTGATCGACTTGCTGGCAGAGAAGGTCGGCCTGGATCCGTGGGAGATTCGTTACCGAAACGCTATCGAGCCGGGCGAGGTTTTGCCCAACGGCCAAATTGCCGACTGCTCCACGGCGCTTAAGGAGACGCTGCTCGAGGTCAAGGATGCCTACTATGCGCATCCCGGACATGCCGGTATCGCCTGCGCCATGAAGAACGCCGGCGTGGGCGTGGGCCTGCCCGATGCCGGCCGCTGCAAGATTCGCGTCGAGAACGGCGTGGCCGTGGTCTATGCCGCCACGTCCGACATCGGCCAGGGCTGCAACACCGTCTTTTTGCAGGACGTTGCCGAGGCATGCGGCCTGCCGCTTCGCTGCATTGCCAACGGCGAGTGCTCCACCGAGAACGCTCCCGATTCCGGCACCACGTCTGGTTCGCGTCAGACGGTCGTGACCGGCGAGGCCGTGCGCGGTGCCGCCTTCCTGCTGCGCGATGCCATGCTTGACATCGAGGCCGGCAAGTCTGCGCCCGCCGCTCCCGTGAGCGCGCATGGCGACGGCGTCAAGATCGAGTACGACGACGGTCGCGCCTATCAGCTGCACACGCAGGAGCTCGTCGCCGGCCAGGGTATGCATCCTCAGGATCCCGCGGCCGCCATCAAGGCGCTCGAGGGATGCGAGTTTGGCTACGTGTACCTGGAGCCGACCGACAAGCTGGGCGCCGACGTTCCCAACCCCAAGAGCCATATCTGCTACGGCTTTGCCACGCATGTGGTTATTCTGGATGACGACGGCCGCGTGAGCGAGGTCTATGCCGCGCACGATTCCGGCAAGGTGGTCAACCCCATCTCCATCCAGGGCCAGATCGAAGGCGGCGTGCTCATGGGCATGGGCTACGCACTTACCGAGGACTGGCCGCTCAAGGACTGCGTACCCCAGGCAAGGTACGGCACGCTCGGGCTGTTCCGTGCGCCCGAGATCCCGGATATCCACGCCATTTACGTGGAGAAGGACGAGCTGCTGCCCGTGGCATATGGCGGCAAGGGCATCGGCGAGATCGCAACGATCCCCACGGCGCCCGCCGTACAGAACGCCTATCGCGCATTTGACGGCAAGCTGCGCCCGGATCTGCCCATGGTGGATACGCCGTACAGCCGCGTTCGTCACCGCGGCTAGGGTAGAGCGCGGACGACCATTGCTGATGGGCCGTTCGCGCTCAACACCAACTACATACGCTGCGCCTTTGGCCCCGACTCCATCGCGAGCCGGGGCCTTTTGTCTGGAGCGGAGGCCGCGTCTCGAAACGGGTCGTGCTTTCCTTTTGAGCCTCGGGACTGCGGACGATTTCTTGGACCGTTACGCGGCCCTTCCCAGTGCGGCGCGGAACTCGGCCGGCGTGCGGCCGCCGAGCGCATCGCTGCGCCTCTCCGTATTGTATCGGCCGATCCAGCCCCCGAGCTCCTCGATGAAGCGGGCGGGGGTCCAGCCCGACCAGTCCCTGCCGTGCCAGAACTCCCTCTTGAGCAGGCCGAAGAAGCCCTCCATCGCCGCGTTGTCCGGGCTGCAGCCCTTGGCGGACATGCTCCTGGCGAGGCCGTGCCCCTCGCAGATCGAGATCCGTCCGGGCCAGCGGTACGGAAAAGTGTCGAAATCAGCCGTGTAAAAGTACGGAAAAGTGTCGAAATAGGCACCTTAAAACTTCGGAAAAGTGTAGCTGGATGACAAAACAGCACTTAGAAGCCGGTGCTGGATGCGGGATCTTGCGGCCGCCTTCAGTCCTCGCTACTCGTCGTCTCCGTCGTTGGGGTCGCCCTTGAGGGTGTTGATGTCCAGGTACTGGTTATCGTCCTCTTTTTGCTGGGTCTCCGACTCCGCTTGGGTGGGGCCGCGGAACAGCTGGAATCCCTCAAACGCAATGGCGCCGAGCAGGACAACGACAATGGCGATAAAGGCAACCTTGACTGCCTGCGGAAATTCCGAGAAACGCAGTGCCTTTTCCTCGGCGTAATAATCGGCGAAGCGCTCTTCGCCCGTGCTTTTGGTATACGCCGGCGCGGACGCGGCCTCCGGGTCATATTCCGGTGCAGGCGTGGCAGCGTACGGATCGTTGAGATAATCGCTCGATGCGGTGCCATAATCTTCGGTCTCGATGCGACTGGTGCCAGCATAGTCATCGGAATAATCGGAATATGCCGCACCACCCTCATAGTCCGCTGCGCTCGTGTTGGCGGCAAAAAGCGGGTTAACTGGAACGTCGAGCGCCGGCATGCTGGTAGAGGTCTCATCCAGATCGGCTGCAGCCCAGGAATCGTAGGCAACCTGACGGGCAACGGGCTCATCGAGCCTTGCGACCGGAGGCTTGCGTGCCGCAGGAACGGGCAACTGCTGGGCGTTGTACATAACGGTGCTGTCGGCCGATTTGCCCTGCGTCGCTGCAGCGAGAAATGCCGCCGTCTCGGACGGGTCGCTTGCGGGGCGGGGAGCGGGCGTGGGCGCCGAAGTGGGTGCGGGCGTAGGCGCGGGCGTCGAAACAGGCGACTGCGCAGGAGTCGGCGCAGGTGCGGACTTAGGCGCAAGTGCGGGATTGGGGCTTGACGGGCGAGCCCCACCGCCCATGAGTTCGTCGGCGGTCCACGGGCGATCATCCATCACGTCGTCAAGGCTCAGTGAAAACAGGTCGTCTTCACCCTCATCGAACATGCGGTGCACATGTCCACCAATTGCCGGAATCAATCCGCGACCGGTGCATGATGCCTTGCTCAACGCCATTCTGTTCCATCCTTTCGAAATACCAATGACATCGATTATATGGAACTTCCCAAGCTGCTCGGTCTTGGATTCGTGCTTTCCAGAACTCGCGCCCAAAAGGGGAGGGGCAATCCAGGCGAGTGCCTACTTGTCGCCGGCCGCCGCCTTGGCCTCATTGAGGTAGCTATAGAAGCTGTACTTGGAGATGCCAAAGAACTCGCAGGCGCGCTCGCTCGACTTGGAAATGAGGAAGGCACCGCGACGGTCGAGGTAGCCAATGGCACGAATGCGCTCGTCTTTGGTCATGAGTGCCGCGGGCTTGCCCACAAACTGCTCGCACTCGTGCAGCAGGTCCTCGAGCAGGTCGCCGATGTTCTTGGTAATGGGCTCGGGCTCGGTATAGCCCGTGCCGCCGGTGCCGGTAAAGGCATCGAGCGAGCGCTCAAAAGCCTTCATAAGCGTAATGTCAAAGTTAATGCCCAAAATGCCGACGGGCTTGCCCTCGTCGTTGCGGATAAAGATCGTCGAGGACTTGAGCAGCTTGCCATCGGTGGTTTTGGTGAGGTATGGCTCGCGGTCGTGTACGTCGGCGGTGCCCTCGTGCATGGACTCAAACACAATATGGCTGGGGCCGTCACCCAGTTTGCGCCCGCTGACGTGGCCGTTTTCGATCACTACGATGGAGTGGTCCACGTCCTCGGTCTCCAGGTCGTGGACGACGACTTCGCAGTTGGGGCCAAACTGGAGCGCCAGGCCGTGTGCAAGGCGCTTATAAAACTCAATCTGTGCGGGGGTCATGGGTGCCTTCCTAAAAATTAGTTTGGGCACACTTTGCCATAAACCACACCTGTTCGCAAATAACGAAAGCGTTGCTGCGTCATGTAACCGTTCGTCGGCGAAAAGGTACCGATTACGGCAACAAACAATTCGTTAGGTATACCAATCAAAAAGTGTGATAGAACATTACTAACAAACTTTTTGTTTGGCATCCACATAAAAGTTCAGTCGTGTGAATGGGATCGGGCTGAAACGCGTATGCGGGGGCCGGCAAGAGAGGACTTAAGGAGTTCACCGTATGGCCGATAAGATCCAGTGGGCGGGCAACACGATGCCCAAGAGCGATGACAAGCACTTGGGAATCATGAGCCTCGACCACGTGAAGAAGGCCCGTGCCTTCCACCAGTCGTTCCCTCAATATACCGTCACTCCGCTTGCCCGCCTGGACGGCCAGGCCGAGCGCCTGGGCCTGTCTAACCTGTGTGTTAAGGACGAGAGCTATCGCTTTGGCCTCAACGCCTTTAAGGTTCTGGGCGGTTCGTTTGCCATGGCCAATTACATTGCCGACGAAACCGGCAAGGACGTTGCCGAGTGCACCTTCGATTACCTGACCTCCGATCAGCTTGCCAAGGACTTTGGCCAGGCCACCTTCTTTACCGCCACCGACGGCAACCATGGCCGCGGCGTGGCATGGGCTGCCAACAAGCTGGGCCAGAAGGCTGTCGTGCACATGCCCAAGGGTTCCACCAAGCCCCGTTTCGATAACATTGCCGCCGAGGGCGCCACGGTGACCATTGAAGAGGTCAACTACGACGAGTGCGTACGCATGGCGGCCGCCGAGGCCGACGCCTGCGAGCGCGGCGTTATCGTTCAGGACACCGCCTGGGAGGGCTACGAGAAGATCCCGTCTTGGATCATGGAGGGCTACGGCACCATGGCTTCCGAGGCTGCCGAGCAGCTGCGCGAGATGGCCATCAACCGCCCGACGCACGTGTTTGTCCAGGCTGGCGTGGGTTCGCTCGCCGGCGCCGTGGTGGGCTACTTCACCAACCTGTATCCCGATAACCCGCCCACCTTCGTCGTGGTTGAGTGCGCGCCTGCCGCCTGCCTGTACAAGGGCGCTGCCGCCGGCGACGGCGATCCGCGCATCGTGGACGGCGACATGCCTTCCATCATGGCCGGCCTGTGCTGCGGCGAGCCCAACATCCTGGGCTGGGATATCCTGCGCAACCACACCACCGCCTTCGTGTCTTGCCCCGACTGGGTCACCGCTCGCGGCATGCGTACCCTGGGCGCCCCCGAGAAGGGCGACCCGCGCGTCATCTCCGGCGAGTCCGGCGCAGTGACCACCGGCCTGGTCGAGACCATCATGCTCGATCCCGAGTACGCCGAGCTCAAGGAGCTCATCGGCCTGGACAAGACGAGCTCCGTGCTCTGCTTCTCCACGGAAGGTGACACGGACCCCGATCAGTATCGTCGAATTGTTTGGGAAGGCGAATATCCCACTTGCTAATCGTTGGGGCGGAGTAAATAGGTATCGCTCCGCCACCTCACAGGTAGATTCCTTCGTTTGAAAGGTTATGAACAATGGCTAAAGAACTCGATTTCGACGCTATCAAGGCTGCTGCTGAGTCTCATCGTGCTGATATGACTCGCTTCCTGCGCGCTATGATCTCTCACCCCTCTGAGTCCTGCGAGGAGGGTGAGGTTGTTGCCTGCATCAAGGCCGAGATGGAGAGCCTTGGCTATGACGAGGTCAAGGTCGACGGCCTGGGCAACGTCATGGGCTTTATGGGCGAGGGCGACAAGATCATCGCCATCGACTCCCACATCGACACCGTCGGCATCGGCAACATCGAGAACTGGGACGCCGATCCCTATGAGGGCTACGAGACCGACGAGATCATCTACGGCCGCGGCGGCTCTGACCAGGAGGGCGGCATGGCTTCCGCTACCTACGCTGCCAAGATGATGAAGGACATGGGCCTCATCCCCGAGGGCTACAAAATCATGGTCGTCGGCACCGTCCAGGAAGAGGACTGCGACGGCATGTGCTGGCAGTACATCTACAACAAGGACGGCATTAAGCCCGAGTTCGTCATTTCCACCGAGCCCACCGACGGCGGCATCTATCGCGGTCACCGCGGCCGCATGGAGATCCGCGTCGACGTTCACGGCACCTCCTGCCACGGCTCCGCTCCCGACCGCGGCGACAACGCCATCTACAAGATGGCCGACATCATCGCCGACGTCCGCGCCCTCAACAACAACGGTTGCGACGAGTCGACCGACATCAAGGGCCTCGTCAAGATGCTCGACCCCAAGTACAACCCCGAGCACTTCGAGGACGCCCGCTTCCTGGGCCGCGGCACCTGCACCGTCAGCCAGATCTTCTACACCAGCCCCAGCCGTTGCGCCGTGGCCGACTCCTGCGCCATCTCCATCGACCGTCGCATGACCGCCGGTGAGACCTGGGAGTCCTGTCTGGACGAGATTCGCAACCTGCCGGCCGCCAAGAAGTACGGCGACGACGTGAAGGTCTCCATGTACATGTACGACCGTCCGTCCTGGACCGGCGAGGTCTACGAGACCGAGGCTTACTTCCCCACGTGGATCAACAAGGAGACCGCTCCGCACGTCAAGGCCCTCGTCGACGCCCACAAGGCCATGTTTGGTGACGAGCGCATCGGCTGCGAGCCCAGCATGGACAAGCGCACCGGTCGCCCGCTGTGCGACAAGTGGACCTTCTCCACGAACTGCGTTTCCATCCAGGGCCGCTACGGCATCCCCTGCGTGGGCTTTGGCCCGGGTGCCGAGTCTCAGGCTCACGCTCCCAACGAGGTCACCTACAAGGACGACCTGGTCACCGCTGCCGCCATGTATGTGGCTGCCCTGAACCTCTACGATCCGAGCCAGGCCGATGGCGACGCCACCGTGTTCCGCGCCGGTCTGACCAACAACAAGATCGATTAGTCCCATTCCTCGATTTTGTTGAGCCGGGGGCCGCTCGTGCCCCCGGCGCCTCCTGTTGACTTGGGGCCCGCGGTCGTTATCTCCCATGCTTCCTCAACGGTGGCGGGTCCTCGTCATGGTGCTCTGCATGTTCTAGCCACACGCGCATGCCGGAGCACATCTACTCATTGCGATCGTTTCATCTTTAGAAAGGACATTTCCATGGACGCTAAGTTTACCGAGCTCGTCGAGCGGCTGAACGGCCTCGATTTTAAGGGTATGTACGGCAGCGATTTCCTGCACACCTGGGACAAGACCACCGATGAGCTCAAGGCTCTCTACATCGTCGCCGACGCCCTGCGCGAGCTGCGTGAGAACAACGTCTCTCCCAAGATCTTCGACTCGGGCCTGGCCGTCTCCCTGTTCCGCGACAACTCCACCCGTACGCGCTTCTCCTTCTCTAAGGCCGCCAACCTGCTCGGCCTTGAGCTGCAGGACCTGGACGAGAAGAAGTCCCAGATCGCCCACGGCGAGACCGTCCGCGAGACCGCTACCATGATCTCCTTCATGGCCGACGTCATCGGCATCCGCGACGACATGTACATCGGCAAGGGCGACGCCTACATGGCCGAGGTCTCCGAGTCTGTCCAGCAGGCTTACGAGGACGGCGTCCTGGATCACCGCCCCACGCTCATCTCCCTGCAGTCCGATTCCGACCACCCCACGCAGTCCTCTGCCGACATGCTCTACCTCATCAACGAGTTTGGCGGCCTTGAGAACCTCAAGGGCAAGAAGGTTGCCGTCACCTGGGCCTATTCGCCCTCTTACGGCAAGCCGCTGTCCTGCCCGCAGTCGCTGATCAGCCTGCTGCCCCGCTTTGGCATGGACGTCACCCTGGCTCACCCCGAGGGCTACGACCTCATGCCCGAGGTCGTCGAGCGCGCCAAGGGCTATGCCGCCGAGTCCGGCACCACCTTTAAGCAGGTCAACACCATGGCCGAAGCCTTCGAGGGCGCCGACATCGTGATCCCCAAGAGCTGGGCTCCGTTTGCCGCCATGGAGAAGCGCACCAACCTGTACGCCGAGGGCGACGACGCCGGCATCGCAGCGCTCGAGAAGGAGCTGCTCGCCCAGAACGCCACCCATCAGGACTGGTGCTCCACGACCGAGCTCATGGAGAAGACTGCCAACGGCCAGGACACCATCTTTATGCACCCGCTGCCCGCCGACATCTCCGGTGTCTCTTGCGAGCACGGCGAGGTTAACGCCGACGTCTTCGACATGCACCGCGTGGGCATGTACAAGGAGGCCAGCTACAAGCCGTATGCCATCGCAGCCATGATGTTCCTGCAGAAGGTTGCCGATCCCGCCGCTACCCTCAAGGCCCTCGACGAGCGCAACACCGCCCGTTGGTTCCAGGCCTAAAGCCGGGCTGAGGTAAGCCATGTAAAGGGGGCGCTCTGCCAACCGGCGGGGTGCCCCTTTTTTGCATCGCGGGCGTGCGGGATAAGCGCTTTCGATGTGGATGCCCGCGGCGCGAGTTATGGGTACGATGGTTTCGGGGGAGGTACCACCATGAAACTTGGATGTGTCATTATGGCTTCGGGCGAGGGCAAGCGGTTTGGCTCTAACAAGATGCTTGCCGATATCTATGGCGAGCCGCTGATTGCCCGGACCATCGATTCGGTTCCCCGGGGCTTTGACGTCGTGGTTTCGACGCGTTGGCCCGAGGTCGCCCAGATTTGCGAGGACAAGCATTGCCCGTGTGTGCTGCACGATGGCGAGCTGCGCAGCGAAAGCGTCCGTGCGGGCCTTTCGTGGGGAGTCGAACGCAACTGGAAAGGTTGCCTCTTTTTGCCGGGCGACCAGCCGCTCGTGAGTTCGGATTCTTTTGAGGCTATGGTTCGTGCGTTTGACGAGTGTGGCCGCAAGCATCCGGTGCGTCTTGCGTGCAACGGTGAGCCTTCGAGCCCGGTGCTCTTTCCGGCGGAACTGTTCGATGCACTCATGTGTCTTGAGGGCAAGGACGGCGGCGGTTCGATCCTCAAGGACCGTACCGACGTGGTGCTGGTCGAGGCGCGTGCATACGAGCTGTGGGACGTCGATACCGCCAAGGGACAGCAACGCATAACGGAGCATATCGCTGCCTGCTCGTATTTTGATCGCGTGGCCAACTGCAACAATCAATAAGGAGCAATTATGATCATCATCAAAAACGGCGCGCTCGTGACGCCCCAGGGGCTTCGCCGCGCCGATCTTGCCATGGATGGCGATAAGATCGTGCGGATCGCCGCGGCGATTGAGCCGGGCGAGGGCGATACCGTCCAGGACGCCACCGACTGTTGGGTGTTCCCCGGCTTTATCGACGGCCACACGCACATGCAGTGCTGGACCGGCATGGATTGGACAGCCGATAGCTTTGAGACCGGCACGCGCGCGGCTGCCTGCGGCGGCACGACGACCATCGTGGACTACGCGACGGCCGATCGCGGCGTGACTATGTCCGATGCCTTGGCCGAGTGGCATCGCCGCGCCGACGGAACCTGCACGGCCAACTACGCCTTTCATATGGCACTCGCCGAGTGGAACGAGCGCAACCGCGCCGACCTTTCGGCCATGCGCGAGGCGGGCGTATCGTCGTTCAAGACCTACTTTGCCTATGACCACCTGCGCTTGGACGATGCCGAGACGCTCGAGGTACTGGAGGAGCTCAAGCGCGTGGGCGGTATCCTGTGCGTGCATTGCGAGAACGGCACGCTCGTGAACGAGCTGCAGAAGCGCGTGTACGAGCAGGGGATTCATGGGCCCGAGGGGCATGCGCTCAGCCGTCCGGACGTGTGTGAGGCCGAGGCCGTGAGCCGCCTGCTGTATCTGGCGCACTTGGCCGGGGACGCTCCGGTCAACGTGGTGCACCTTTCGACCAAGCTGGGGCTCGAGGCCATCCGTGCCGCCAAGGCGCGCGGGCAGAAGAACATTTATGTCGAAACCTGCCCTCAGTATCTGATGCTCGACGATACTTGCTACCTGGAGCAGGGCGAGGACGGCTTTGCGGGCGCCAAGTACGTGATGAGCCCGCCGCTGCGCCATGCCGGTGACCGTGCCGCGCTGCGCGAGGCGCTTGTGGCCGGCGAGATCGATACTATTGCGACCGATCATTGCAGCTTTAACCTGCACGGTCAAAAGGACCGCGGACGCGACGATTTCCGCGCGATTCCCAACGGCGGGCCCGGCGTGGAGCATCGTCCCGTCGCGATTGCCACGAGCTTTGAGGGACAGCTGGGTCCCGAGGATCTGTGCCGCTTGATGAGCGAGAACCCGGCGCGCGTCTTTGGCATGTATCCGCGCAAGGGCTGTCTTGCCGAGGGCGCCGATGCCGACGTGTGCGTGTGGGATCCCAAGGCGCGCTGGACCATTAGCGCGGCGACGCAACATCAGGCTGTGGACTACACGCCGCTCGAGGGCTTTGAGGCACATGGCCGCGCCAAGGCCGTGTTTGTGAACGGCGTGCTGGCGGCACGCGATGGCGAGCCCACCGGAGCCCAACCCGGCCGCTACGTGCCCCGCTAACAGGAAGATCGCCGGATTCCCCTCCGCAGTTGCGGTGGAATAGTTCCTGTTTAGCCGCCAAATAGGCCGTTTCAGGAACTATTCCACCGCAACTTATAGGTCTTCTGGGGCAGCGCCGGCTATTTGAGGCTGGTGGCGACGACGGGGCGGTCGAGGGCTGCCTCGAAGCGGTCGGCCATCGTTAGGCCGGCAAGCGTGTCGGCTTGGTTGAGCATGATGCGGGCATTGTTGAGGTTCAGCATCTGCAGCTCGGCATTGAGCACCATGGCGACGCGTTCTGGGGTGGCAGTGTCGGTGGGCTCGCAGCCGCAGCGCTCGCAGAAGAGCTCGGGGCGGTGGACAACCTCGGCGACGGGCTTGCCCAGCCCCGAGGCGCCCACGACCCAGATAACGTTGGCCGTGCCTGTGGGAACGACCGGCTCCCACGGGGCGTGGGCCTTGAGCGGGAGCCGCTTGCTGCCGTCCGCCTCGGCCAGGACGTAGTCAAAGCGCTGCGCCAGCTGGTCGAGCGGCTCGGCAGGGGAGGAGAGCTTGCCCGTCTCCGGGTCCAAAACACCCGCCTGGCAGATGCTTCCCCGCACAAGCCCCGCGCAGGCCTCGCAGGTGCAGCCTGGGGCGTGTGAGGCACCCGACTTCCAGGGCGCGGCGTCCAGGCGACGGCTCGACCCGTCCCACGGCACGCCGGCGACGGGGAACATGCGCGTGGTGGTGCAGAGGAGCACGCGGCCGCCAGCGCGCATAAGCTCAAGGCCGAGCGTCTTTAGCAAGGTCGACTTGCCGCCGCTGCCGATAATCGCGGTAATGCCCGGCTCAATCCTGAGCGCCGAGGCAAGATTGCCGCTAACCGTTTCCATCTGTTCACCGCCGTATAATACTGTGATAATAAATAATCATCAGAGTAGCGGTCGAACCGCTTTTGCTCTGCTCAAACCGTAGCACAGGGAGGTGCCTCGGGAATGCTCGTTTATGTTCGCGGCGCCGGCGATATCGCCACCGGCGTCGCCGCTCGCTTGGTGCGCGCCGGCGTGTCGGTCGTCATGGCCGATATCGCGGTCCCCACGTGCATCCGTCGCACAATCAGTTTTTGCGAGGCCATTCGCTTGGGCGAGGTCGAGGTCGAGGGCATTCGCGCCCGCTTGGCGCAGGCGCCGGCTGAGGCGCTCGAGATTATCCAAACGGGGGATGTTGCCGTTGTGGTGGACCCCCAGGCCAAGATGCTCGACGAACTGAAGCCCGCGGCTGTGGTCGACGCGATTCTGGCCAAGCGTAACTTGGGCACCACGCGCGACATGGCGCCTGCCGTTATCGCCGTGGGGCCGGGCTTTACCGCGCCGGTTGACTGCGACGCCGTGGTCGAAACCATGCGCGGGCATTTCCTGGGCCGTGTCATTACCCAAGGCTCGCCGCAGCCCAACACGGGCGTGCCGGGTGTCATCGCTGGCTATGGCAGGGAGCGCGTTATCCACAGCCCCGCCGCCGGCGTGTTTCGATCCGACCGCGCAATCGGCGACATCGTGAGCGCCGGAGACGTGATTGGCTACGCGGACGATACGCCCATGTGCACGCAGATCGATGGCTGCCTGCGCGGGCTTTTGGCGAACGGCGTGCAGGTGACTGAGGGCTTTAAATGCGCCGATGTCGATCCGCGCGGCGACGCCAGCTATATCAACTATATTTCGGACAAGGCGACGTCGGTCGGCGGCGGCGTGCTTGAGGCACTCGCTATGCTCACCGATGTCTTTAGAAGATAGAAGGCGGCAATGGAAAAGCTCGATGTTGTGAATGCTGCGCTTGGCGCTCTGAAGGCTGGTAAGACGTGCGAGCTCGTGGTCGTGGCCGGCACGGCAGGGTCATCGCCGCGCGGCGTGGGCGCCTGGATGGCCGTCTTTGCCGACGGCAGCCAAGCGGGCACCATCGGCGGCGGCAAGATCGAGCTCTTTGCGCTGAACGAGGCGCGCGAGCTGCTGGCCGCAGGGCAATCGCGTCTGGTCCGCTACACCATGGGCGGCGAGAACTCCGATACCGGCATGATCTGCGGCGGAGCCATCTGCCTGTGCTATCTGCACCTGGACGCGACCAAGGTACCGCTGCTCCAGTCGGTTGCCGACGTCTTGGTCTATCGGCGCATCGGCGACTTCGTCATCGACTTTGAGCCGTTTACCTCGAGCGCGTTCGAGGGCGATGTGGCCGAGTACCATGGCGAGGAATCGCGCCGCACCATTGCGGGCTGCCCCGGGCTTTCGCTGGTGGAGGAGGGGAGTAAGGTCACCTACACCAACGCCACCTCCGAGATTCCCGCAGTGCACATCGAGACGCTCTGCCCCGAGGGCCTGACCTACATCTTTGGCTGCGGACACGTGGGCGCCGCGACGGCGCGCGTGCTCACCGCGGCGGGCTTTGCCGTCGTGGCGTGCGACGACCGCCCCGGCACGCTGACCCCCGATTGGGTGCCCGGTGTCTACGACCGTCGTCTGGTCGACTACAAGAGCCTGAGCAAGCAGTGCCCCATCGGCCCGCGCGACCTGGTGGTCGTCGCCACGGCGGGTCACAAGTCCGATATCGACGTGGTGATTCAGGCCATGCGTGCCAAACCCGCCTATCTGGGCTGCTTGGGCTCGCGTCGCAAGACGGCCTTTGTGCGGGCTCGCTTGGAGCAGGAAGGCTTTACGCAGGACCAGATCGACGGGCTGCACCTGCCGATCGGCGTTTCCATCGAGGCCGAGGACCCCGAGGAGATTGCCATCTCCATCGCCGCCGAGATGATTCACCTGCGCCGCACCAAACTCGTCCCCCGCAAGCGCTAGTCGCATCCCCATCAATAAGTTGCGGTGAAATACGGATTGTTTAAGCCTGTTAGGCCGCCCAACAGTCCCTATTTCACCGCAACTGCTTTTTGGGATCCATTTGTGCGGGGGAGTTGTGGAGTTGTGCAGGCAGACGAGGTTTTTCTGGAAATACGCTCCCGATGCGCGTATAGTACCGATTGTTTTGTCGGCTCCTGCTGCGTCGAGTCCAAACCGCGAAATGCCATGAGCGGCGCGGATGCAGCCAGGAGGCACGAGGACAACCCATCGTGGCCACGCCCCGTGCTTAAAACCCCAAGAAGGAGTGAACAATGGCAGAAGAGAAGTATGTGCCGCGTCTGAAGACCAAGTACAACAACGAGGTCAAGCAGCAGCTTCAGGACAAGTTTCAGTACGAGAACGTCATGATGATCCCCAAGTTTGAGAAGATCGTCGTGAACATGGGTGTCGGCGAGGCCGCTACCGATTCCAAGGCCATCGACGGTGCCGTGCGCGACCTGCGCGCCATCACCGGCCAGCAGCCGATGATTACCCGTGCCCGCAAGTCCATCGCTACCTTCCGCCTGCGCGCTGGTATGCCGATCGGCTGCAAGGTTACCCTGCGTGGCGACCGTATGTGGGAGTTCTTCGATCGTCTGACCTCCGTCGCGATTCCCCGTATCCGCGACTTCCGCGGCATCTCCGCCAAGAGCTTCGACGGCCGTGGTAACTTCTCCATGGGCGTCACCGAGCAGCTCATCTTCCCCGAGATCGACTTCGATTCCGTCGATCACCAGCGTGGTATGGACATCACTTTCGTGACCACCGCCAACACCGATGAGGAGGCCAAGGCCCTTCTGGACGCCTTCGGTTTCCCGTTCAAGAAATAGGTTCACCTGCCCTATAAGCGCCGTTCCCACAAGGGGGCGGCGCTTGGGGCGAACAATACTCTATGTGAGGAGGATATAAGTGGCTAAGACATCGATGATCGTCAAGTGCAATCGCAAGCAGAAGTTCTCTACTCGTGAGTACACGCGCTGCCAGCGCTGCGGCCGTCCGCACTCTGTGTACCGCAAGTTCGGCCTGTGCCGTGTCTGCTTCCGCGAGCTTGCACTCAAGGGCGAGCTTCCCGGCGTTAAGAAGGCCAGCTGGTAAGTCACTACCAGCGTTTCAAGCATCAGTTTGGAACAGGGAAAACGCGCTAAAAAGGCTTTGCCGTTAAGGGCGGCGAAGAACCAAGAGCACGTGTTCATCAAGAACGAAGGAGAATCTGTATGAACCTTACAGACCCGATCGCAGATATGCTTACGCGCATCCGTAACGCTAACTCTGTGAACAAGGCCACGGTCTCCATGCCGAGCAGCAAGAAGCTCGTCGAGATCGCTCGTGTTCTGCACGAGGAGGGCTACATCGAGGGCTACGATGTCGAGGACACCGTTCCCCAGAAGACTCTGCACATCACGCTTAAGTATGGTCCCAAGAAGGCTAAGGTCATCAACGGCATCCGCCGCATTTCCAAGCCGGGCCTGCGTAAGTACACCGGCGTTGCCGACATGCCCCGCGTCCGCGGTGGCCTTGGTACCGCCATTATTTCCACCAGCCATGGCGTTATGACCGACCGCGATGCTCGCAAGCACAACGTCGGCGGCGAGATCATCGCTTACGTCTGGTAATTCGCTCGGTAGGTAGAAGGAAAGGAGATCACCGTGTCTCGTATCGGTAATAAGCCTGTCCAGATTCCCGCCGGAGTCGAAGTGGCAGTCAACGGCAACAACGTTGTCGTCAAGGGCCCCAAGGGCCAGCTCGAGCTCGATGTCTTTGAGAAGCTCGCTATCAACGTCGAGGACAACGTCCTCACCGTTTCCCGTCCCGACGACGAGCGTGAGACCCGTGCCCGCCACGGCCTCACCCGCGCCCTCATCCACAACATGGTTGTTGGCGTTTCCGAGGGCTTCGAGAAGAAGCTCGAGCTCGCCGGCGTCGGTTACCGCGTGCAGCAGAAGGGCAAGAACCTCGAGTTCTCCCTGGGCTTCTCGCACCCCGTGATCGTCGAGGCTCCCGAGGGCATCACCTTCGAGGTTCCCGACAACACCCACGTGAACGTCAAGGGTATCAACAAGCAGCAGGTCGGTCAGATCGCCGCTGAGATCCGCGGCCATCGTCCTCCCGAGCCTTACAAGGGCAAGGGTATCCACTACGTTGGCGAGCACATCCGCCGCAAGCTGGGTAAGGCCGCCAAGTAGTCGTAACCGACTCACTCGCATAAGACCAGCACCCCGTCAGGTGCTGGCAAGATCAACCTTTTTAGGAGTTTACGTATGAACAAGCATAAGGCGAAGCTGGAAGGCCTCAAGCGTCGTCAGCGTCGTGTTCGCGGCAAGGTCTCGGGTACCTCCGAGCGTCCGCGTCTTCGCGTGACCCGTACTAACGCCAACATCTATGCCCAGATCATCGACGACAGCAAGGGCTCCAGCCTGACGCTCGTCTCTGCCTCGACCCTCGAGGCCGAGTTCAAGGGCACCCACACCTCGAACAAGGAGGCTGCGGAGAAGGTCGGTCAGCTCGTTGGCAAGCGCGCCATCGAGGCCGGCATCACCAAGGTCGCCTTCGATCGCGGTGGCCGTATCTACCATGGCCGCGTCAAGGCCCTCGCCGACGGTGCTCGTGCCGCCGGTCTCGAGTTCTAGGAGGTATGTAGCACATGGCTCGTAATCAGAAGCAGCAGCGCGAGGCCTCCGAGTTCGAGGAGCGCGTCGTTTACATCAACCGCGTGTCGAAGACCGTCAAGGGTGGTCGTCGCATGAGCCTCGTCGCTCTCGTCGTCGTTGGCGACGGCAAGGGCAACGTCGGCGTTGGCATGGGCAAGTCCGCTGAGGTGCCCATGGCCATCTCCAAGGCGTCTCTCGATGCCAAGAAGAACATGTTCCACGTGCCGGTGACCGATCAGGGCACCATTCCGCACGAGGTTCTCGGTCACTTTGGTGCCGGCCGCATCATCATCAAGCCCGCTGTCGAGGGTACCGGCGTTATCGCCGGCGGCGCTGTGCGTCCCCTCTTCGAGCTTGCTGGCATCAAGAACGTCCTGTCCAAGTCCCTCGGTACCGACAACGGCCTCAACATCATCAAGGCTGCCGTCGAGGGCCTCAAGGAGCTCTCCAGCCCTGAGGACGTCGCGGCTCGCCGTGGCCTGACGGTCTCCGAGATGTTCGTCGGTAAGGAGAACTAAGCATGGCTGACACCATCAAGATCAAGCAGGTCCGCAGCACCAACGGTTGCAAGCAGGACCAGGTCCGTACTGTCCGTGCCCTCGGTCTCCACAGGATCCGCGAGGTTCGCGAGATTGCTGACAACGAGTCCGTCCGCGGCATGATCTTCAAGGTCAAGCACCTTGTCGAGATTGTAGAGGAGTAGCAAATGCAGCTTCACGATCTTACTCCCGCGCCCGGTTCCACCAAGAACCGCAAGCGCGTCGGCCGTGGCAATTCTTCGGGTCACGGCACCACTTCTGGCCGCGGCCAGAAGGGCCAGGGTTCCCGCTCTGGCGGCACCAAGGGTGCCGGCTTCGAGGGTGGCCAGACTCCGCTGGCTATGCGCCTGCCCAAGCTTCCGGGCTTCCGCAACCCCCGTCGTATCGAGTACACCGCTGTTAACGTTGAGCGTCTCGAGCGTAAGTTCGAGGACGGCGCTGTGATCGACGGTGCCGCTCTTAAGGCCGCTCGCATCACCAAGAGCGAGTTCGAGCCCGTCAAGGTGCTCGGCAATGGTGAGCTCACCAAGAAGTTCACGGTCAAGGTCGACAAGGTCAGCGCTTCTGCGCAGGCCAAGATCGAGGCCGCCGGCGGAAAGGTCGAGCTGCCGTGCTAAATGGTCTTAAGAATGCTTTCCGCATCAAAGAATTGCGCGAAAAGATTCTTTTTACCATAGCTATGCTCGTCGTGTACCGCATTGGTGCGCACGTTCCTGTGCCCGGCATTCCCTTCCAGGGGATGCTGGGCCTTTTCTCGACCGATAACAATTCGGTCGCCGCAGGTGCTATGGCCCTCCTGAATCTTTTCTCTGGCGGCGCGTTGAGCTATGTGTCGGTGTTTTCGCTGGGCATCATGCCTTACATCACCAGCTCGATCATCCTCCAGATGCTCCAGGCCGTTGTGCCTTCCCTGCATGAGCTTGCCCGCGAGGGCGAGGTCGGTCAGACCAAGATTACGCAGTATTCGCGTTACCTCACCCTGGCTCTGGCAATCCTCAACTCCGTGGGTTACCTCTTCCTCTTTAAGAGCTTCGGCATCAGCTTCAATGGCGCCGGCGCTCCCGAGATCATCTTCGACCTCATGATCGTCGGTACGCTCACCGCGGGCGCCATGCTGATCATGTGGATTGGTGAGCTCATCACCCAGCGCGGTATCGGCAATGGCATGTCGCTGATCATCTTTGCGAACATCATGGCCGGTCTGCCGCAGGCTATCTTCTCCAGCACCGAGGGCAATGCCGGTGGCATCATCACCATGGTGATCATCTGCGCCATCATCTTGCTGGTTATCCCGCTGATTGTTTTCCTTGAGCGCGGCCAGCGCCGCATCCCGGTCTCCTACGCTAAGCGCGTCGTGGGCCGTCGCATGATGGGCGGTCAGACCACCTACCTGCCCATCAAGGTCAACACCGCGGGTGTCGTGCCGATTATCTTCGCTTCGGCGCTGCTGTACTTCCCGGCTCAGATTGCCGTGTTCTTCCCCGGCATCGGCTGGATCCAGGCAGTTGCCTCCGCGCTTTCGCGCGGCTGGCTCAACTGGGTACTTAACGTTGTCCTCATCGTGTTTTTCGCATACTTCTACACCTCCATGGTGTTCAACCCCGATGATACGGCCGACAACCTTAAGAAGCAGGGCGGCTTTATTCCGGGCGTGCGTCCGGGTAGGGCTACCGCGGCCTACATCAAGAACGCGCTCAACAAGATCACGCTTCCCAGCGCTGTCTTTTTGGCGCTCATCGCCATCGTGCCTTCGATCATCTTCTCCTTCACGGGTAACCAGCTGATTCAGGCATTTGGCGGCACGTCCATCCTCATCATGGTCGGCGTCGTGCTCGACACGGTCGATAAGCTCGAAGGCCAGATCAAGATGTATGATTACGATGGATTCTTTAAATAGGCTAGAGGAGGATTGCTCATGAACCTCGTATTGCTCGGAGCTCCGGGTGCCGGTAAGGGCACCGTCGCACAGGAGCTCGTCGCCGAGTTTGGCGTCGCTCACATTTCCACGGGCGACCTGCTGCGTGCTGCCGTCAAGGGTGGCACCGAGCTTGGTATTCAGGCTAAGAAGTACATGGACGCTGGCGAGCTCGTTCCCGATCAGCTCGTGATCGACCTTGTCAAGGAGCGCCTTGCCGCCGATGACGCCCAGCAGGGCTTCATCCTCGACGGCTTCCCGCGCAACACCGCCCAGGCCGTGACGCTCGATTCCGAGCTCTCCGCCATGGGTCGCGAGATCGATTGTGCTCTTCTGGTCGATGTGGCCCCCGAGGTCATCATCGATCGTCTGTCTTCGCGTCGCACCTGCCGCGCCTGCGGTTACACCGGCACCGCTGCCGATGCCACCTGCCCCAAGTGCGCAGGCGAGATGTATCAGCGCGACGACGACAAGCCCGAGACCATCAAGAACCGTCTCGACGTCTACGAGAAGTCCACGAGCCCGCTCGTCGACTACTATCGTGGCCAGGGTCTGCTCAAGTCGGTCAACGGTGACCAGGCTCGCGAGACCGTGTACGGGGATGTCAAAGAGGCTCTCGGTCTATGATCAAGATTAAGTCTGCAACGCAAATCGAGCAGATGAAGAAGGCAGGAGCGCTATCTAAGATGGCGCTCCGCCACGTTGGAGCCATGGTGCGCCCCGGCGTTTCGACTTTTGAGCTCGATCAGCTCGCGGAGCAGATTATCCGCATGCATGGCGGCACCCCGGCCTTTAAGGGTTACGGCGGGTTCCCGGGGACCATTTGCGCATCGATCAACGATGCCGTGGTCCACGGTATTCCCAACCCCGACATGATCCTGCGCGATGGCGATATCATCTCCATCGATACGGGAGCCGTTGTCGACGGTTGGGTCGGCGATAACGCTTGGACGTTTTTCGTCGGCACCCCCACGCCCGAAGCCAAGGCTTTGTGCGAGATCACGCGCGATTGCCTTAAGGCTGCCATCGAGAAGGCTGTTCCCGGTAACCATATCGGGGACGTCGGTTATGCCGTTCAGTCCCTCGCCGAGTCTCACGGTTACGGCGTGCTTCGTGATTATGTGGGCCATGGCATTGGTCGCGTGATGCACGAGGACCCCAACGTTCCTAACTATGGAAAGAAGGGGAGGGGCGTTCGCCTCCAGGCCGGCATGGTCATTGCCATCGAGCCGATGGTTACGATGGGTTCCAACCATGTGAGCACGGGCTCCGACGGTTGGATCGTCACGACCAACGACCACCTGCCCGCTGCGCACTACGAGAACACCGTCGCCATTACCAATGACGGTCCGGTGATTCTCACCACGGATGCGCAAGGTGCTTGGTGTTCGCTCCAAGGCGGAGAAATGTAACAAGTTCCACTTAGTTGTGGAGCCATTACGAAGTTATTACGATGCGTGCATACGTGTTGTAGAATACTCAATCGCTGT
>ERZ1032651.196-NODE-196-length-18901-cov-22.757827_pt1 | contig 18901 bp, 8 predicted proteins | sample MGYA00518732_ERZ1032651 | MGnify/ENA primary metagenome ERZ1032651 (study PRJEB33719, sample SAMN04261399) | wastewater metagenome | biome: periurban shantytown; feature: human; material: feces | host: Homo sapiens | place: Peru: Lima | collected 2013-01-03 ...
GTATAAGAAATTAGGCAAATCAAAAGACAGGCAGACGCGCGAGAAAATAAAGGAATTGAAGAATAATCACCAACCCATGAGTGAAAAGGAACTCATGGAAAAACTGGAACGGGGGACGACGGAAAAAACCGGAAAATAAGATAAATGCCGTCTGGCCCCGGTTTTCATTTTAATCCCTCGCTATTTCCATAGTGAGGGATTTTTTACTGGAATGACTCCGCGCGCTGGCCTGTTAAATATAGAGCCTGTATTTTCTGATAAGCCGTAGTTTTTTTCAGGAATGCGACTCGCAGGCTTCATTTCCATGATGGCTGCGAGTCAAACACTGTACATCTGCTTTTCCAGCATCTTCTGCTATTTTCCTTCTCAGGAAACCACGGCCAGCGGCGCGGTGGTTTTCCAGTCTCCGCGGGTAAAGTCCGGGAACTCCACGGGCATGCCGCCCTGCGCGATGGAATGAGCCGTCAACGGCAGCAGGGAAGACCAGGCGGCTCCTTCGTAAACATTCTGGTCCATCGGCTCTCCGTTCCGGAGGCATTCCACGATGCGGGAAAGCATCACGAAGTCCATGCCGCCGTGGCCGCCCATTTTCGTAGCCAGATTCCCGATGCGTTTCCAGAGCGGATGGTCGTATTTCTCGTAAATGGCGGCCAGCTTCTCCCGGCCTTCAATCCATTCGTGATAGTTGCCGTTGCCCAGCTTTTCACCCGCCACCCGGGTCGGAAAGCCGGCCAGGGTTCCTTCGGTTCCCTGGATCAGGTTGGCGCGGGAATAGGGCCGGGGGGACGTTTCATCCAGTTGGACGACAATAGTGCGCCCCAGTTGCGTCTTGACGATGGCCGTGTTCATGTCCCCGCAGATGAAGGGGGTATTGTTCCAGCGGTGGTCCGCGGGAAGGTGTTTTTTGGCGTAGGCATTGCGCCCGAGCGCAGGGGAGGCGAACGCAGCCACCCGGCTGAAATGGTCTTCTCCGCGCGCCAGGTTCATGTACTGTGCCACGGGGCCCAGTCCATGGGTGGGGTACAGGTTTCCGTTGATCCGGGTATGGTATTCAGGCCGCCAGGCCCCTTCCCCGCGCGTGTCCCCCAACTGCGTCACCAGGCAGTGGATATATGCGGCCTCCCCGTGGAGCAGATCGCCGATGACCCCCTGCCGGACCATGTTCAGGAACATAAGCTCGTCCCGGCCGTAGTTGACGTTTTCCATCATCATGCAGTGCTTCCGGGTGGCCTCGCTGGTGTCCACCAGATTCCAGAGTTCTTCCAGGGAGACGGCCAGCGGAACTTCCACAAAGGCGTGCGCGCCGTGCTTCATGCTGTCGCAGGCGATTCCGGCATGGGTACTCCAGTCCGTGCTGATGATGACAGCGTCCGGTTTCAGCTCCTTCAGCATGGTCAGGTATTCCGTGTCCCCGCCGGAATAACTCAGCGGGCTTTTCCCCATCTTGGAAAGCACGCGGTCCACGCCGCGCTTGGCCAGGTCTTCCTTCAAATCACATACGCCCACGATTTCCACCCCGTCCATCACGCACATTTGAGCCAGATGGGAAAAGCCGCGGCCGCCCACGCCGATGAAGGCAAGCCTGATGCGGGCCAGCCCGGGAGCCTTGAAGCCCCCCATGTACATGGAGCCGGAAGGCCGCGGAGACGCCTGGGCGCCGGATTTCCAGAGGCTGTCCCCGGCAGGGATTTCCAGGGCCTGCCCGGGGAGAACGTTTCCGGCGGCAGCCGCTCCGGCCGCGAGCCCCAGGGATTTGAGAAATTGTCTGCGTGATGAAAAAATAGACATGATTTGAAAGTATGGCTTCAAGGAAGATTACGCCTCCCGTGCCGCGGATTTATCATCATTCCCGTCCCGGAGGAAAAAAGCTCCGGATGGCTGATTTTAAGGTTTGCAAAATCCGGCGGAACTTCCACTATGAGATAAACTTCTGCCTCTAACCACCTTCAATTTATGCGTTACCTTCTTCTTATCCTGTTGCTCGCCGGCGGCTATTACGGCTGGGATTATTACCAAACCGGCCTCGTGCCCAGGCATGAAGCCATCAAAGCCATGGAGCAGGAGCCTTATCCGGAGCTGGATGCGGCCCAGGCCCGTTTTGACGAGGCGGCGGAACTTCACGAACAGCAGGCGGCACGCCTCCAGGCGGCCATCCAGAGGAAGGAAGAGGCCATCCGCAAGTATTGGGATGCCCAGATGGAGAAGATCGACCAGGCAAACGCCGGGAAAAAGTCCGTGCCCGCCGTGAAGGGAAGGCCCAATGCCCGGAGCGCGGAAGCCCGGATAGCCAATCTCCTGGAACAATATGACCGCCGCGTCGCGGACGTGGAGGAGCTCAAAGGCAAGCGGGACACCACCAGGCAGCAGTTGGACAACGCCCGGAACCGGCTCCAGGAACAAATACGCCAGGTGGAAACCCGGCTGGACATCAACCGCATCCAGCGCGCGGAGGCGTCCAATACGAAGAGCAAGGATTTCAAGGTGACGGAGAGCCGGGCGGACCTGCTCAAGCTCCAGGCCAGCCTGCCGCAGGAGCTGGACCGCATCACCCGCAAGGGAGAAGCCATGCTGAGTGACCAGACGGCGGCCTACGAAAAGGCCAAAAGGGAGCTGGCCCTGTTCCAGAACAAGGTGGACAGACAGATCGCCAGTCTCCGGGATTCCATGAACTCCCCCCTGGCGGAAGAGTATGATGAGACGGAAATCCTTTCGGAAGACCCCGAGTTCCGCACCATGATCTCCCCTTACGACCAGGCCGTCAGCCATGAGGAAACGCTTGTCATGCGGACGGAGGCGGACGTGGAGGAGCAGGCCAAGGTCCTGCACGGGCTGCAGCGCATCAGGGACGGGAAAATTGAAGGGGAGCGCAGCCAGCTCAGGCAGGAGGAAGAGATTTTCTTCACGGCCGCCGCCGTCATCGGCGTGGTTCTGCTGATCTCCATTTTGCTCTCCTTTACCAGAAGGAGATGATGCCTTTGAAGGTTGACACTGCACCGCAAACCTAGTTTACTGTCTGGGCCGCCGGGAACCCCGTGGAGGCACGACTGGCAAACCCCGCCAGGACCGAGAGGTAGCAACGGTAGCTTGTTCGTGTTTGCCGCGTCCGTTCCCGGCGGTATTTTATTGACGCCCCCTCCCATACCGGGATTGAACGGGAGCCTTCCCGTGGTAGAATACCGCCCATGAACGTGTCCGCCGCCCTTGACTGGCTTTTTTCCACCCAATTCTTCGGGATCAAGCTGGGGCTTGACAATACCGGGAAGCTGCTGGCGGCAGCCGATGCGGACCGGACGGATGCCACAGTGGTCCACGTGGCTGGCACCAACGGGAAAGGCTCCACCTGCGCCATGATTGAGGCCCTGGCCAGGGCACAGGGGTATGTGACCGGCCTGTTCACCTCCCCCCATCTGGTGGAGTTTTCCGAACGCATCCGCGTGAACGGGAATATGATTCCCCCGGAGGCGCTGGCGGAAGAAATCTTCTTCCTGAAACAACTGGCGGAAGGCTGGGAACAGCCGCCCACCTTTTTTGAGCTGGCGCTTGCCGTCGCCCTGCGCCACTTCCGCAAAAGCGGCGTGAACTTCATCATTCTGGAAACGGGCCTGGGCGGCAGGCTGGACGCCACCAACGCCGTGCCCAAGGACATCGCCGTGCTGGCCCCCATCGGCCTGGACCACCAGCAGTACCTGGGAGACACCCTGGAAGAGATCGCCGCGGAAAAGGCGGCCATCATCTCCCCCGGCAAACCGGCCGTGACCGCCGTGCAGAGCCCGGAAGCCATGGCCGTCATTGAACGGACGGCACGGGACCGCCGTTCCCCCCTTACGGTCGCCCGGGCGGACGGGGAAACGCCCCGGCCATCCCTGTCCGGAGCCCATCAGCGGGAAAATGCCGCCCTGGCGCTGGAAACCATGAGGCAGCTCCACGCCCTCCCCTCCCCTTCCGCAGCCGCCGCTGCCCTGGCAAAGGTGCAGTGGCCCGGAAGGTTTGAACGCCTTGAAACGCCACCGCTGGTGCTGGACGGCGCCCATAACGAACATGCGGCGCGCGTGCTCGCGGCCACATGGAAGGAGGAATTCCCCGGGCGGAAGGCGGCTCTGGTTTTTGCCGCATCCGCAGACAAGCACATCCGGGAGATGATCCCCGTTTTGCGGGAAATCACCGGAGAATGGCACCTGGTTCCCTGCACTTCCCCCCGCATCATGCCGGCGGAAGAATTGGCCGTCCTGCTGGCCGGACTGGAAACCGGCCCCGTCTTTATCCATTCCACCCTTCCGGACGGGCTGCATGCGGCCCTGGCCTCCCCGCTTCCGGCTCTGGCGGCAGGCTCCCTGTTCCTTCTGGGGGATTTGAAAGCGTTGCTCCGCCATGCGGAAAAACGCAGCACCGCCCAGTAACCCCTCCATCCTTTTTGTTTTTCCCCGTGATTTCCGACGACATGACCCTTTCCTCTCTCCGGCCCGGAGACCTGCGCCCCGAATTGCTGGCTCCCGCCGGGGACATGGACTGCGCCCGCGCCGCCGTAACCAATGGCGCAGACGCCATTTATTTTGGCCTGGACCGTTTCAACGCCCGCTTGCGCGCGAATAATTTTACGCTGGATTCCCTGCCGGAACTGATGCGCTTCCTCCACGCGCACGGCGTGAGGGGGTACGTGACGATGAACACGCTCCTTTTCACCTCCGAGCTGGCGGACGCCCTCACCTACCTGGGCCATTTGAATGCCGCCGGCGTGGACGGCGTGATCGTGCAGGATATCGGGCTTGCCCGCTGCCTGACAGAGTGGGGAAGGCAGGATCCCGCCATGAAGCTGGAGCTGCACGCCTCCACCCAGATGACGCTTTCCTCCCCGGACGGCCTGGAATTCGCCGCCGGTTTCCTGGACCTGAAGCAGGCCGTGCTGGCGCGGGAATTGAGCCTGGAGGAAATCGGGCAATGCATACGCCATACGGATATTCCCCTGGAGGTGTTTGTGCACGGGGCGCTCTGCGTGGCTTACTCCGGCCAGTGCCTCACGTCGGAAAGCCTGGGCCAGCGCAGCGCCAACCGCGGAGAATGCGCGCAGGCCTGCCGCCTGCCCTATACCCTGGTCGTGGACGGCAAGGCCGTTCCGCTGGGAGAAAGGCGCTATCTGCTCAGCCCGCAGGATCTGTGCGCCCTTGACCGCATTCCGGACCTGGTCCGCATGGGCGTGAAGAGCTACAAGATAGAGGGGCGGCTGAAAAGCCCGGAATACGTTGCGGCGGTAACGGCGGCCTACAGAAAGGCCCTGGACGCCGCCTGCGCCGGAATACCCGTGGATGAATTGGTGACCGCACGCGACCGTTATGCACTGCAAATGGTATTTTCACGCGGCTTTTCCACCGGCTGGCTGGACGGCACGGACCACCCGCGCCTGACCCACGGCCGCCACGGCAAGAAGCGCGGCGCCTATGCAGGCACCATTGTGGACAGCGGCCAGGGCTGGCTGGACATCAGGCCGGAAGGGAACGTTCCGCTCGCTCCCGGCGACGGCTTCGTCATTGACGCCGGGGAGGACCGCAATGAAGAACAGGGCGGCCGCATCTGGAAAGTGCAGAGAAACCGCCTTTTCTTCCACGGAAAAGCCTCCGGCATTGACTGGAGCAAGGTCAGGCCGGGGCAGAAGCTCTGGAAAACGGATGATCCGGCCCTGAACGCCGAGCTGAAAAAAATGCGGGAGCACCTGCCGGAGGCCGTCCTTCCCCTCCATTTGGCATGCACCGGATCCGCCGGGGAGCCTCTGACGGTTTCCTGCCCGGAATACGGGTGTTCCGTGCAGTCCACACAGCCCCTGCAAACGGCGGAAAAACGCCCGCTGACTCCTGAAGTTCTGGAACAGCAGCTCGGCAGGCTGGGAGGAACGGGGTTCCGCCTGGCTTCCTGCGAATGCCGCCTGCCGGAGGGCCTGATGCTCCCGCTCAGCATCCTCAACCAGACAAGGCGCGCCCTCGTGGAACAAATTCAAACGGTCCGGCAGGAGAGGGAAGCCTCCGTTCCCACCCGTCTTCCGGAACCTTTCGTCCTTCCCGCGCTTCCGGCGGGTGCGGCAACTCCGGACGCGCCGCCGCACCTGTCCGTGCTGTGCCGCAGGCCGGAACAGATACCTTCCGTTCTGGATGCCGGGGCGGACGCCGTCTATCTGGATTTTGAAGACCTCCGGGACTATGCGGCGGGAGTGGAAGCGGTCCGGCGGCACACGAAAAGCATCCCCGTCTTTCTGGCGACGCCCCGCATCCAGAAGCCGTCGGAAACCGGTTACTTCAAGCTCATGGAACGGGCGGAGCCGGACGGCGTCCTCATCCGCAACCTGGGCGCGGCGCAGTACTTCCGCCATTCCCCCCTGCACCGCATCGGGGATTTTTCCCTGAATGTCGCCAATCCGTACAGCGCGGCCATCCTGAAGGAACAGGGGAACCTGGATTATCTCACCATTTCCTATGACCTGAACGCCGGACAGGTGGAGGACCTGCTCCGCGCCGCGCCGCCGGAATGGTTTGAACTGACTCTGCACCAGCACATGCCCATGTTCCACATGGAGCACTGCGTGTTCTGCACCTTCCTGTCGGACGGCTCCAGCTATAAGAACTGCGGCCGCCCCTGTGAACGGTACCACGTGCAGCTGCGGGACCGCGTGGGGCAGCTCCATCCCCTGCTGGCGGACGCCGGGTGCCGGAACACCCTGTTCAACGGCCGCGCGCAGACGGGAGCCGGCTTTTTCCGGGGTTTCCGCCATCAGGGCCTTTCCCGCTTCCGCGTGGAACTGCTGGACGATTCTCCGGAAAAAGCACGCCTTCTGGTATCCCGCTACCGGGAATTGCTGGACGGCTCCTGCACTGCGGCCCGGCTCATCCGGGAACTGGACGTCGCGGAACAGCTCGGCACCACGGAAGGCACGCTCCGGCCCAGATAACGCAAGCCCGGGCCTGGCAAGGAGAAAGGCGGACAAAGAATGCACCGCCCGCGCCTTGAAGCGGCGCAAAAACCGCCTTATGATGGCATCAATGGGAATGGAAGACTCCTTTCCCGGAACTTCCGCAAGATGAATAATTCCCTTAAAGACCGCCTGGTCCGTCACATGGAAGACGGACATTACGAACCCCAGAGCAAATCAGAACTGGCCCGCGCCCTGAACGTGGATTCCCGGCAGAAGCAGGACTTCCGCGCCATTGTGGACCAGCTGGAGGAGGAAGGCAGGCTCGTGCGGCTGCAAAAGGGGAGATACGCCCTGAAACGGGAACGCCGGAACCTGGTGCACGGCATGATCCGCATCCTGCGCTCCGGCAAGATTCTTTTTCTCCCCAAAAAGGGGGATCCCGCCGCGGCGGACCTGGGGTGGGATCTGGAGGCCATTCCGGAGCTGGAGCTCAAGCCCAACCACCTGGGAACCGCCCTGGACGGGGACCGCGTGGCCGTGCGCGTGGAACGCAAGGCGGCCAAGGGCCGGAGAAACGTCCGCAGGGACCGCTTTTCTTCTCCGGATACCGGCATGAAAGCCCGCGTGGAGGAAGTGACGGAACGCGCGCGCTCCCGCTGGCTTGGCGTCTTCCGCACCGGAAAGAACAAGCCGGGCCGCGTGCTGGGAGACGGCGTAAGCTCTCCGTCATTCATTGAACTGGCGGAAAAACCCGCCATGGAGGTGCTTCCCGGCCAACTGGTTTCCGTGGAACCCGTAACCTGCGGTGAGGAAAAGAAAGCCCCGCGCGGGAAAATCGTGGAGGTGCTCGGCTATCCGGACGAGCCCCACGTGGACATGGAAGCCGTTATCAGAAAATATGGCCTTTCCGCGGAATTTCCCGCCTCCGTGCTCCGGGAACTGGAAACGCTGCCTCAAAACCCTTCCCCCGGGGAACTCGCCCGCCGGGAAGACTGGACGGACCGTACCGTCATCACCATTGACCCGGCAAGCGCCCGGGATTTTGACGACGCCATTTCCATCACGGCCACTCCGTCCGGCTGGACGCTGGCCGTTCACATTGCGGACGTCTCCCATTTCGTCAGGCCCGGCGGCGCGTTGGATGGGGAAGCCCTGCGCCGCGGCAATTCCACGTACCTGCCGGACCGCGTCCTTCCAATGCTCCCGCCCCGCCTTTCCGACGATTTGTGCAGCCTGCGGCCGGATGTCGTGCGCCTGACAAAAGTATGCGAAATGAAATTTGATCAAAAGGGGAAGATGCTCCGTGCACGCTTTGCGGACGCTTTCATCCGCAGCAAGGCGCGTCTGACCTATCAGGAGGCCTTCGCCATGCTGAAGGGAAACGACAAGGGGGAAGTTCCCTCCACGGTGCGGGAAGCCTGGAATCTGGCCTCCATCCTGCGCCGCAACCGCTACGCCAAGGGAGCCCTGGATCTGGACTTCCCGGAAGTGAGAGCCGTTATGGACAAGGACGGCCGCGTGACGGGCATCATCACGGAAGAGTACGATGAAAGCCACCAGCTTATTGAGGAGTGCATGCTGGCCGCCAACGAAGCCGTGGCCCTGGCCCTGAAAAACGGGAACCGTCCCACCATCTACCGTGTCCACGAAGAGCCGGATTCCTCCAAACTGTTTGAATTCGGCCAGTTGTGCAAATTGTACGGGTATCCCGTCCACGATATCGGACAACGCCAGTACCTGAATGAACTGATGAAGTCCATCAAGGGTTCCCCGGACGAGCAATTGCTTAAGCTGGCGCTCCTGAAAAGCCTGATGAGGGCCAGGTACGACACGGAGCCCCTGGGCCACTACGGCCTGGCCACTCCCAATTACTGCCACTTCACCAGCCCCATTCGCCGTTACGCGGACCTGGTGGTTCACCGCTCCCTGAATCCCCTGCTGGCCAATCCTCCCAAAGGAGCCAAAGGAGCAGGCAGCGCAGGCAGGCTGGAGGAAGACGCGGAACACATTTCAGAGACGGAACGCATTTCCGCCAGCGCGGAAAAGGACGCGAACCGGATGAAACTCTTCGAATGGCTGGAAGGCCAGTGCTACACGGAGCATCCGGAAGTGCACGAAGCTCTGGTTACGGAAACGCGCCACTTCGGCGTGCTGCTGGAAATACCGCGCCTCCAGATTAAGGGGCTGGTCAAGCCGGACAAGCTTCCCGGCGGCCGCTGGGTGTATGAGGCGTTCGCCAGCCGCTGGAAGAACGACCATGGTTCCGTGCTGTGCGCGGGGCTGCGCGTTCCCGTCATTCCCGTGAAAGTGGACAGGGAGCAGCAGTGGGCGGATTTCGCCATCGTCTCACGGGAAAAACCGCGGCAAACGGGAAAAACGGCCTTCCCCGCCAAACAGGAGAAGGGCACATCCGGCCACGGGCGGCGGAACCGCTGACGGCATACGCCCGTATATGGAAACAATCCCATACGGGAGTCAAATCCGATTCTCCCTGCAGCAGAATCAAATCTGCATTATCCTACACAATTTTTCTTGAAGTAAATTGTATTTTTCATGTATAGAATAACTGTTGTTTACTTGTGAATCCGACCTCACGCCTATGAATTCAGGACGCTGACTCCGTAAGTAAGCACCATATGAATGCTGAATGCCAAGGTCCGCTCCCGGGTCTGGAGCGGACCTTTTTCCCGGAAGCCTGTCATGGCGGAAACGAGAAGGGGAAATGAGTGTGTCCAACCTGCATGACAGCAATTCAGCATATCCCCGAACGGGCGCCTTTCAATTACGCTGACCTGATTGAATACCGCGAAGGGCAAATCACCAGCCTGGCCCTTGTGCGTTCCAAAGGCGTCAACATGACCATCCTGGCTTTTGACGACGAGCAGCTCCTCCCCACCCACCAGACGCCCGGCCCCGCCCTGGTGCAGATTCTGGACGGGACGGCGTATTTTACCGTGGGCAATGAAGAGGTCAACCTTCCGCAGGGCAAGACTCTCCTGATTCCCGCCGGAGTGCCTCATTCCGTCATTGCGCAGGAACGGTTCAAGATGCTGGTCACCTCCATCCTGCCGCTGGACTGAGCGGAACGCTTTTTCCACGTGCGCACGGGAGGAAAACTCCCGGCTTCTTGTTACAGTTCCCTGACGGTAATTGACGAACGCTGCTCCAGGTTCAGCTCCGGATGGCGCACGGTAATGACGTGCGCTCCCGGTTCCAGCAGCACGGAGGCCTCTTCTCCATACTGCACGACGGTCAGGGTGGGGGATGACCACACCGCCCCCGCCGGCAGGTTGGAGCGCAGTTTGAGCCTGCGTCCCCCGCCGGGCAGTTCCGGATCCAGCGCCAGGCGCGAGCCGTCTGCCGGAACCAGGATGCGGGGAGCCTCCCCGGACCACGCCCGCGGAAGCAGGCAGAAGGTATTCCCCACCGTGCAGGAAGGACTGGTAAACCACTCCGTATAACGGCTGTCCAGATATGCCCGTCCCACGGCATCGTAATCCGCCGGGGAGGCCGGCTGCGGCATCGTTTCCGGGGAAGCCCATTCCTCCCGGACATGGGCTTGCGGCAGATCCAGCCCCTCCGCCCTCTTTCCGGTGCGGGAATCAATGCGGATGCGCACCATGCCGGGAGGGGGACCGGGGAAGGAAGGGGCAAGATTGCGGTGAGCCAGCCTCATGACCCCGGCAAAAATGGGGGCCGCTCCATCCATGCCCCCCACCTGCTTCATGGGGGAGGCGTCAAAATTGCCCACCCAGACGCCAACCGTGATTTCACGGGTGAAGCCCACGCACCAGTTGTCGCGGAAATCGGAGGAAGTGCCCGTCTTGCACGCATACCGGAAGGGAAGGTTCATCAGCTCCCGGTCATGGAACGCCGCCATCCGGGCTTCCCGGTCCGCCAGAATGTCCGCCGCCATGAAGCAGGCTTCCGCAGGCAGTACGGGCCGTTCCGGAACGGAAGCGCCCTGCTCCAGCTTCAGGGGGAGGAAGGAGCCTCCGCGCGCCAGGCACGCATAAGCCCCGGCCAAATCCCGCAAGGTCACCTCCGCATTGCCGATGGCGAGACCCAGGCCGTAATGCGCGGCGTCTCCCTGGATGCCCCGGATACCCAGGTTTTCCAGCAGTTTCAGTAGCCGTGACGGGCCGCCGAAGGTATCCAGAACCCTCATGGCCGGGATATTCTGGGAACAGGCCAGGGCCTGCCTGACGGAAACGGGACCCATGTAGGCCCTGTTGTAATTCTGCGGCGCTTCCAGCCCGTGCGCGCTCCGGTACGTGGTGGGAACGTCCGGAAGAACGGTTCCCGGATAGGCCCCCAGGACAAATGCCTGGGCGTATACGAAAGGCTTCAGGGCGGAACCGGGGGAGCGCGGCAGGGAAGTCCCGTCCATCAGCCCTCCCGCCGGATGCTTCCGGTCCGCGGAACCGACCAGGCAAAGAATGTTCCCCGTGGCGTTTTCCACCACAATTACGGCGGCCTGTGTCACATGATGGCCTTTCAAGCGTTCCAGCTCCCTCCTCACGATTTCCAGCGCGCTGCGCTGCAGGGAGGCGTCCAGCGTCGTGCGCACCTTCCCCGTCCGTCCTGCGTGCATCAGGGCGGCTGTTACATGGGGAGCCGCCGGCTGCCGCCCTTCTTCCGTTCCGGCGCTGAACAGGGGTTCCTGCAAGGCCCTGTTCACCATGTCCGCCGGGAACATGCCTTCCTCCTCCAGGCGACGCAGAACGCGGTTCCGCCGTTCCAGCGCACGTTCCGGATGCCGGAGGGGGTTCAGGAAGGACGGCCCCTGCGGCAACCCCGCCAGCAGGGCGCATTCCGCCAGGGACAGGCGGGACATCTCCCGGCCAAAGTAGAAACGCGCCGCCGCGGCGGGCCCCCGGCGCAGATTGCCGTAATCCAGGAGGTTGAAATAGGACTCCAGAATTTCCTCCTTGCTCATGCTCATCTCCATGCGCCGGGCCTGAAAAAACTCCCGGGCCTTGGTCCACAGGTTCCTGCGTGCGGGAGGATTGGCATTCTTGGCGAGCTGCTGGGTGATGGTGGACGCTCCGGACACAACCTCCCCGCCTGCGGCATTCGCCGCCGCGGCGCGGGCCAGCGCCAGGAAATCCGCCCCTCCGTGGCTGAAAAAGCGTTTGTCTTCCGCCGCCAGCGTAGCCTTAAGAAGCATGTCCGGAACCTCCCGGAGCCGGACAGGCTCCGTGTGGTAATAATCCGGTCCCGGCAATGTGGCGATTCTGCCGCCGTCCCTGTCCAGGACCACGGCGCCCCGCTCTTCCGGATGGAGCAGCCCTTCCGGCAGGGGAACCAGCCAGGGCACGGCATACCATGCAAGCAACCACGCGGCGGCCAGCCCTCCGGCAGTCCAAAGAAGGGTTTTCCGTTGAAGGAGCTTTTTGAAAACCGCCCTGTTCATAGATCTGCGCCGCATCATGAAAACACTGCACTTACTTCCCCGCGGAGACGGTCAGTTTCTGGGGAATGCTCAATCCGTAGGTTTCCGGCTTGTACATCAGCTCCGCCTTGGCGGACGGGGCGATAACGGAGCCGGACTTGGTCACCCTCGCCAGGTAGCGCGCCGTAAAGCGGCCTCCCGACCAGGAATCGGCGAAAAAGCGCACCCGGTCCTTCAGGAATTCACGGTGGGAAACCCACCCGTTCCAGTAGAACCAGCGGTTTCCTGCGTCCGCCGTCTCGCTCTCCCGGCCTCCCGGTATCTGGGAAAGCAGCGCCGGATTGACGGCTTCAAAAGCGGAGGGCAGGTAATCCTCCATCACCACATACGTCAGCGGGTCAGCGGACTTGTCCACGTGCAGCGTAATCCTCACCAGGTCCCCCACGGCAAACTCCGCCGCAGGCGTCCAGGTTCCTTCCGGAGAAAGCCTTTCATAAACGCGGGAAACGGCAAAGCCCCTGTTGACGGCGGCTCCGTCCTGCTGCGTTTTGCTGCGTCCGCGGGCCTCCGCCATGCCGTATACCCGGGTTCCCGCTTCCGGAAGGCTGAGCACGGCCTTCTCCCCAACCGCGGTCAGGAACCGGGACGGGGAAGACACGGAGCATATCCCGTCAAACGTCCGGCCGCCGCGGTCCACGCGGAAGGCGGCGGAAAGGGGCGCCTCCTGCAATCCTTCCAGGTATTCCCCCAGCAGAATCACATCCCAGCCGGAAGTCCAGGTGGAATAGGGGGCCCTTCCTCCGAAAGATCCGGACGTCCTGTCCACGATCAGGCGTTCCAGCCTTTCCCGGACAGCCCGGTCACCGGGGGCCTGCGCCATCTCCGCCAGCGCCAGCAGAAGACGGCAGCGGGGCTGTTTCATTTCCTCCCCGGAAACATTCATCAGGCTCCGGGCCTGCGCCTTTGCCTCCGCACGGGAAGAGAGGGCCGCCGCCAGAGCCACGTACAGGCGGTCTTCCGCCCTCAATTCAGCGGCATGGTCCAGCAGGCGGTTGAGCAGGGACGCGGGCATGAGCCCCGCCCTGGCCAGCACCCATGCCCCCAGGAGCCCCTCCCGCGGGCGGGCGGACAGAGAACGCCCCAGATAGGCGTACAGCTTGTTGAGGCCCTGTTCCGGAATGTAAACCCCCTGCTCCCGCGCCAGGGTCAGCACCAGAGCGGCATACGCGCAGTACTCGCTCACCTCCGTGCCTCCCTGCCAGTAGGACAGGGCGCCGGAAGAAAGCTGGTTTTTCATGATTTTGTAAACGCCGCTCCGGAGGGCCCTGGAACGGTCCTCCGGCGATTTTCCCTTGAAACCGGGGAGATATTTGGCCAGGAGCGGTTCATAAATCCAGGGCAGCGTGGAGGAGGAAAGCTGTTCCAGGCATCCGTACGGATAACGCAGCAGGTAATTCACGCTGCCGTCCGCATACAGCAGGGGGGACGTGCCCAGCGTCACCCGGATGGGGGTGCCTTTCAGGAAGGGAGTCGCCAGCAACCCCGGCAGATCCAGCGTCCGGCCGGAGGAAAGCGAGAAGCAGCGCAGCTCCCTCAGCTCCGGGAAGGGAGGCACCACCTCAAACGTGTGCTCCACGGAATCCTTCAGCAAGGAATAAACGCCGGAGGAATAAGGCGTGCCGCTGCCGTCTGCGGCGCGGATTTCCCAGGTCAGCCGGGCTTCCCCCGGCTGCGTGAATTTTACGTTGAACACCAGCGTTTTCGGCTGGTTCCCGTTCAAAGTCAGCGTCTGGACGGGCTGGGGCACGGAAGCCGCAGCGGTCCCGGATTTCAGCGTGACCACCCACGGGCCCTTCCTGTCCCCCGTCTGGCTGACCGTCACCGGAATGTCCAGGGAATCACCCTCCGTTGCGGTAAAGGGGGGAGCGGGTTCCAGCATCACGGGCTTGTTTACCACATAGGCGCTTTCCCCGGTTCCGAAATCGGCAGCTCCCGCCAGGGCGACCGCCATCACCCGGTAGCGGGTCAGCGTATCCGGATTCCTGTACTCGGCCTTGAAACGGCCCTCCCCGTCCGTACGGAGGGAGGCCAGCCACACGGCGCACGGGTTGAAATTCTTCCTTAAATCCGGGTTCTCCGGCACTTTGCGGGAGCCGTCGGAGGAATCTCCGCCGCCGATGAAAACTCCTTTGTTGTCCGTGGAGCGGCCACCCCAGTCTTCATCCAGAATTTGTTCCAGCGTCGTCCACGTGCCCACGGACAGGGGGCGGTCCGCATAGAAGTACCGGATGGGACGGGGAGTCTGGTACCCGATGACCTGTAAGGTGCCTTCATCCTCCGCAAACAGGCATACCTCCGCATTCCGCACCGGCCTGCCGGAATAATCCGTCACCACGCCGCTGACCACGGCGGGGGAACCGGGCCGGGACATCCCGGCGGGGGGAAACACCTTTACATTCAGGGTATGCTGGACAGGCTGAACCTTCAGCGCGGCATATCCCAGCTTCAACTGGGGATTGCGGACCTTGCGGCTGCTCAGGTCCGCCCCCTTCACCAGGAAAACGGAAACATAGACATTAGGCGCGTCCGCCTCTTCCAGAGGCACCTCAATCACGGGATTGTCCAGCGTCAGCTTTCTGGCAAAACTCCGAAGCACCTTTTCCCGCTCCACTGTCACCATCACCTCCCCCTCAATGGGCGTCTGGATCAAGAGACGGGCCGTCTCTCCCGGCTTGTACAACTGCTTGTCAGGGATGATCTTCACCTTCAGGCCGTCATGGTACTCCCACGGGGAAACGTCGCTGCCGTAAACCCAGTACTTTACGGCAGTGCGGAATTCCCGTCCTTCCGCGTCCCTGCCGGAAAAAGCCACCTCGTAAATACCGTCCTGCGGGGTGGGAACGGAGACGGCTTTTCCTCCCGTACGGACATCCGCGGAATCCGCCGGGGCAAGCGTCAGGGCCTTTTCCAGCACCGTGCTCCTTACCTCGTCATTGCGCACGGTGGTGGCATCTCCGCTCTCGTAGCGCGCGGGACGGAAAGCGGTGCGCGTCACGGTCATGTTGAGATCAAGGCCGCTGCCCGCATAGGGCTTGCCGTCCAGCCCCAGGGCAATCAGGCGCAAATCCAGGGGCGTTCCCTGGCGGCAGATGGAAGAACTGTTCTTCACGCCCACAAACACGGAAGCCGGATTCCAGACGGCGCCTCGGGAAACCTTGACCAACTGCTCATTCCCGTTTACCACGGAAGCCTGGAGGGACAGCCTCCTGACCCGCGGGAAGGACTGCCCGTCCAGGGAGAACTCCACGGTATTCCTGCCTTCCCCGTCCAGCACGGAGGACTGCTGCTTCATGTGGGAGGAGGAACGGCTGCTGGAATAACCGTAATAGGCCTCCCAGTAGCCCCCATCGTCATCACGGTAATCCCCGAAACGGTAATCCTTGTATCCGGCAGGATAAAAGTTGGAGGGAGTACTGCGCAGGGACCAGTTCACCTTGCCGCCTGAAACAGGCGTGCCGGTAAAATTCGTGGCCTTCACATCCGCCTTCAGGAGATGAGCGCCGGGCTTCAATTCATGAATCTTCTCCTCCACTTCAAACTCGTTCCGCTTGAACTCGGCTACTTCCACCTCATACCGGAACTCCCGGTTATTCTTGTCAAACTCCTTCCGGTAATACTTCTTGTAATCGTATTCGTCGGAGGAATCATCCTCTGCCCCTTCTTTTTCCTCTTCCGCGGAATCCCCTTTCAGCCGCAGGCTGGCAAGGACGCTGTAAGTTCCCGTCTCTTCCCCGGGAAACGTGAAATCCAGGTCAAAGGTTCCCGCATCGGACAACTTCACCTGCTTGACGGCTACTTCCCGGTCCCGTCCGTCCCTGACCGTCAGCTTGACCTCCTCCACGGGAGCGAGGCCCAGCCTGTTGTCCAGCAGGGAGCGCACGATTCCCTTCAAATGCATGGTCTCCGCCGGGCGGTACAGGTTCCTGTCCGAAAACATGAACACCCTCGTTTCCGCGGTAGTGGCGGGATTCAGCCCCAGGGCTTCCCATTCGTAGGGCAGCGTCTTCACGCCAAAGGACCACATCCTCACCTGCCCCGGCCAATCCTCCAGGGGGCTCAGGTAACTGTCCACCCCGGACAGGACGCGAACATAGGCGGCCTTTCCGTTCATCCCGGCCATGGGCAAAATCACGGAACCGTGCTCCACGGGAACGGAAGCCAGAACGGAGCCGTTCGCATCCAGCAATTGGACCTGCGCTTTTTCCACCGCTTTTCCGGTGGAAAGGGAATACACGTAAGCAAACATGGTATCCGCCGTCTTTTTATGCAGAACGCCCAAATCCGTCACCTGCACGACGGCCTGCGCGGCGTAGGATGCCTCCTTTCCGTCGAACTTCCTTCTGCCTCCGTTTTCCGACGGCACGCCAAACAGCCTGTACGCCTCCAGCACCGGATCACTGACACGGCCTTCCACCTCAATGAAATACATGCCTGGCTCCACGGCTCCGCCAAACAGGCCGTCCAGGCTGATGGCCGCTTCCGTTTTGCCGCGCACGTCCAGTATCAGCGCGCCCGTCTTATCCGCCGCAAGAAGCTCCGCAGGCAGAAAATGCCTTTGGTCGCGGTCCGTCACGGTACGGGAAAGGGGCGCGGACTGGTCCCGTTCATAAATCTTCCGGTAGGCCGCCAGCGTCTGGTGCCGGTGGCCGTCCCTGATCCGGTAGCCGCGCACCGTCAAATCCTTCAAATTGCTCACGGAAGCTTTCAACTTGCGGGATCCGGCGTACATGACGCCGTTGTTGCCCGCATCCAGATACAGGCACGGATCCTCCGGCTCCACTTCCACGGAACCTTCCGCATTCTTTCGCGCCAATTCCTGATCATCCACGGACCGGACGCCCTTCAGCCTCCATTGCAGTTTAAAAACGGCCTCGTCTGCGCTCACCAGAAAAGGCAGGGACGTATACCACTGGGGCCGGGCATGCTTCATCTCCGCCAGCCGTTCCCTGTCCAGGCGGATTGCTATTTTCCCGGCCGTCTCCGCATCCTCTCCGTCAAGGGATGTGGTAAAGCCTCCCTCCTGATCACCGTAAGCCATCGGCTTCCCGCCGCCCTCCACGAAAAACTCCACATGGTCCCGGCAGAACCGTTCCAAATCCTCAATCAGGACAGGGAGAGTCCATTCCAGAGTAAACCGGCCTCCGTTCCCGGAAAACGCATGGTAATAACCGGAGGCGGAAAAACGGGGCACGGCCCCCAGTTTGATTTCTTCCCATCCGGTTTTCTGCCCTCCTCCCCGGGAGGACAGGAAGGAAGCGTCCAAACTGACCAGGCAATAATTCCTGCCATACCGGAACATTCCTTCCGGCTGAATGACATACACGCCGGGAACAACCATGCCGTCCGGACGGCCTCTGAACCTTCCCTCCCCTGCAATATTTCTCACACGGTAGGATTTGGCGTCTCTCACCTCCTTCAACGTCGCAGGCCTTAGCCGGAACCCCGCATCGTACCCCGCGGCTCCCGCCTTGAGCTGCTTCATAAAATCTGCGGACCTCAACTGCTCTTCATCTGAAACGCCGGCAAAACGGAGGTTCTTTTCCAATGCCTCCTTCCATGAGCAATAACCGGGAAGCATCAGGAACCCCTTGCCGTCGCGATACAAGCCATTCGCAGGATTGCCCCTGTCCGGAACTGCGTCGGGAACCACCAGGAAAAAACTCTCCCACGGGTAAACTTCACTGCCCTGCCAGCCCCTGTCCATGGAAGACAGGAAGAAATTCCAGGTCATGCGTCCCGTCAGGCGCAGCGGAACGGACGGCACCGGAGAACCGTCCAGAAAACGGACATTCTCCGCCGGTTTCCATAGATAGGTGGACCGGAAGGGAACCTCCTCCAGCGGAACACACTCCAGCACGTTGGGAGTAATCCATTTGGAAGAAAACTTCAAGGAAGGGGGAACGAACATCAGCTTCGCGCCTTCCGGCATGGCCGTCCCTGCGCCGTTGCCCAGCGCCAGTTCCACCGGTTTCTCCTCCGGGGAAAAGGACATCAGTTCCGGGTCCGCCGGTTTTCCCACCTCGGAAGCGGGCACCACGGCCTTGTCAAACACCAGTTGAAACGGCTTCCCTTTTTCCAGATGGGACGGAAAGGAAGACGGATAGCGCACCGTAGTGTCGGCAATGGATGGAAAAATACCGCAAATTCCTAAGAAGCAGCCAATAGCAAAAGAACAGGTTTTCATGGGAGGAGGGTAATTCTATGTACCCATCTTCTCCTCTTTTTGAGTCTTCAACACAAGCAGAAAATCCGCAAGCGGCAAAAAATAGAGATAAAAGTCGTTACCACTTGATGAAGTTTCTTTTGTACCTTGAATAATGTTCTATAAAAACTCCTTTCTTATGCTCACTAGGATGGTAGTGCGGTCATGAATCCAACCGGTAATTTTTAAATGCAATAACTCCAGTGGAACGCGGGAAACTTGGTTCATCAGAGAAAAATCTCCTTTACCTTTTGCTAGTATTTCTCTTCCTGCACGCTGTCTTTTACCCTGGCAATGGGTAAATTTTGAAAATATGGCAAAGAAATACGTGCCACCGGAGAGGAATACC
>ERZ1032651.215-NODE-215-length-17900-cov-40.545755_pt1 | contig 17900 bp, 11 predicted proteins | sample MGYA00518732_ERZ1032651 | MGnify/ENA primary metagenome ERZ1032651 (study PRJEB33719, sample SAMN04261399) | wastewater metagenome | biome: periurban shantytown; feature: human; material: feces | host: Homo sapiens | place: Peru: Lima | collected 2013-01-03 ...
GGAGCTTTGCCACCAGCCAGCCCGCCAGCATAGGAAGCCCGTAGGGGCTTATGAGGAACGCGATCACCAGCAGCCCCACGCCGTAGCTGACGGAATCCACAAAGAGTATGAACAGACCGAAAAAGCCGAGAATGGCGGCGGGGATGCAGAGGATGCCGCTGGAGAGGCCGACAACGAACACAAGAAACCATGACACGACGGCAAGCACAGCCATGACCGGCGCAAACAGAAGTTTCAAAAGAAAGCGCATCTCTTTTTCCTCCATTCGTTTTGTATTGTGAGAACAGGATACAGGAATATGCTCCAGATTGCAAGGATGACGGGGAACAAAAAAGCAGGGGCGGCCTGCGCGCAGCAAGCCGCCCCCACATGGGATAAATACCCCATTATCGGATGGCTGCAAGGCGGGACAGGATACCGCTTGCCGCCTGCCAGATCCGCTCCTGATTTTGGAGTATATCATCCATATCCGCAGCGTAAACGCGCCCTGTTTCATGCACCCGCCGCGCAAGCTGATTGAGATTGTTGGAGGAATACCGCAGCAGCGACACCAGCTCCCGCAGCTCCGGCAGATCGAGCTTCACCACATAGCCGTCAATGGCCATTTTCCGAAGATATGCGCCCATGTTCGTCGTGCCGAGCTGCGCCATCTTCGTCTCGATCATCGCCCGTTCCTCCGGCGTCACACGGACTTTAAGCTGGATGTCCCGTTTCCGCTTCGCCATGTCACAGCTCCAAATCCTTCTTCTTTGCGGCAGGCTGCTTCTGCTCCGCCGAAGCCTGTTGCAGCTTGGAGCGGACGGAGGGACGCCGGAGGCTCTGGCTGCGGTCCTCGTCCTTGCCGATCAGGGCAAACACGCCCCTGCGGTCTTTGAGGGTCGTGAGGGCAAGGGTGGAAAAGGGCAGCAGCTTTTGCAGCGCCGCCGTGTCCTTTGTTCCGGCGCGTTCCATGAAGTCACGGGACACCTCTGCCATGAAATGCGTTCCGCCGGGGCTGTTGGGCTGCACCGGCTCTTGCAGCTTGCCCAGCAGCCGCGCCGCCTCCGCTTTGATCTCGTCGGCTGTGAGGGGCTGCTCACGCCGCGCCCCCGTGAGAAACAAATCCGTCAGGCCGGGGTGGGAGCAGACCACAAACTGCACCGAGCGGTCGCTATCCATGCCGTCTTTGTTTTCATAGACGGGGATGGTATTCGCCCAGCGCTTGTTGTCCCGCGAGATGCGCCCGTCGTAATCAAAATGGCGGACGGTTGCCGCCAGGACGTAGAGCATCCGCTCCTGTCCGAACTGCTCCGCCACCTGTCCCACCGCCGCAGCGTCAAGGCGGTTGTCATGGTAATTGTCCCGGATGGCGGCTTCAATGGCGTCCTTACAGCTCACATTGGCGCGGAAGGACGCGCGGTAAACGTCCAGCTCCCCTTGTTCCCGCGCGTGATCGGCGGGGTAGGGATAGACCGGCAGCTCCCGGAGCTTTTTTGCTTCGTCTTTTGCCGTGTCCTCGATGCTGTCGCGGATCGTGTCCATGTAGCCGGTTTCCAGATCGGAGAACTTGTCGTATAGGATCGCCATGGGCGAGGGGGACAGCAGCAGCGCCCGCGTTTCCGCCTCGCTGAGCGTCAGATCCTCCATGCTTATCAAAATATCCTCCCGCACGGTGTATTCATAGCTATGATGGAGGATTTCCTCCGGGGGCTGGCCCTTCAGCCAGTCCCGGTACTTGTCCTGCTCCCGCGAGAGCTTGTCGTATAACGATTGCTGTAATGCCTCGTTCATATTCATCGTGCCTCCTGTTCGTGAGATTTTTTCTTTTCCCCAGCGCCGTGGACGCTGGGCACCTTCAGCTTGCCGAGGACGGAGGGGCGTTTTGCCACCACATTCTCCGCCGCCTGTTCCATGGGCATCCGGTCGTCGATGTTCAGTTCTGCGTTCAGCTCCGCCAGCCGCGCGGATTTTTCTTTCAGCTCCGTTTCCTGCGGGAAGGGCTTGCCCAGCTCCGCCTTGGCCGTTGCAAGCTGCGCCTGCACGTTTTCAAGCCTGCCCTGCACCGTTTTGTACCGCTCCGGCATCTGGGCAAGGGCGTTGTCGATGCGGACAAGGTTGCCCCTTGCGTCCTTGCCCAGCTCTACCCGGTGGCTCATCTTCCCTTTGAGGGTGAGAATGAAGTCCTTGCCGAAGTTTTCCACGGTCAGCGACATGGCAAAGCCCCGGTAGCTGCCGATGGGAACGGGCTCCAAGCCCTTTGCGTCCTTGAACGCTTCCAGAATGGCGGCACCGGCATTGTCCTTATCGGTGAGGAAATCCCCCTTGACCTCCATACCCGCAAAGCCGTCCTTGGGGTGGGGATGCTGCTCCAGCGTTTTCATATCCGCCTCAAAGCCGGAGAGGAAGCCTTTGTTTTCCTCAATCTGCGCCGGGAAATGCCGCAGGATGTTGTCCTCCAAACGGTACTGCTGGCTCTGGTGGTTGGCCTTCATCAGCCGCAGCCGCGCCACGTCCACATCGAGGTCCATCTTTTCACGGATGCGTTCGTCTCCGGCGCACAGCGCCTTGATCTCGGCATAGGAGAGCGCCGCCTCGTCAATATCCTCACAGCTTCTCACCGGGGATTTGGAGGTCATGATCTGGGAGATGAATTTCTGCTTATTTTCCACGGTCTGCCAGAGGTAGGCGTCGAAGGTGGATTCCGTGACATAACGGTAGATATGTACCTCCTTGTTGCGGTTGCCCTGCCGGATGATGCGCCCGCTGCGCTGCTCCAGATCGCCCGGCCGCCACGGGCAGTCGAGGTCGTGGAGCGCCACGAGCCTGTCCTGCACGTTCATGCCCGCGCCCATTTTGAAGGTGCTGCCCATGAGCACACGCACCTGACCGGAGCGCACCTTTGCGAATAGCTCCTTCTTTCGGACTTCCGTATTCGCCTCATGGATGAATGCGATCTGCTCGCGGGGGATTCCTCTGGAGACGAGCTTTTCCCGGATGTCGTCGTAGATGGTAAAGGGCGGCTCCTCCGGTTCGGTTTCCGCGTCGATAGCCGCCTCCAGCGCGTGAAGCTCCGGGTTGTCCGTGCTTTTTGCGGCGATCCTGCCGCTTTGCGCCGCCTTGCCCTTGGGGGTAGACAGGTCGCAGAACACGAGCTGCGTCAGCTTATCCGCCTGCCCGTCCTGCCAGATGCGGTGGATGTTGTCCACGCAGCGGTTGACCTTGCTGTTCGGGTCGTCCGGCAGGTCAGGGTTTATGACGCGCTGATCGAGGCCCAGCTTGCGCCCATCCGAGGTGATTTTGAGCATATTGTCGGTGCTTGCGTCTACGATACCCGCGTGAACTTTTGCGGCGCGCTCAGACAGCTCCTGCACCATCTGCTTTTGCAGCGCCGTGGGCTGGCTGACCTCGTTGTGATAGACAGGCGTAGGCGTGGGAAGGTTTAGCTGGTCGGAGGTCTTGATGTCCGCAGCCTCCCGAAACAGGTTCATCAGCTCCGGCAGGTTGAAGAACTTGGCAAACCGCGTCCTCGCCCGGTAGCCCGTACCTTCCGGCGCAAGCTCGATGGCGGTGGTGGTTTCCCCAAAGGCGGAGGCCCAGCAATCGAAGTGGGTCAGGCTGTTGCGCTTGAGCATATCGTGCTGCAAATACCGCATCATGGTATACAATTCCGTCATGGAATTTGAGATGGGCGTACCCGTGGCGAAGGTGACGCCCTTGCTGTGGGTGATTTCGTCGATGTACCGGCATTTTAAGAGCATATCCGAGGACTTCTGGGCGTCGGTGGTGGAAAGCCCCGCCACGTTTCGCATTTTTGTGTAAAGGAACAGGTTTTTGAAGCTGTGCGCCTCGTCCACATACAGCCGGTCTACGCCGAGCTGTTCAAAGGTCACAACATCGTCCTTGCGGGCGGCGTCGTGGAGCTTTTGCAGCTTGGCCTTCAGATTTTTCTTGGTACGCTCCAGCTCCTTGATGGTAAAGCGCTCGGCGCGGCTGGCCTTGAGTTCTGCAATGCCGTCCTCGATCTCCCATATCTGCTCCTGCAAGAGCCGTTCCTGCCGTTCTCTGGACACGGGGATGCGCTCAAACTGGCTGTGACCGATGATAACGGCGTCATAATCGCCGGTGGCGATGCGGGCGCAGAACTTCTTGCGGTTGCGTGTCTCAAAGTCCTTTTTGGTAGCGACAAGGATATTTGCGGAGGGGTAGAGCCGCAGGAACTCCGAGGCCCACTGCTCCGTCAGGTGGTTCGGCACGGCAAAGAGGGATTTCTGGCACAGGCCGAGGCGCTTTCCCTCCATGGCTGCGGCGATCATCTCAAAGGTCTTGCCCGCGCCCACCTCATGGGCAAGGAGCGTGTTGCCGCCGTAGAGGTCGTGGGCGATGGCGTTGAGCTGATGCTCCCGCAGCGTGATCTCAGGATTCATGCCCGGAAAGATCAGATGCCTGCCGTCATATTCCCGGGGACGGGTGGAATTGAAGCGCTCATTGTAGAGCTGCACCAGCTCCCGCCGCCTGTCGGGGTCGCGCCAGATCCAGTCACGGAACGCCTCCTTGATGGCCTGCTGCTTCTGCTGGGCGAGGGTGGTTTCCTTGCTGTTGAGGACGCGCTTTTCCTTGCCGTCCGCGTCCCTTACGGTGTCGTAGATGCGCACGTCCCGCAGGTTCAGCGTATCTTCAAGGATTTTGTAGGCGTTGGCGCAGTCGGTGCCGTAGGTCATGCGGGCGTTGATGTCGTTGTAGGGGATGCTGTTCTTGCCGGAGATGTTCCACTCCGCCGTGAACTCCGAGTAGTTGACCTCCAAGGAGCGGCGGGCATACAGAGGCGGCTCCAACAGCTCGAACATGAACTGCTGAATGTACTTCTTGTCGATCCACGTCGCGCCGAGGCGCACCTCGATCTCCGAAGCGTCAAGGTCTTTCGGCTGTGCGGCGCGCAATGCCTCCACGTTGGGCAGATAGCCGGGGCTGTCAACGGCGGCGTTCTCCGCCTCCCGCAGCTTCTGCCGGACGTTGCCGGAGAGGTATTCGTCCGCTGTCTGCCAGTCGCCGTAAACAGGGTCGAGGAAAATGACGCCGTTCAGCTCGTCGATGATGTCGTCCTCACTCTTGCCGGTGAGCTGGGACATATACGCCATATCCACGCGGGCTTTTTCCCCAATGGACAGGGCGAGGGCTTCTGCGGCGGTGTCCACGCTGGTAACGGACTGCCGCTGCCGGATGGTGCGCTTGGTGAACATATCCGCCTTGCCCTTGAGCTTGGTCTTGTCCTCATCGTCCAGCATTTCAAGGGAGCAGAGCAGGTAATAAGAGCTGTCGTCTGCAAAGGCGAGGGCGTTGCCCCGGCTGTTGATGAGGCCATATTTCTCGGTGAAGCGGTCATAGAGGCGGTTGAGCTTCTGCTGCTCGGCGCGTATGGAAATGTCGTCGGATTCCCACATCTGAAGGTCGATGAGCCGGTGAACGCAGTCCCGCAGCTCTGCCATTCCCTTGACGCGCTCCTTTGCGGTGGCGTTCAGGTTGGGCTTGACCATGACGGAGTTCTCACGGTAGTACACCTCGCCGTCCACCACGGCATAGCTGTAATTCTTCACGTTGGGGTCTGCGGGAATGGTATCCTGTATGGTTTCGTTCTCACCGAGGTCAGGCAACTCTGCGGCTTCGTACTTGCCGCCGATATTCTGAATGGCGTATCTGAGCTGCGTGGCAAGGTCCAAATCCTCATACGGTTCCACAGTAAAGTCCTGTCTGCCGTACTGCGTACTCTCCGAGGTCTGTCGGCCTAATACCATTTCGGGGTTGTCGATGAAATACTGATTGATGGAAAATCCGTCCTCATTTTCACCGAGATGCACCCAGTCAGGTTCAATGTCGATGGGTCTGTCACGCTTTTGCAGGAAGATGATGTCGGACACCACCTCCGTACCGGCGTTGGCCTTGAACGCGTTGTTGGGCAGGCGGATCGCGCCCAGCAGCTCCGCCCGCTGCGCGATGTACTTACGGACTTCGGGAGATTGTTTGTCCATCGTATAGCGGGAGGTCACAAAGGCGATCACGCCGCCGGGTCGAACTTGGTCGAGCGTCTTGGCAAAAAAGTAGTCGTGAATGGAAAAACCGAGCTTGTTGTAAGCCCGGTCGTTGACCTGGTACTGTCCAAAGGGCACGTTGCCGATGGCAAGGTCGAAGAAATCCCGGCTGTCGGTGGTTTCAAAGCCTGCCACGGTAATGTCTGCCTTGGGATAGAGCTGCTTGGCGATGCGTCCCGTAATGGAATCCAGCTCCACGCCGTAGAGCCTGCTGCTTTCCATGCTCTCCGGCAGCATACCGAAGAAGTTGCCCACGCCCATGGCAGGCTCCAAGATGTTGCCGGTCTGGAAGCCCATGTTGCCCACCGCCTCATAGATCGCCTTGATAACCGTGGGGCTGGTGTAGTGAGCGTTCAGCGTGGAAGCTCTGGCGGCGGCGTATTCCTCCGGGGATAGCGTGGCGTACAGCTCCGCAAATTCGTCTTTCCAGTTATCCTTGCTTTCATCAAAAGCATCCGCAAGGCCGCCCCAGCCGACATAGCGGGAGAGAATTTCCTGCTGTTCAGGCGTGGCCTGTGCGCCCTCAAACTCCAGCTCCTTCAGGAGATTGATTGCCGCCATATTCGCCCGGAACTTCGCCTTTGCGCCGCCGATGCCTAAATTGTCATCCGTGATACGGAAGTTTTCCGCAGGCGGCAGCGGTGCGGGCGGGTCATGTTCCGGCTCGTCAAAGTGCAGGGTACGAATCTCTACATCATAGGGGAGGTTGTTTTTGTCACCGGGATATACCGCCACGGTTTCCGTGGTAAACTGTGGCTGCTCCGGTTCAGTCGCCTCCGATGCTGGCTGTTCAGGATGAGAAATATCTGGTTCAGGCTGTGCCTGTGTCCGGCTCTGCGTCTGCGCTTCCTCCAGAAAAGCGGCGCGCAGCACGGGAGCGGCGTCCGGCCACAACAATCCGAGGGCGTGTACGCCCTTTTCCCCATGCACCTGTGCCTGAAAGCCGCTTCTCGAGGTGATGAAATCTGCCTCGGTGCCGTCCTCCAGCGTCATGGTGTCCGCGTCCGACGCGGCGAAAACGTTGGAAAGATACGCACCGATGGCGGCGTTGCCCTCGCCCTGCCGGAACAGCTCCCGCACCTCGTCCCGGATGTCAGGCGTGAGGATGCCGTTCATCAGGAGGTCGCGGAGGTCGTCGTTTCTGTTCCGTGCGGGAAGGAAATCTGTCATGGCGGCGTTTCTCTCATCCCGGCGCAGCAGCTGCTCAAAGTTCTCGCGGCTTTCGGCGCGGAATACGGGATAGCGGAGCGCAGGGTCACGAAGCTGCACATTGAGTGCGCCGACCTCCGTGATCTCAAAGGGTGTGTTGTCCAGATAGACGGTATCGCCCACGGCATACGGCGCACGGAAAATCATGTTTTCCTGTTCGTTTTCGGCAGTGACCTCCTTGACAGGTTGCGTCTGCTCCGTAGCGAAGAAATAGCCGGTGTCGAGGTAACGCTCAAAAACGGTGCGGTCTACGCTGACCGTTTCCTGCTCCGGGACGCTTGGCAGAGTGTACCAAACATTATCTTCGTCTACACGCTCGACCACCATCAGAGTATCCCGCTGTTCGGCTGCGGTGGAAGAAAAGCCGTCGCCCACGCGATAGGCATTCCCCAGCGGCGTTGTGAAAACCGACACGTCCGGCTCCATACCGCGGCTGCGCTGAATACTGGAGAGGTAGTCAATGGCGTTAGATTGCTCCGCGAAGCGAAGCACCTGCCCACCCTCCTCATAGAAGCGGTCAAGGGCCGAGTCCCAGATGCCGGTAATGCCGCCCTCGTTGGGGTGCAGACGGATGGAAAAACGGTCCGGTGAGTCCATGTACGCCGCCTGCGCTTCCTGCGCCGCGATCCGCTCTACATCCGCCATGACCTGCCGGACGAAGGGGCTGTTGCGATTAGCTTCCGCATCCACAACCTGCCCATTTACAATACCGCGTTCAGCAAGCGCTTCCCGGATGGCGATGGGGTCAATATTGTCAAAGTTGTCCTGTTCCTGCTCGGTGTAGAAGTTATCGGATTGAATGAGTTGGGCAATCCGCCGCTGCACCTTCGGCCACGTCAGTTCAACGGTTTCCGGGCTTCCGGCGCGGACGATAAAAAGGCTTTTGCTTTCATTCCCTCCATACTCGCGGGCGAGCCATGCGGCGGTTTCTTTTTCGCGCCCGTGCTGCTCCATATACCGCACTACGGCGTGCTTGCTCTCGATATTTCCGTTCCATGCACGGAGTGCATCGTCTATATCGTCCTGCGAGAGCGGACGCAGCAGATCATGGAGCCGCGCATAGGTTCCCTCAAAAGTCTCTCGGTGCAGGCGGCTGCGGAACTCCGGCATATCCGAAAATAGCCGGATAAGATCCATATCTTTTGAATTGAGAACGGCGCGGCGCACGGCTGCATTACACTCGATCTCCGCATTTTCCCGGTCAGAGTGCCCGCAGGCGTTGCGATAGGCCGTATCCTCCGAAACCGCTGCCATCACCACCGGCCTGTAATGCTCCAAACGTTCCTGCACCGTGGGCTGAACTTGCTCTGCGGCGGGGTCGCGGAACACCCTCGTGCCGTCCGCGCCGAACTCTGCTTCATAAGCATTGATGGCGGCTTCTGCTTCATGGTCGATAGAGCGCAGCGTGTAAATGTGGCGCTCACCTCTAAAGTCTGGCGCTTCGGCAATCGTCACATCATACTTATCGCGCAATTTCTCTACATACATCTCTAAATTGTGCGACGGTACGCCACACATCTCCACACGGCCAGCACCGGGGATCGCTCTTGTGGTAAGGTTGAGATCAAGCAGCTCCGCCGCCTGTTTTGCGTCCTCGCCGTACATCTCGAAGAAATCGCCCACCTGAAACAGCACGATGTCGTCCGGGTGGGCTTCCTTGATGGCATTGTAGTCAGTCTGTGCCTGTGTTGGCAGTTCACGCTCCGCTTCCTTTTCCCGCTGAAGCTGGGCGTAGCGCTCCTTTTCCCTTGGAGAGAGGAAGCGGTCCTTCTGAATGAGGCTGTCAATCCTTGCGGCCACCTTCGTCCAACTCAGCTCCACATTGGCACAGCCTGCTTTTTTCAGGACAATGCCGCGGCTGCCGTGGCTTTCATCACTATGGGATGCACCGGAAACGGCATGGGAGCGCCCGCCTATGCCGTACTCATCTTTGAGGAAAGCTGCCTTTTCCTTGCCGGTATGGTCGGCGGTGAAGTATTCGTAGATTCTGCCTTTGCCGCCCTCCACGCCGCTGCCGCGATCCAGCGCGTGGTCGATCTCGTCCTCCGTGATGAAGCGTGCCAGCTCCGGCACTGCGGTCATTTCGGAGGAATACTCCCTGCGGGGCAAAGGCAGCTCCCGCAGGCTCTGCCAAATCTGATCGAGCTTGTGATAGTGGAATCGCAGCAGGCTTCTGTCCTGCTCATGTGCGGCGTAAAACTGTGCGAACTCGCCGGAGAGCGTTTCACGGAAATCTGTGTTTGTCAGTTGCTCCGCCAGCCGCGCCGTTTCATCGGGGAATCCGCCGCCCCGCAGCGTATCCATGCAGGAGAGATAGCCCTGCTCCCGCGCCTCGTCGCTCAGGTCGTGTTTCAGATACCAGAGGGCTTGTGCAAGCTGCATCCGCTCATGCTGCCCTGCCTCGGCAAGCTCCACGTTGGAGGCATACGCGCCGCTGTCCATAAGCTGGGAAATACGCGCGGCGGCATCCTGCCATGCGATCACCTGCGCGCTGCGCACATACTCCGCGCTCCTGCCGGGGGCGATGTGGATGCCGTCTACGGCGTACCATGCGGAAAGCTCGCCCTCCGGCGTCTTAAAGCCGTTGCCGCCGTGAAAGGTGCTTTGCAGCAGCGCGGCAATGTCCTCCGTGGACTTCTGCTTCTGGAACGCGGCGGCAATGACCATGCGGGTATTGTCCTCGTTACCGCCCAGCCGCAGCACATGGTCAAGCTGCTCCTGAGAAACGGAAAAAGCGAAGGGCGTCTGCGCAACGCTCTCCGCTTCTTCTATGGCTGTAATCTGTTCCGCTTCGGTGGGGAAAAAGGATAGCTGACCGCCCCGTGCGGGGTGCTCGCTTATGCGTAGATCAGCTCCGCGAGAATCACTTCCTCCGCCTGCGCCTTGCAGGCGTTCATCAGGCCCACCCATTTCATTGGGTCGCGGGCTTTCAGAGCTTCCGTCGCTCCGGCCTCCGATGCCAGCTCCGGCATCATCTGCTCTAAGCGGCTCTGCGCCGCCTGCTCGATCTCCAGCAGGTGCGGGAACAGGGCTTCCTCCAAGATCATCTGGTTCCAGAGGATGGGCCGATGCTCCTTCAGGTACTTCTGGCGCATCCGCCCGTACTTGCCGAGGGGCTGCTCCGGCACCTCGATCTTCAGGTCGGGGATCATGTAATCTCCGTTCATCGTGTAAGTCAGGTTGTTCTCCATGCTCTGCCGTCCTTTCCGCGCTGTGTTCGCGCTCATAATTTCGTATGGTAACTTCGATCTGCCGCAAAACCTGTTCGTTAATCTCGCTGACCGCCGTGCCAAGGGCTGCCACCGTGCGAGGGGTGTTGAAATCAAAGATGCTGAAAAAATCCTCGTGTTCAAAGTGATCCTCCGGCTGCATCCCGCAGCGGGACATGAGGGAGTAGGTGATGCTGACCGCCGCGGCGTTTTTGAACGCCACCTCGATGTTGTAATCATCATACTCCTCCAGATAGGAATCCGCAACGATGCCGAGGATGTCGCGGGAATGGTCGCGCCAGTATTCCGCAGCAAGCTGAGAAGCGACGCTCTCGAACTGCTCCGCAAGGCCGTTTTTGCCGGAAACGCTGTAATTACGCTCCAGCATGGCGCTCACGCTGTCGGTATGCGCGTCTTTCAGCTCCCACAAGTTGACGCGGCGGGCGTTTTCCTTGCCGCCGGTATCGGAAACGTCAAAGACGTATTTGAGCCTTGGCTTGTAGCCGGTAGCGTCAATGAGGGCGATGCCCGTGCTGCCGCGCCGGACATAGCGCCCCATTTTCTCGTTCCAGAAGTCGTACTCCGCGCAGGCGGTGGCCTCCGGGCGCTGCATATAGATCATGAGCTGCTCGTTGTAGGGGTACTTATACAGCCTTGCGGCGGTGGTCAGGAACGCCGTCCACGCCAGATGGCTGCCGGTGATCTGCCGCGCGGTGCGCTCCGCTTGCTCCGCGTAGGCTTGCAGTTTGTTTGGCATAAGCAAAATCCTCCTCTCATGGTTTTCTGGTGAAGCCGTTTCTTTTCGCCGCCTCGCTCGCCGCCTGTTTCCGCTTCTCACTGTACGGCGCGGTCAGGCGGAAGGACAAGCGCCCCTTGCGGATGGTGAACTCCATGCCGCCTGTGTCGGGGTCTGCGTCCAGTTGGCGGCACTCTGCGGGGTGCTGCGCGGCATAGGCGGCAAGGCGGTTCTTGAGGTCAGTATTGTGGGTGCGGATATGGATAAGGGGTTCTTTTTCGTCAAAGGTAATCTCCGTGATTTTCTGCGCTTTTGTCAGTCCTGTTCTCATAAATGGCCTTTCTGCGCCTCCTGCGCGAAGCAGGCGCGATTTTGGGGTATTTTCTCCGGCTCATGACTTGGGAAAAACGGCGATTTTCAAACAGAAACGCGCCGGATGATACATTCCTCATCCGGCGCGCTCCCAGCGGTGAATCTGCGATTTTTCCGGCTCTTGACCGTAAAACAGTCAGCTTTGCTCAGAGGTCAAAATCCGGCGTCAGGTCAAGGGCGGCGTACTCCGCGTCGGTAATGCCGCGCAGCTTTGCGAGGGCGCTGTCCGTCAGCTCCCGCAGCTCAGCCTCCTCCGCGTCCAGATACCCCCGCATTTCTGTGAGGTCCGCGATCAGGCCCTCGCGGGTGCCTGCCGCGTTATAGATGCTCATAAGGCTGACTTCATCGTGGGTGAAATGCTTGTCGTTCATATCAAAGCTCTCTTTCCGCGCTCCGTTTGGGCGCTGTTTTGTTTTTCGTCTGCTCCGGCGTCTTTTCCCTGAGCTTTTCCAGCACGGAGGGCTTCTTCTGTTCGCGGTGGGAGGCCGCAGCCAGCTCCGTCAGGGAGATGGAAAAGCCGGCCTTGACCTGCTCCTCCAGCTCTGTTACGGTGGGCTGCTTGGGGCCGTTGTTGATCACGCCGTCTATCATGCCGTAGTCGTCCTCCAGCAGCATCTCCGCGTTTTTGAGGTAATTCTCAGGCTTCAGGAAGTTCGGCAGCTCCCGGAAGCCGATGCTGTCAACGTAATGACAGGATACTACGCCGTTTTGCTTCAAGGCAACGATGTCGCTGACGGACAGGCTGTGTCCCTTGAAATCCGCAGGGTGATCCACGTTAAACCGCTGATAAATCATATCCAGATTGGTTCTGGCATTCCCATAATCCATAACCCCCCCGGTGTAGATCGCGTCGTAGCCGCCGCGCTCCGGCGTGACGCCCTTGCTCTGCAAGTAGTCATAGTTCATGAAGCGGTAAGCGTCCAGCTCGCCGCCGCGCCGGATCTGATAGATGAGGAAAGCGTCCTGTGGGTTTTCCAGAAACAGCTTCTCCGTGTCCGCCTGTTCGCTCAGCGTCACAACGCCGCGCACCGCGTCCCATTCCTCGCGCTCCACGCCGAACACGCCGGTGTGGGAGGAAATATCCTCGGCGTCCAGCGCCATGGCCTCGGTGTTGTCGCCGTAGAGCAGGAACACGGGAACGTCCTGCATGAACAGCTCCATGGCGCGCTCTTTGGTCAGCGGCAGCATGGTATTGCCGTCCGTGTAGCCGTACTGATACATTTCCTGAAAGCCGACGGCTGCATCCGGCATGGGATAGCCCTGCTCCAGCTCCGGCAGGGGCGGCAGCTCGGTCATTTTTTCGTCCATTTCCGCCTTAACCTCCGGCTGGGGCTCCTCCTTGGCCCGCCATTCCTGACGGAACAGGCCGTTAAAGCGCTCCAGCAGCCCATGAGAGCCGTCGTCGATGCCGATCTCGTCTGCCAGCTTGACGAAATCCTCCAGCTCCTTCCGCAGCACTGCGTCCTCACCGGCAAGCAGCCGGTCCGCCACCGTCTCCGCCGTTGGTCTGTCCGCGCTGTCGGGAACGTTCATATCCCGGCGCAGGAACGCCGCGTAGTCGGCGGCAAAGGCCAGCGCGTCGGCGCGGGAGGGCGGGATGGTGACAAGCTCGTATTCCGTGTCCTTGGGCAGCTCGACGCCGCGCTCCTTGCAAACCTCCGCGAAGTGCTTCTCCACATCCGTGATGATGCCGTTTGCGGTCTTGCTGATGGTGTCCAGACTGGCACGGAACTCCGGCAGCGCGGCGTTTTTCGACCATGTTGCCACATAGCCGAAGCTGTTTGCGCCGGTTTCAATGCCGAAGTAGGCGCAGACCATGAAGGAGGTGCTTTCGGCCTCCACTTCTTCTGTATTGCGGCTCTTATGCCTGCGCTCCGCTGCCTGCTGCAAGCCGTAATTGTGGAGCTTGGCATGGGCGATCTCATGGACGGCGGCGGATACCGTCTGCACCTCGCTCATGTCCTCCCGCAGCGTGATGCTCTGGGATTTGGGGCTGAAATAGCCGTCCATATCCGCAGACAGCGGCTTGAACTCCACCGGCACGGGAGAGGAACGGCGCAGCGCCTCCATGAACGCCGCATAATTTTCCACGCTGCCGGTCAGGTTGGCGACGGGGCTGGCCACGCGCTCAGGCAGCGGCTTTCCGTCCGTCTGGGCGTAGTCGAACACCTTTACCGGGCGGAACATGGGGATCTCGATCTCCTTTTCCTCGGTAATCACCTTTCCGTCCGCATCCAGAATGGGCAGCTTCGTGTCCGGGTCGAGCTTTTCCTGCTCGATTTTCTTCTTATACGGCGTGGGCGCGATGATGGTGATGCCCTTCTCGCCCCGCAGCACATGGCGGGAGAACTTGTCCCGCCAGCGGTTATAGCCCGCCACAAGTGTGGCGTCCGGGCGCTGCAAGTGGATGAGCGCCTGATTGTTGAGGGAATAATTGTGAAACCGGCTCATGGTTCGCAGGTAATTGCGGTACTTTTCCATGTCGCCGGATTCAAAGATGTCGCGGATACCCGCCTCGATGCGGTCGGTGATCTCCTTGAGCTGTTCTCTGTTTTTACCGGGTTTCTCTGGCATAGGTTCCTCCTTCCGTCAGGTCGATACGCAGGAGCTGAAGCCCCCGCGAAAGATATTCCCGTAAATCCGTTTTTCCGCAGAGATAGCGGATGTCGCCTGCCTTGTCCTGCTCACGCAGCGTCCACAGGTCCGCCGCCCACCGGACAAAAACCGCGTCCGGCGCGTTGAAGGGCTTTTTGCGGCGAAGATAGAGGCTGTGCCGCCCCAGCACCATGATCGTGCAGACGGTATTGACCACATCGAGAGAACATTCGTTGAGAACGGCGATCCTCCGTTCATACGAGGCCGCTTCCAGCAGCTTGCGCAGCGCAGGCTTGGCATTTTCAATCAATGCCGGATAATCCGCTCTTGTCGGATACGGAGATTTTCGTGTCATAGGCACTTCCTTTCATTTCATGGGCTGTTTACCCCTAAAATGGCAGCGCCCGCGCAGGGGTAGGCTTTCCTGTGCGGGCGCTCGGTTCTTATTCGTTTTCGGAGTATATACTCCTTGCGGGCGGCGTATATCCGGCGTTTTTGGCGCGTTCGCTGGCGGCTCTGCGCCGCTCGTCGCTGAACGGCTCCCGGACGCTGACGCAGCTTTTCGGCACGGCGTAGCTGACCGCTCCGGCATGGACGGCCCTATCCGGGTACACCTTGTCCGGGTATTTCTCCGCAAGGCGCTTGAGCTTGCGCTTCAGCTTGGGGTCGTGGGTGTAGATGCTGGCGGTGGATTCTTCCTCGTTGTAGAGGATGATACTTTCCTGCTCCAGCTTGGAGAGCTTCATGTCCTCGCCCCCTTGTCAAATTCCAAACGGAAGCGGACGCTCTCGCCGGTATCCTCCAGCACGGCGGTGGCGTCATAGGTGCCGCCGGTCTTTTCGGAGTAGAGGCCGGTGAGCTTCACACGCCCGTCTGCCAGCAGCGCGGCGGCGACCTTTTTTGTCAGAGCGGCGCGCTTGGCGGCAAAGAACTTATTGTCCCGCCACAGCCCGAAGCGGCAGTCATTTTTCTCGCAGAAGAAGCCCTTTTTGCTCTCGGTCACGTCGCTGCCGCAGCGGGGGCATTTGCCAATGACCTCACGGCCGGAGGGGAACAGCACCTCCGCGCCGGAGATGGCCTTATAGGTTTTTACCAGCTCCGTGAGCATATCCGCAATGCCGGTCATGAACTCGTCCGGGGAAAGCTCGCCGCGCTCCACCTGCTGCAAGCGATATTCCCATTCGGCGGTAAGAAGTGGGGACTGGAGCTGCTCAGGCAGCACGGTGATGAGGGAAACGCCGGTATGGGCAGGCACAAGGCTGACGGCCTTCTTCGCCCGCTTGCGCTCCACAAAGCCCGTGGCTACCAGCTTTTCGATGATGGCGGCGCGGGTGGCGGGCGTTCCCAAGCCCTTTCGCTCGGCGTCCTCCGGTGTATCGTCCTTGCCCGCGTTCTCCATAGCGGACAGAAGGGTATCTTCGGTGAAGTGCTTGGGCGGCGCAGTTTTGCCCTCCTTTACGGCGGCTTCGCCACACTCCAACACCTGCCCCTCCGACAGCTCCGGCAGTGCGGCGTCCCGCTTTTCCTGCGCGAGATACCGCTTCCAGCCGGTATCAAGGACGGTTCTGCCCTTGACGGTGAATACAGCGCCGCCGCACTCCAGCGTAACTGTGGTTTCCGCATAGCGGTGGGCGTCGCTGACCGCCCGAAGAAGCTGCCCTGCCACAAGGCGCAAAATCTCGCGCTCGCCCAGCGGCAGGACGGAGGTATCCGCCTTGCCCGCGCCTGCGGTGGGGAGGATGGCGTGGTGGTCGCTGACCTTTTTGCTGTCGCACACCTGTCCTGCGTTCACACGCCCCGGCGCGTCTGCTTCGCAGATAACGGCGGCCACGGCTGCAAGCTCCGGCACGGAGGCTTCCAGATCGTCGGTGAGGAAGCGGCTGTCCGTGCGGGGATAGGTGCAGAGCTTTTTCTCGTAGAGGGCTTGCAGGTAGTCAAGCGTCTGCTGTGCGGTGTAGCCGAGGCTGCGGTTGGCCTCCCTCTGGAGCGCGGTCAGGTCGTAGAGCCGGGGCGCGTTCTCCGTTTTTTCCGTGCGCTGCACCGTCCTGACCGTGACCGGCTGACCGGCGCAGGCGGCGGCGAGGGCGTCCGCAGCTTCTTTGTTCCTGAGCTTTTCGGACACGGCGGCAAGGCTGCCGCAGCCGAGGCTCACGGTGTAAAAGGCTTCCGGGCGAAAGGCGGCGATCTCCGCCTCCCGCTGGACGATGAGCGCCAGCGTGGGCGTCATGACGCGCCCCACGTTCAGAGTGCGGTGGTAGAGGACGGAAAATAGGCGCGTGGCGTTGATGCCCACCAGCCAGTCCGCGCGGGCGCGGCAGAGGGCGGACTGGTGCAGCCCGTCATATTCACGCCCCGGACGCAGCTCCGCAAAGCCCTTTTTGATGGCCTCGTCCTCCATGGAGGAGATCCAAAGCCGCTTCATGGTCTTTGTGCAGCCCGCCAGATAGTAGACGGTGCGGAAGATAAGCTCCCCCTCGCGCCCCGCGTCGCAGGCGTTGACCACCTCGCTCACGTCCTCCCGGCGCATGAGGTCCCGCAGCAGCTCGAACTGTTTGGCTTTGTCCGCTTTCAGCGTGAAGTGCCAGCTTGCGGGCAGGATGGGCAGATCGTCATAGCGCCACTTGGCGTACTTTTCATCGTACACATCCGCGCCCGCCAGCTCCGCCAGATGTCCGAAGCACCAGCTTACAAGGTAGCCGTTTCCTGAAAGATAGCCGTCGTTGCGTTTGGTCGCGCCCAGCACGGCGGCGATGGACTGGGCGACGGAGGGCTTTTCCGCGATCACTAATTTATGGTGTGTCATATTCATTTTTCTCCTTTTTGCATAGCAAAAAGCAGCCCCGAAGGACTGCTTTTCGCGTTTGGTATTTGGTTGTGTGGTTTTCCCCGGTCAGAACTGACTGGGCGAGTAGCGCACGGTGACAACGACGACGGTACGGTGTTCCTCGTCAATGCGATAGATGGCGGTGTAGTTTTTGATGAGGAGCTGACGGTAGCCCTTTCCGGCATACGCGCCGGTTTTCCGCTCCGGGCAGCGGCGCGGCATGGAATCCAGCGAGAGGATTTCCTCCGTAATGGTATCGACGAGCTTCAGCGCCGTTTCCGGCTCTAAAAGCGTCCGCGCAATATACGAATAGATGCCGTCCAAATCTCGGAGGGCGCGAGGCGAGAGCTTTACGCTGTACTTATCCAAAATACTTCCTCCGCAGCGCGCCAAGCGCCTCCTTCGCGTCCAGAAGCTGACCGCCTGCGGCGATCTCCTGCTCCGCGTCCGCAATCGCCTTGTCCGTCGCTATACAATCCAGCATTTCCTCATAGGTTTCAATGCTCATGACTACCAGATCGCCGTAACCGTTTTTCGTGATGAAAACAGGCTCGCGGCGCGCATGGCAGGCGTCGGAAATCTCCGATGTGTTTCTCAGGTCTGTAATCGGTCTGATCTGCGGCATATCGCATCCTCCTTTCTTGCTCATAATTATAGCATTATTATGTGCAAAATACAAGGGGTTTTGGGCAGGTCATAGAAAAGTTACAAAGACAGCTCCGGCTTTTTCCGCACCGCCTTTTCCCGTAGGTCGGTGTCACGGTAGCAGGGACGGAGGCAGACCAGCCCATACCGCCCGCAGCCATGGCAGAAATGCCCCTCCGGGGCGATGGGGCGGGGCGTTTCCTCCTTTCCCGGATAGGGGCGCTGCATCATCAGCCGCTCCAGCGGGT
>ERZ1032651.242-NODE-242-length-16953-cov-36.820097_pt1 | contig 16953 bp, 18 predicted proteins | sample MGYA00518732_ERZ1032651 | MGnify/ENA primary metagenome ERZ1032651 (study PRJEB33719, sample SAMN04261399) | wastewater metagenome | biome: periurban shantytown; feature: human; material: feces | host: Homo sapiens | place: Peru: Lima | collected 2013-01-03 ...
GGCGTGATTTCTCAAAAAGTCATTTCATTATAGCGGAAGCCCCGGCAGATTTCCAGATAGAGGCCTCATACAGATACGCAGATTTGCGCACATCTTCAAAAGTACGCAAAAAGGCACGCCGCAGAATTGAAGAATCCTGCGGCGCGCCCGATATGCACTGCCTTTTACATTTTGGACGAGATGACGAGCAGGACGCCCGCCCCGGCGGTGATCTTCACATCCTCCTGCCATTCGTTGCTGATGCCGATGGGAAAGCGGTTTGTGAGGCGCATATGCGAAAGCGGATACTTTGCCCCGCAGATGGAGACGTCCTCGCACACGTCGGTCATGGCCAGAACGGAGAGCGACCACCCGCTTCTCGGTGGCAGCACGAGCGTGTCCTTCGAAAACAGGAACAGCTCGTTCTCCCTGTCCGGGATGTGTACGCGCGCGCCGTGCCCGACGGCGAAAATCGCCGCCTGGAGGTTTCCGAGCAGATGGTCGAGCCGCCCGCCCAGTGCGCAGTACATCGTGATCTCGCTGTATCCCTCCCCGACAGCCCAGCGGATCGCCGCCATCGTGTCGGTGTCGTCTTTTTCCACCGGCAGCTCGAGCACCGGCACGCCCTCCGGCAGCGCACCGTGATAAGAATCAAAATCCCCGACCAGAAGATCCGGCAGAACGCCGCCGCGCGCGGCGTATTCTACGCCCTTGTCGCAGGCGATGACAAAGTCCGCCGCTTCGATCCCGTTTAGCTCCGAAAACCGTCCGCCGGATATGATGGCACAATGCTGTTTCATGACTACCTCCGCGCCGTCCGCTTTATCAGCAGTAGTTTACCGCAGAATATGGCGCGTTGTCAAATCCTTTCTGCCTGCGCAGGTGTTTCCCACGCAGGCGCGCCTGCACGTGCGGTTCTATGCGTCTCCTACCCCGCCCTTCCGCAGAGCGCCGCCGCAGCCAGCACGGCCGCCGTTATGAGCAGGACCGGCAGCTTTTGCACAAACACTCTCTGCTCGTAACGCATGGCATTTCCCTCACTCCGCGAGTGTCCGTCCGAGGGCGCGGCAGGCCTCAAGCGCCTCCGCATCCGGCGCTTCGCAGCAGATCACACTCGGGCAGACAAGGCGGATGCCGGCGTCCGTGCAGTCAGCCTCCCATTCGCGCATCCATTCGCCGTCGCCCCAGCCGTAGGAGCCGAACAGCGCACCGCTTTTTCCAGTAAGGCTGCCTTTGACACAGTCATACATCGGCTGAAATTCCGTCTCCTCAAGCACTTCGCTGCCCATGGCAGGGCAGCCCATCGCAACTGCGTCTATCGCGTTAAGCGCCTCCGTGTTCACCTCCCCCGGTGTCCAGAGGATGACCTCCGCACCCGCGCTGCGTGCGCCCTCGGCAACCGCCTCAGCCATTGCCTCCGTGTTGCCGGTTCCGCTCCAGTAGATCACAGCAGTTTTCTTCATATGACACATCTCCTTTTTTATAGTTCTATCAGACCGCGACAGCAAGCCGTGCAAGCTCCAGACCTGCCCGCCAGCGTGCGCAGTAGATGCTCGTGCATTTTTTATAGCTGTCAAAAAGGCGCTTTGCAGCCGCCTCGTCGCCGTAGACCTTCCAGAGCCCCGCGCACTTGCAGTCCTCGGAGCAGCCCGTGAGAAAGCCGCGCACATCCTCCGGCGGATAGCTGAGAAACAGCCCGACCTCGTGCGGAAACGCGCTGTCTCTCCGAAAGCGGCGGATCAGCTCCGCCACGCACTGCGCGCAGCTTCCGGCGGCATAGCCCGCCTGATGCAGAAGCTCGGCGGCGAGCCCGTTTTGTAAATCTCTTTGAAGCTGTGCGGGGCGGTAGAGATACAGCAGCGCCCGGCGCTCCCGCATCCGCAGCGGCAGCAGGCAAAGCCCCTTCCCCCGCAGGATGTGGTTGAGGTGCCGAATGTCGGACGTAAGCTGCCTCCGCGTCTCGTACTGGCACGGAAAAAGGCTTCCGGTCTTGATCCCGGCCAGCGTCGGCGCCGCCTGCCGGACAAGCAGTTCCTCTGACATGTTTTTCTCCTCCTTCGCTGTTTCTGTGCAATTATCGCACAAGTGTTCTTTCGGTTAGATTGCTCTAACTATCGTGCAAAAAGAAGTAAGGCTTTTGGCCTTTGAATTAGAGTTCTCTAACTAAACGCATCATAGCACATCTATTTGATTTTTGCAACCTCTTTTTTCTCCGTGCACAGCACACCTGCACAATCGTCTGCCGGCGCGCATATAGTATGGATAGCGGAAGGCATCGTCCAACGAAATAACCATCCTGTCTCAAGGAGTGATCGCATGAGTAACAACTGTATTGGAAACTACACCACCACTGGCGGCGCCTCGTGCGGCTGCACGAAGCCGGAGCCGCAGGTCTGTACCTGCGTCACGGAATGTGAAGCCGCCGAGGCAGTCGAGAACGAGGGCACGGAGTCCTGCGCCTGCCGCGACAGTCTTGCCGCGGCCTTGCAGCTGCTCTGCGGCGGAGATCTGCCGGCGCTGATCGACTTCAACCGCTTCGCCTTTTTGACCTCCAACTATCTCATCGGTGCAAATCTGGTCTGTCCGTGCGGCCAGACGGGAACATACGACAACCTCTCCGACACGCTCAGCGGGACCTTCAACCGCTTTACGCCGTGTTCGTGCGAGCTGATCGACGTCTCGGGGCCGGTCTACGGCGCGATCCCCTACTACCGGCCGCAGACCGTCGCCAATCTTCTCACGGTCATGAGTGAAAATCTCGACGGCGTGACAGATGCCCAAGGCACGGTCAATGCCCTGACGGCGCTTGCCGCGCGCATCGATCCGGACAGCGCGGAGTACCGCCCGGAGCTTCTTGATGCGTTCCAGCCGCTGCTCGGCGCGTGCTCGTGTCCGAATGTCAAGGTCAGCGAGGTATCGCTCTGCGCACTTGACGCCATCGCCTTTGAGCCCGCAGGCGTCACGCCCGAGCAGAAGGCCGCGAACTACCAGACCGCAAAGCAGGTCCTTCTCCAGATCCTGCGGCCAAAATGCCCGCCGCCCTGCCATCCCTGCCAGCCGCCGCGCCCCAAGCCCTGCGTTGTGCCGTGCGGCTGCAAGAACAACGGCATTCTCTCGTCGATGGACCGCTGCGGCATGGCGCACACCGTCTCTCTGACGGCGGGGCACCTGCTGCTTGTCGGCACAGCGCTCCTCGGCAGCGTCGGAAACGCGCTCATTCTCGCCAGCGACGCCGATCACCGTTTCTACTTTATCTGCGCCGAGCAGGTCGAATTCCTGAACTGAACGGCAAAAGGGTGCTGCCATGCAGCACCCTTTTCAGACTGTCAAAAAACCTCGTAGAGTTCGCGCCCGCAGGCGCGAATAAAGTGTAAATTGGTTTTGTCCGGTGGCGTGTACATCGGACAAAACACAAAACGCCCGACAAGTGTGGAATTTGTGCGCAAGCTGCGCACAAATTATGCGCGCAGGCGGGCGCAGCCTTTTCAAACGCGAACCCAGCCTCGCGGTTCGCGTTTGAGAGCTTGTCAAAGCGCCAGTGCCGCTGCAAGGATCGGCGCGTTGCGCGCGTACATTTCGTCAAGCTGGGAAAGCGGCAGCGGATTTTCGCCCAGTCCCGCCTCGACCGTAAAGCCCGGACGGCGAAAGCGTTCCAAAAACCAGTCCTTGAAGCCCGCATTGGCAGACTCCGGCGGCACAGGCTCCAGCACATAGCCGGACGCCGCCGCAAGCTCCCGCGCCAGCGCGTCCGCGCAGGGCAGGCAGACTCCGTCGTATGTATGATAGATGACGCTCCCCTGCGTATGGTACGCAAGCACCAGCTCCGGCCGGATGCAGCAGGTGTATGCCGCCAGCGCCGAGGTCTCCGGCTGATCCAGCGGTCTTTCGCCGGGATAGTCGCGCGGCGCCGGCGCATAGAAGCCCAGCGAGGCCTTGATCTGTCTCGCTCGTTCCCACCCCGCCGGGTAGTTGAGGTTCAGGTCGACGCCGCGCAGATTTGCCTTCCAGCCCGACGGGAACGGCAGCTCCGGATAGTCCGCCGCAATGGCGCGCGCGGCGCGGTATTCCGGCTCGTCCGGCGTGATCGCGCCGGTCACAAGGTCGATCCCGTCCGGATTGACCATCGGCACGGCATAGAGCATCGCGTTTTCAAACAGCGCCGCTGCGTTCTTTCCGCCAAAGCTGCCGCCGCGCTCCACCGCCTCCATGTATCCCTCGATCAGCTCCCAGCAGAGCATGGACGTGATGTATTCGTTCGCGTGGTGCCCGCCGGTCAGCAGCACCTTGGTATCACCCAGACCGAGCTGCACGGCGCAGATACTCCGCCCGCCGGCGGTTTTCGTCAGCTCGCGGGTGTATACGAACGGATAGCGTCTTTTCAGCCGCTCCAGCCGCTGCGCCTGCATGCCGGACGTCATCGGCATTCGTTTTCGCATCGTGTTTTCCGTAAAAATCCCCTCCGGAATATATCTATTCCGGAGGGGCGCAAACTATACCGTCTTTTTGCCTTGCGGCAGGCGTTTTTTTCAGGACGTATGCATTACATGAACGCGAAGATCGTCTTCATGCAGCGATAGGTCATGTAGCAGTCGACCTTCGCGACCGTCTCATACGGCGCGTGCATCGACAGCACGGGCACGCCCGCATCGAGGGTGTCGATGTTTCGGCGAGCCATGAACTTCGCGACCGTGCCGCCGCCGCCCTTGTCAGTCTTGCCAAGCTCGCACATCTGCCAGCGGACATTGTGCTCGTTCAGCAGGCAGCGGACCTTGCCGACGATCTCGGACGAGGCATCGGACGCGCCGCTCTTGCCGCCGGAGCCGGTGTACTTGCAGAGGCCGACGCCGTAGTTGAGATAGGCGCTGTTGCGCGGCTCAAAAACGTCGGAGAAGTTTTCGTCATACGCCGCCGTCACGTCGGCGGACAGGCAGAAGGAATTCTCGAAGCACTCGCGCAGCTCCACGCCCTGCGTGGCGCAGAGGTCTGCCATGAAGGTGTCGAACGCCGCAGACTGCATACCGGAAACGCCCTCGGAGCCGATCTCCTCCTTGTCGGCGAAGATGCAGACGGCAGTCTTTGCCGGATGCTCAATATCGAAGATCGCAGCGAGCTCTGCATACGCGCAGACACGGTCGTCGTGGCCGTAGCCGCCGATGAGGCTGCGGTCAAGGCCGAGATCCCGCGCGTTCGCGGCAGGAACAGCCTGCAGCTCGGCGGAGATGAAGTCCTCCTCGATGATGCCGTACTTCTCATGCAGAAGCTTCAAAATGGCAAGGCTCACGCGGTCGGAGCTGTCGTCATCGCGCTCGGGCCAGCTGCCGATCAGAATGTTGAGAGACTCCGCGGGAATGGCGCTGTTCAGCGGCTTTGCGCCCTGCTCCGCGCCAAGGTGCGGCAGAAGGTCGCTGATGATGAACTGCGGGTCATTGAGGTCGGCGCCGATCTTGACATAGACCTCGCTGCCGTCGCGGCGCATGACCTTGCCGTGCAGCTCCAGCGGTGTGGCGACCCACTGATACTTGCGGATGCCGCCGTAGTAATGGGTCTTCAGATAGGCCATCTCGGCATGGGATGCCTGGAAAAGCGGACGGGGCTTGATGTCCAGTCTCGGTGCGTCGGTGTGCGCCGCGCCGATGTTCGCGCCCTTTGCAAGGGACTGCGAACCGATGACGGCCAGCATGATGGCCTTGCTGCGGTTATTGTAGTAGACCTTGTCGCCGGGGTTCAGCGCCATACCGCGCTTGTACTCGACGAAGCCGCGCTTCTCGGCAAGCTCGATGGCAGAAAAGACGCACTCACGCTCGGTCTTGGAGGCATCCAGGAACCTCTTGTAATCCTCACAGTAGGCGTTCATTTCCGCCTCTTCAGCGGCGCTCAGCGCATTGTGGGCATTCTGCGGCTTGTACAGCAGCATATCGCGTTCTTCTTGTGTCATTTTGCGTTCTCCTTTATGATTTTGTCTAATAATGCCTCGGCTTGTATTTGAAATTCCTCTTGGGAAATTTCACCGTTTTCAAGAATATACGTACAGTGTGTGCGGAAATAGCTTTCCGGCTCCTGCGCGCGGATGCGCAAAAGCGCATACTGGCGCTCAATGCCGTCGCGCGCCATGATGCGCGCAAGGCGTACCTCCTGCGGCGCGGTGACGCCGACGGTCACATCGCAGAGAGAGGCAAGGCCGCTTTGAATGAGGTTGATCGCATCAACGGCAAACAGCGCGCAGCCGCACGCCTTTTTCTCTGCCCGGATCGTCTCGACCGCGCGCCGGACGTGGAAATAGACGATGCGGTTGAGTGTATCAAGCTGCGCCGGGTCTGAAAAAACGAGCCCGCCGAGCTTTTTCCGGTCGAGCGTGCCGTTTGGCAGGAACACGTCTCCGAAAGCGTCCGTCAGCGCCGCGCGAAGCGCGCCGTCGGTACGCAAAAGGTCATAATACAGCGCGTCACAGTCAACGCCGCAGCCGCCGCGCGCCTCGATCCGGCGCAAAAGCGCCGTCTTTCCGCAGCCGGTCTGGCCGGTGATGCCGATGGTCAGCACGCGCTACACCTCCACCACATGGAAGCCCGCCGCTTTTTTCAGCCGGTTTCCGATCGCAAGGCCAAGTCCCGCGTCATCCGGGCACTGGGCGTAGATCTCCGGCACGCCCGTCACGTCAAACTCGCGCAGAGCGTCAAAGACGCGGCGCGCCTGCTCGGACTTGTCGCCCTCGGGGCCGAGGTCATGGATGACGCGCCCCGGAAACAGCGCGCGGTATTCGGAAAAGCAGATAACGCCCGCGCCCTGCTGCGCATGGCGTGCGATATAGTCGGCGCTTTTTTCGCCGTCTCCGGTCACGACCGTGACGGGCGCCTTCGGCGCATAGTGGCGGTATTTCATGCCGGGTGCGCGCGGATGCTCGCCGTCTGCGACCGGCTGCGTGATGCACCGGTCAACAAGGACCGTGCCCAGCACGCGCTGAAGCTCCTCAAGCGGAAGTCCGCCCGCGCGCAGAAGGCGCGGCGGCTCACAGGTGAGGTCGATGATCGTCGATTCGACGCCGACGCTGCACGCGCCGCCGTCAAAGATGCCGTCGATCTTTCCGTCCATATCCTCGACCATGTCCGCCGCCGTGGTGGGGCTCGGACGGCCGGAGGTGTTGCCCGACGGGGCGGCAACGGGCACGCCGGCGGCGCGGATGACCGCAAGCGTCACCGGATGGTTCGGGCAGCGGACACCGACTGTATCAAGCCCGCCGGTCGTGCGGTACGGCACAACATCCTTCTTCGGCAGGATCATGGTCAGCGGCCCCGGCCAGAACTCGTCCGCGAGGCGGTATGCGCTCTCGGGGACGTTTTCACAATACCTGCTCAGCCACGTGCTGTCCGGCACATGGATGATGAGCGGGTTGTCCTGCGGTCTGCCCTTTGCCTCATAGATGCGGCGGCAGGCGTCTGCATTCAGTGCGTCCGCGCCAAGGCCGTAGACCGTCTCGGTCGGGATGCCGAGCAGACCGCCGCGGCGGATGATCTCCGCCGCCGCCTCGATATTTTCATTTGTCGCTTCTGTAAACAGGATCGTTTTCAAAACAGCGCTTCCTTTTTTCTCGGTTTTCAGACTTCCTGCTGGCTTTGCAGCTTTCTGGCCTGATCGGCGGTCACGAGCGCGTCGATCAGCTCGTCAAGATCGCCGTCCATGATCGCGTCGATCTTGTAAAGCGTCAGGCCGATGCGGTGATCGGTCACGCGGCCCTGCGGGAAATTATACGTCCGGATGCGCTCGTTGCGCATACCGGTACCGACCTGACTGCGGCGTTCGGAGGAGACCTCATTTTCAATGCGGCTCTGCTCGATCTCGTAGAGCTTCGAGGCGAGCATCTGCATACAGCGCGCACGGTTTTGCACCTGCGAGCGCTCCTCCTGACAGGCAACAACGATGCCCGACGGCTTGTGGATCAGACGCACAGCGGAGGACGTCTTATTGATGTGCTGGCCGCCCGCACCGGATGAGCGGAAGACCTGCATCTCGATGTCCTCCGGCCGGATGTCGACCTCCGCCTCCTCCATCTCCGGCAGCACGGCAACGGTTGCCGTGGAGGTGTGTACGCGTCCGCCGGATTCGGTCTCCGGGACGCGCTGGACACGGTGAACGCCGGATTCAAACTTCAGGCGCGAGTAGGCGCCGTCGCCGTGGATCATAAAGTCGGCTTCCTTTACGCCGCCAAGCTCCGTCTCGTTGTAGTTGAGCAGCTCCACCGTCCAACGGCGGTTTGCGGCGTACATCGAATACATGCGGAACAGGCTGTGGGCAAACAGGGCGCTTTCTTCCCCGCCGACGCCGCCGCGGATCTCCACGATCACGCCCTTTTCGTCGTTCGGGTCGCGCGGCAGCAGCAGAATTTTCAGCTCCTGCTCCAGCTCCTCCTGCCGCTTTTTCGCGGCGGAAAACTCCTCCTGACAAAGCGTCTTCAGCTCTGCGTCCGTCTCGCCCGCCATCATCTCGCGCAGCTCGACCTGCTCCTGCTGCGCCTTTTTGAGCGCGCGGTAGGCATTTACGACCGGTTCGAGCAGCTTCTGCTCCTTCATGAGCTTTGCCGCCGCCTTGGGGTCGGCAAAAAACTCCGGCTGCGCCATGCGCTCCGCCGCTTCCATATACCGCTCTTCGACCAGCTTCAGTTTATCCAGCATCATCATTTCTCCACATATCAAATCATGTATATCATAGCGCATTTTTGCCGCTTCGTCAAATCATCCCTGCGTGTTTTGCACGCTTTTGCACATACTATTCTGAAAAAAGATCGGAAACGGGGTATGAGAATGAAGCGGCTGCTTTCCGCTGCGCTGGCAGCGGCGGTTTTTCTGGCCTTCTGTGTGCCGCGGGCGCGCTGCGGCGGCGCGGAAAAGGGCTGTATCGCGCTGACCTTTGACGACGGGCCGTCGGGCGAGCTGACCGAGGCGCTTCTGGACGGGCTTCGCGCACGCGGCGTGCGGGCGACATTTTTTGTCTGTGCCTATCGCGTGGCGCAGTTTCCGCAGACGCTCTGCCGCGCCGCGCAGGAGGGCCACGAGATCGGGCTGCATAGCTGCTGCCACGACTATATGCAGAACATGTGCCGCGACGAGGCATACAACGATCTTGTCTCCTGCGCGCAGGCGGTTACGGAGTGCTGCGGCATCGCGCCGAGGCTCTTTCGCCCGCCCGGAGGGCTCTATTCCTCCGACCTTCTTGCAGCGGCAAGGGACGCGGGCGTGAGCGTCATTTTGTGGTCGGTCGATCCAGAGGACTGGGACGCAAAGCAGCACGCGCGCGTCCTGCCGCGCGTCTTGCGCGGCGCCGCGCCGGGCGCGGTCATTTTGATGCATGATATGTCTAAAAACTCGGTGACATGCGCGCTTCGCGCCGTGGACGCGCTGCGTGCCGAGGGATACCGGTTCTGCACCGTGACGGAGCTTGCCGCCGAAGCCGGGGTCGCGCTGCTTCCCGGCGGTGTCTACAGCAGCTTTCCACCGCCAAAGCCGTCCGGGCGAAAGGATTGACGAACCGCGCCGCTTCCTGTAAAATAGGACGAAAGAATCACAGGAGGCGGTTTTATGGATAAAAAAACGCTTCGCGCCCAAATCAAGGCGCAGAAGGCCGCGCTGAGCGAGGAGCAGATCCTTGCCGCGAGCGAGCGGCTTGCGCGTCAGCTCTATGCCCACCCTGCCTATCAGGCAGCCTCATCAATTTACGGCTATCTGGCGTTCAATGAGGAGGTGCGCACCGTTCCCATGCTCCGGCAGGCGCAGAAGGACGGCAAGCGCGTCGCCGTCCCGAAGGTGTTCGGGTCGGAAATGCGGTTTTTGTGGCTGGATGATCTCGACGCCGTGGCCCCCGGCTATTACGGTGTGCCGGAGCCGGTCGCGGACGGCCCCGTTGCCGGGGATGAGACGGCGCTCATTCTGATGCCCGGTCTGGCATTTGACCCGGAGGGACGGCGCTGCGGCTACGGCGGCGGCTTCTATGACCGCTATCTCGCCGCGCATCCGGATCATCCGACGCTTGCCATGTGCTATGACTTCCAGATGCTGCCCCACCTCGACGTGGAGAGCTTTGACGTACCGGTGCAGTATGTGCTCTCGGCATCGGTGGAGGTGGACGCGAAATGAAATATTGGTTTCTGCTTCTTCTGTGCGCGTTCGTCTTTCTCGTCTGCTTTCTGGTCGACCTGCTGCTCAAAAAGCTCTTTCCGAAGGACAAGCTCGAAAAAAGCAAGCAGTGCGTGCGCCTTCCGCGGCGCGAGGCCATTTTCGGCGTCCTTCTCGTCTTTGCGGCAGTTGTCGTCCTTGTGCGCTTTTTGCCGCAGAAGATGGACGTGCTGCTGCTCATCGGCGCGGTCGTGGCGCTGCTGCTCGGCACGCTTCTGCTTGTGAGCTACTGCTCGTTTGCCATCTATTATGATGAGGAGACATTCCTCTACCGCAATTTCCGCCATAAAAAGACGCTCTATCACTATTCCCAGATCCGCGGCCAGCGCTCGCTCCAGACGCGAAGCGGCATCAACACCGAGCTGTTTGTCGGTGAGGAAAGCCTCCAGCTCTACAGCGCCATGCAGGGTCTGGACGCCTTTTTGAACAAGGCCTTTTTCCGCTGGTGCGCCGTGAAGGGCATCGACCCCGACAGCATCGAAAACAATCCCCCCATGCTGACCTACTTCCCCGACCCTGACAATGTGGACGGATAAACCGCGCACACCCTGCAAAAGCGCTGCTTTTGCAGGGTGTGCGTGAGCTTGTCAAAAAATCTTTTTGACAAGCTCTCAAACGCGAACCGCGGGGGCTTGGTTCGCGTTTGAAAAGGCTGCACCCGGCTGCGCGCATAATTTGTGCGCTGTTTGCGCACAAATTCCACACTTGCCGGGCGTAGCGTGTTTTGTCCGAGGCCGCAGCGTTCAGAAAAAGTGCCGGCGGCACTTTTTTAGCGCAGGCCGAAGCGGCTATGCCGCGAGGGGGAACCACGTGGGGCGCATCGCCGTGCGCGGCGAAACTCTACGAGGTTCTTTGACAGTCTAACGCACACTCTGCAAAAGCGCTGCTTTTGCAGAGTGTGCGTTCTTCGATCCGAGGCGGTTTTTTCAGCGGGCGTCCTTCGGGACATCGCGCATGCTCAGGCTGATGCGCTTGCGCTTTTCGTCCACCTCCAGCACCACGACCTTCACCACGTCGCCGACGCTGACGGCCTCGGAGGGATGCTTGATAAACTTGTCGCAGACCTTTGAGATATGCACCAGTCCGTCCTGATGCACGCCGATGTCGACAAACACACCGAAATCGATGACGTTTCGCACCGTGCCGGTCAGCACCATGCCGGGCTTCAAGTCCTTGACGTCCAGCACGTCCGTGCGCAGAATCGGCGCGGGCAGCTCGTCGCGCGGGTCGCGTCCGGGCTTCAGAAGCTCCTTCACGATGTCGCGCAGCGTCATTTCGCCGCAGCCGCACTGCTCCGCAGCCCGTTTCCAGCCGATTGACTCGATGCGCTTCGGAAGCTCCGCCAGCGCGCCCGCTCCGACGTCCGAAAGCGAGAACCCGCCCAGCTTCAAAAGCGCCTCCGCCGCCGCATAGGACTCGGGATGGACGCCGGTGTGGTCGAGCACCTGCCTGCTTTCCGGCACACGGAGGAAGCCCGCGCACTGTTCAAACGCCTTGGGTCCGAGCTTCGGCACCTTCAGGAGCTGCTTCCTCGTTGTAAATGCGCCGTTTTCCTCGCGATAGGTCACAATGTTCCTTGCAGTCACGTTCGTCAGTCCTGCGACCTGCTTCAAAAGAGACGGCGATGCGGTGTTGAGATCGACGCCGACCGCGTTGACGCAGCTTTCCACCACGCCGCCGAGCGCGGCATCCAGCTCCTTTTCCGGCATGTCGTGCTGATACTGCCCCACACCGATGGCCTTCGGGTCGATCTTCACAAGCTCGGCAAGCGGATCTTGAAGCCGCCGCGCGATGGAGACCGCAGAGCGGAGGTTCACGTCAAACTGCGGAAATTCCTCCGCCGCCAGTTTGGAGGCGGAGTAGACCGAGGCGCCGGCCTCGCTCACGATCATATACGACACGCCGCCGCCAACCGTGTGGATGAGTTCCACCGTCATGGCCTCGGTCTCGCGCGAGGCCGTGCCGTTGCCGATGGCGATGTGCTCCACACCGTCCTTGCGGATGAGCTTTGCCAGCGTGTCGATGGCCTCCTGCTTTTTGCGTTCGCTGAATGTGGGATAGACGACCGCCGTGTCAAGCACCCGTCCCGTCGCGTCAACGACCGCCACCTTGCAGCCGTGGGCGTAGCCGGGGTCAAGCCCCATCGTCACATGGCCCTTGACCGGCGGCTGCATCAGAAGCGGCCGGAGGTTCAGCGCAAAGTTCCGGATGGCGCTCTCGGCTGCCAGCTCCGTCAGATTTCCGCGCAGCTCGCGCTCCAGACTCGGCGCCAGGAGCCGGTCATAGCTATCGGCGCAGACTGCGCCGAGGAACGTCATGGCGGGCGTTCCGGGGACGATGACGCTGCGGCGGAGCGTCTGCACAGCTGTATCCTCGTCCATCTCGATGCCGACCTTCAAAAAGCCCTCGCGCTCGCCGCGGTTGAGCGCGAGCACCTGATGGCTCTGGAGCTTTGCCACCGGCTGGCTGAATTCGTAATACAGGCGGTAGACCGAGTCCTCGTCCTTTGCGCCGCGCGAGGTCAGGACAGCCTTCTGCTGCATCAGTGCGCGCAGACGCTTGCGAAGCTCCGCGTCGTCGGAGATGCGCTCGGCCAGAATGTCTCCCGCGCCCGCAAGCGCGTCCTCCGCCGTCTCCACGCCCTTTTCCGGGTCGATGTATTCAAGAGCCAACACCTCCGGCGGCTGCATGCCGCGCGTCTGGGCGAAAATGGCGTCCGCCAGAGGCTCCAGCCCTTTTTCCTTGGCAATGGTGGCGCGCGTGCGGCGCTTGGGGCGGAACGGACGGTAGATGTCCTCGATCTCGGCAAGCGTTGAAGCGGCGTCAATGCTCTGTGCCAGCGCATCGGTCAGCTTTTCCTGCGCGGCGATGAGCTCCTTCACCTCCGCGCGGCGCGCCTGCAGATTGCGCAGGTATTGCAGCCGCGTTTCAAGCGTGCGGAGCATGGTATCGTCCATGCCGCCATGCGCCTCCTTGCGGTAGCGGGCAATGAAGGGAATGGTGTTGCCCTCGTCCAGAAGTGCGGCGACGTTTTCCACGTATTTTTCCGCGCAGCCAAGCTCCGCGGCCAGAATGGCAGTGATGTTCTGCATGTGATTCTCCTTCTTTCGGATTCTTTTTGCATTGTAGCACAGAATCATGTATAATGAAAAGAAAAAAAGCGTGAGGTTTTCTATGAGATTCAAAGCTGTCCTGCTCGACATTGACGATACGCTCTTTAATTTCCGGCAAAGCTCCTTTGAGGCGATGCAGGGCGCATTGGCGCGCCGCGGCGTCCGCTTCACATGGGACGACATGGCCGAGTACGAGACCTATAACAACGCCCTCTGGAAGTAGCTTGAACGCGGCGAGATCACGAGAGCGTTTCTTTTCCCCGAGCGCTTCCGCCGCTATTTTGCCGCGCGCGGTCTGGACATTGACCCTGCCGAGTTCAACACCGCCTATCTCAGCGGTCTTGCGCAGGGCTACGCCTTCATGCCGCACTGCCGCGAGCTTCTGGAGGCGCTGCACGGAAAATACAAGGTCTTCATCGTCACAAACGGCGACGCCTTCGCGCAGAGATCGCGCATTGAGCGCTCCGGTCTTGCGCATTTGTTTGACGGCGTATTCATCTCTGAGGAGCTTGGCTGCAGCAAGCCGGAAAAGGGATTCTATGACAAGGTCTTTGAGATCGTCGGACAGGAATACCGCGCGTGCTCGCTCATGGTCGGCGACAGCCTGACCTCCGACATGCAGGGCGGCCGCAACGCCGGCATACCGACCTGCCTTTATGGCAGGCGCGAGAAAGCAGACGCACGCTGTGACTATGTGATTGAGGATCTTCTTGAGCTTCTGCCCCTTCTCGAAGCGCAGTAAGACGGCGCGGCGGTCTCCACAGGCTTCAGATGTCGAACTCGGTCGATAATTTCTACCATAATATGGCTTAATTCTTCTTGCAAAAAATGGTTATTTATGCTACATTATAGTTGTCGCAGCGATAAATTCGTCAGCGCCTGCCAAAGACGCTGAAATCATCATGACAGGAGAGGATAGCATATGGAAAATCGCGTCAAGATTTTGATCGCAGATGGAAACGATGAGTTTTGCAGCCATCTGAAAAAGCTGCTGGAAGAGACCAGCGGATATGACGTCGTAGGCATTGCAGCGGACGGTGAGCAGGCGCTGGCGATGCTCACCGCGCACCAGCCGGATGTTCTGGTTCTGGATCTGCTGCTTTCCAAAGCGGATGGCATCGCCATTCTCAAGCAGGCGCATGCCATGCCCAAGCCGCCGGTCGCGTTGGTTCTGTCCGGCTTTATGACGGAATACGTCGGAAATATGGCCATTTCACTCGGCGTGCAGTATTTCATGACCAAGCCCTGCGATTTTGAACATGTGGCAGAGCGCATCCGCGAGATCGTCGCCATCGAACGTCAGTCCAGATCTGTCTCGCGCCGTGGCGAGGTCAACGTCGAGGCCATGGTCACCTCGATCATCCACGAGATCGGCGTTCCGGCACACATCAAGGGCTATCAGTATCTGCGCGAGGCGATCATGATCGCCGTCAACGACATGGACGTCATCAACGCCATCACAAAGGTCCTGTATCCGCAGGTCGCAAAGACCTTCTCCACCACGCCGTCCCGCGTCGAGCGCGCCATTCGCCACGCCATCGAGGTCGCATGGGACCGCGGCGATCTGGAAACGCTGCAAAAATTCTTCGGCTACACAGTCTCCAACACCAAGGGTAAGCCCACCAATTCCGAATTCATTGCACTGATCGCGGACAAGCTGCAATTGCAGCTCAAGGACATGACGGTCGGCATCAGTTGATCTTTCGTTACCACCCTTTCTATATTCACCCGCCAAAATGCCGTCGGTCGTTTTGACCGGCGGCATTTTGAGCTTGTCAAAAAAGTCTTTTTGACAAGCTCTCAAACGCGAACCGCGGGGCTGGGTTCGCGTTTGAAAAGGCTGCGCGATGCGGCGCGCATAATTTGTGCGCAGTTCGCGCACAAATTCCACACTTGCATCCCGTAGTGTGTTTTGTCCGAGGCCGCAGCGTTCAGAAAAAGTGCCAGTGGCACTTTTTTAGCGCAGGCCGAAGCGGCTATGCCGCGAGGGGGAACCACGTGGTGCGAATCGCCTGCGGGCGCGAACTCTACGAGGTTTTTTGACAGTCTGAAAATGCCGCCGGCCAAAGCCGGCGGCAAGTGTTTGCATTATTCCGCGTTCATGCTTTCCAGCTCGTCAAACGCATTTTCTGTCTCGTCAAACGCGACCTGAAGATCTGCAAGCGTGTCGCGCATCCGGTCGAGCACCGATGTGAGATCCTGCGTCAGCGCCTCAAGCTCCTCGCCGGAGTCCGTGTAGCGCGTGCGCGCGCCCTCACACAGCTGGGTCAGCTTCGCCTTCAGGCGCTCGGCACGGGAAAGCGCGTTGCGCTCCATCGCCTCCGCACGGCGATAGGCCTCCAGTTCCTTTTCCGGAAGGTTCGTCTCCGCATCGCTGCCGCAGGTCTCCTCCGGCTCGCAGGCGGCTTCGTCGGCGTCCTCGCCGGGCGCTTGCGCATCCTGCGCGCTTTCCAGCGCGGCGGCCTTCTCCTCTGCATCGGCAGCGCGCTGTGCAAGCTCCGCCGCCTCCTGCGCGAGAGATTCGATCTGCTGCTGGAGCGAGGCATCCTCCTCTTTCGTTATCTTCAGCTCCGCTGTTTTGCGTTCCAGCTCCTCCTTGGCGGACGCAAGCTCCGCTTCGAGCGCTGCTTTCTCCGATTCCAGCTTCTCGTTGGCATCATTCAGCCGCCGCAGATCCTTTTTGTGCTCGATCGCCATTGCCTCAATATAATCCGCCACATCGCCGCGGTGAAAGCCGCCGATGGAAGTCCGGAATTTGGAAAAGTCCGCCATGAGAAGTTCCCCCGTTTCGTTTCAGTGGAAAAATTATAACACGTTTTCCGGCGGAAAACAACCAAAAATACGCACATCCGATATTATCGTCTCCTGTCTGCGCGGCGATCCGCACTTGACGGCAGCGGAGGTTTTGCATATCATGGAGGCATCCTAAGAAAAGGGGGTCTGCCCGTGGAGCTCTATGAAATGACGGTCGATGCGCTGACGCCGGAGGATGTTGCCGTTCTCTCCGAGACTCGGCTCGCATACGCCGCGCAGTACCGTTTTGAAAAAAGCCGCCTGCTCTGCCTTGCTGCGGGCGTCCTGCTCGACCGCGGACTGCGGCAGTACGGCCTTCGCGAGCGGAGCGTGCGCATCGCCCGCAGCATATACGGAAAGCCCTATCTCCCGGACCATCCGCAGATCCATTTCAGTCTCTCCCACTCCGGCGAGCGTGCGCTGGCAGTGTTTTCCGGGCGCGAGATCGGCTGTGATGTCGAGTGCATCCGTCCCGTCAATCCCGCTGTCGCTGAGCGCCGCTTCACGCCGGAGGAGCTTGACCGGCTCCGGTGCAGCCGCCAGCCGGAGGTCGATTTTTTCCGTCTCTGGACATGCAAGGAGAGCTTTCTCAAGGCGCTCGGCACAGGGCTGCAAACGCCGCTTGATGCCTTCACCGTCCGTCTGCGGCAGGAGAGCGCGGAGCTGGTGCAGACGCTCCATCCCTCACGCTGGACGCTCACGGAGTTTGACCGCCCCGGCTGCCGCATCGCGGTCTGCGAGGAAGCAGCTCCCAACTCAAAGCATCCGTAAATGAAACCCAGAAATGCCGCCGGCATTTCTGGTTTTCCAGACTGTCAAAAAACTCGTAGAGTTCGCGCCCGCAGGCGCGAATAAAATGTAAATCGGTTTTGTCCGGGGGCGTGAACCTCGGACAAAACACAAAACAC
>ERZ1032651.247-NODE-247-length-16813-cov-19.495525_pt1 | contig 16813 bp, 7 predicted proteins | sample MGYA00518732_ERZ1032651 | MGnify/ENA primary metagenome ERZ1032651 (study PRJEB33719, sample SAMN04261399) | wastewater metagenome | biome: periurban shantytown; feature: human; material: feces | host: Homo sapiens | place: Peru: Lima | collected 2013-01-03 ...
TGATTTTCATAATCAAAAACGTAGGATTACTCTTTTCTTCCCTCCGAAACTTTCAGCCAGACAGTTTTTTGACAGCCTGAGGGGGAGAGACTTCCAAAAGAAGTCTCTCCCCCTCTGTTTGTCAGGCCCTTTTTCCGACGGCACCATCGTCAGCAGCCTGACACTCCTACATAAATTTGAACTGTCGAGAAATACAGCATTTTTCAGTGAAGTTGTCCGCTGTAGCTTCCCCCGGCCCGACGGGCGCAGACTTTTCGGCAGGCCTGCTTTTGCGTTCCGAATTTCCGCTATGCCGCGGTCAGCTCCGTCATATCGAAAAGCCGGCTCTTTCCGTCCCGAAAGCGCGCGTAGGCGGTCAGCGCATAGTAGGCCTGCTCGGTCGCCATGCCGTTGACCTCGACCAGCTCCGCCGAATGGTAAAAGCCGTCGTCCAATACAAAATCGCACAGCGCGTCAAGCACGCTCCTGCCGTTTTTGAGGAAGCGTGCATCCTTCTGCGGGTCGATGCCCAGCGCCGTCAGCGCGACGATGACCTGCGCGCACGATTCGCTGTTTTCGCTGCCCCAGCTTGCAAAGCAGCCGTTTTCCAGCTGCATTTCGCTCAGGCATTGCAGTGCGCCCTCGATCGCCTCGGCGACCTCCCCGCGCTCGCGGTAGGGCGCGATCGCCGTCAGCGCCATGGCGGTCATATCCGCATCGGAAGCGTCGCCGGAAAAGCACCAGCCGCCGTCCGCCTTACGCTCGCGCAGAAGTAGGCGAATCAGCGCCTCGCGCGTCGTCTGCTCCTCGCCCGGCTGCGCATCGGGAATTTCGTAGCCGCCGCAGTCCAGCGCGATGAGCGCCCAGATCGGGCCGTTGAGGCCCTGATAGGAGACGAATGCCATGTCCGTCAGACCCTCCAGAAGATTCACGCCGCCGATGTCCGTCACATCGCCGCCCGCGGCGGTCACACCGAGGATGATGCGCGAATTTTCCGTGGATTTGGCGTGGTCGAGGCGCGCCGTTCCGATTGAGCGGACGTAATCTTCGACAGTTTGCAGGTATGCCTGCGCGGTCTCCTGCTTCAGAAGCTCCGAACGGCTCAGGCCGATGACCGCCCACTCGCCGCCGATGGAACCAACGCCGTAGTCCTCCTGCGCCGCAAGGGCCTGTCCGGTGCGGCGATAGGCCGCCTGCCACGGCTCCTCCGCGCCGCAGGCGCAGAGGAGAAGCAGCAGTACAAGAAGCGCGGCAAAAATTCGTTTTTTCATGCGTCCTCCTAGCGTCGTTTGACGAGGGCACACATGGTTTTTCCTGGCCAAAACGACATTTGGTTTCGTTATCCTCGTTGATGGGCTATAAAAAGCGGATGTATTTCAGGCGGATCCTGCGCAGAGGGTTGGATCTTTTCCACGTTCTGCTCCAAATCTCATCCTTCAGGGAGAGCAGCTCCTGCCGCTGCTGCTCCTGCATGGCATGGCCGCTGAAGCTGGCCTCCTGCCAGATCGCGGTGGCGCTGCGGTAGCGTGCGCGGAGATCCTCATCCACAAAGGCGGCATAGTCCTCCGGCGGGCAGTTCATCGCCCTCAGCCCCTGCGCGCGCAGGACATCCATGGTGTAATCATAGATCGCGCGGATGGCCGCGGGCAGGTCGTCCGAGAGGAAGCCCGCCTTGCGTCTGGCCGTCTTTTTCCGCTCCCAGACAAGCCAGAGCACGAACAGCACAAGCAGCGCCGCGGCGGTCAGGATCGCCAGCGCCAGCAAAATCTGGAGCCGGTGGCGGAGCCAAAAGTCCATCAGCGTGGGATCCTCGGTATCGTCGCTCTGCGGCTGATCCTCGGTGTTATCGACCGCGCGGTCATGCGGCTGCTGGCCGATCAGGCCGGAAATGTCCTGATAGCGTTCCGCCTGCTCCATCGCGGAGAAGTACGGCGGCGTCACCTCAAACGGCAGCCAGCCCACGCCGTCCTGATAGTATTCCACCCATGCGTGTGCCGCCGCGCCGGTGAGCGAAAGCGTCTGCCCGGCGGAAAGCACCTGCGCGTCCTGCTTGGTGACCAGAAATCCCTCGACATAGCGCGCGGGGATGCCGTAATAGCGGAACATCAGCGCCGCAGCCGTGGCATAGTGGATGTCATAGCCCTTCTGCGTGCCGTCGAGGAAGTTCAGGACGAAGTCGATCCCGTCGCCGACGGGCGCGAGGTTCGTTTCCTCGTAGTCTATGTAGCTCGTGAGGTAAAAAAGAATATTCTGCTTTGCATTCTGATAGTCAAAATGCGTCTCGCCCTCCTCCACCGAATAATCGCCCAGCTTTTCCGCGAGATAGCTGCGGATGTCCGAGGGAATCGCGGTGTAATTCTGATAGGCAAAGGCATTGTAGGCCGCCTCATCGCGCAGGAACTGCGTGTCCTCCGGAAGCTGCGCAAGCGAAGCGTTGATCTTCTGGTACTGTGTGATCAGCCCCGTCCCGGCAGAGAGCGTATAGCTGCGTTGCCCGTAGAAGCCCTGCGCCGCAAGTGTGCAGTCGCCCACGGCGGACGCATCCAGCCCGGCGCTGTCCGGCAGCAGCTCATAGGGGGCATAGAGATAACGCGAGGAGAGGCCGACATTTTCAACGGTGAGGCTGTTCTTCGTTTCCAGAAGCTCCGGCAGCACCGAATCCGCCGCCGCAGCGATCTGCGCCTGCGCATAGAAGCCGTCCTGATGCAGCCAGTAGAAGCTGTCCGAAGCGGGATAGAGCGTCTCGGCATCCAGCGCGGTCCAGCGGTTGTTTTCATAGATCTCGCCCGTGAAGCCGCGCAGATAATAGGACGCAGGCGTCTGCATGGTGATGTTCAAAACGGTCTCCTGCGTGGTGCGGCGCGGGCCGACATTCCGCAGGTCACCCTCCGGCAGACCCGCGGCGGCGTTGCTTCCGTAGCGAAGCGTCTGCACCTGCTGCCGCGTCCACTGCACGGCGCGATCCAGAAGCGCGGGCTTTGCGCTCTGCCAGCCGTTCAGCGCCAGCGCAAACGCAAGCACCAGCGCGGCGGCGCGGAGCCATGCGCCCATGCCGTCGCTTCCGCCAAAGAGCAGAAGGTAAGCGAGCAGCTCCGCCAGCGCGGCGGCGAGCAGCCAGCCCGCCGTCAGGCGCGGCGCAAAAAGCAGGCACAGCGCGGCAAGCAGCGCCGTCAGGCACCAGAAGCCGCCCGCGCTGCGGCGGCGCGTCAGGCTCGCGCTCCACACGCCGAGCAGCGCGCCGAGCATACACAGAAGCAGCGCCGCGCCGCGTTCATCCGCGACGGCGAACAGCTCCGGATTCCCGGCGTGCAGGTGCTTCCATGCGTCAAGCACGCCGTTTGCCAGCGCGGCGACCCCGCTCACAGCCGCCCGCCAGAAAACTGCCGCCGTGACCGCGCAGGCGCCCAGCCACAGAGCCGGCGCCAGCCAGACACGCCTGCGCCAGAAGGCCATAGTAACAGCCGCCGCTGCCGCGGTCAGCACGGGAAGCAGGCAACTCTCCTCCGGCAGGAAGGTCGCCGCCGTCAGCCAGACGAGTGCCGCGGCAAGCAGCGCCGCGGCAAGGCAGGCGCGCAGGCGGGAAAGCAAATCATTACAGTGCAAGGAACACGCCTCCCTCCCGATCGAGCCGTCCGGCGCGCAGCACGGTCACCGCGCCGCCGTCCGCTGCCTGCACATCCTGCTGCTCCTGTCGCAGCGTGAGCAGGACGACATGGGCATAGTTCAAGGGGCCGCGCGTTGTAAGCCAGCGCTGCACCGTGGTCGTTTCGTCCGGAACGATCTGCGCAGCCAGCAGCTCGGCCAGCGCCTGCGTCAGCGTGTCGTCGCTCTCAGCCTGCGCCGTGGCAATGCAGTCCTCTTCGCGGTCAAACCATGCGATCTGATGCGCAAAGCCCGCAGAGCACAGCGCGGCAGAAACCGACGCGGTCAGCTCGCCCAGCGCCTCGCAGTCCTCCGGGGCGCAGGGCGCGGACACGCTGTTGTCCATGAGCAGTAAAATGGAATGATTGACCGGCAGACCGAGCTGGCGCACGATCACCTCGCCGGTCTTTTCCGTCAGCTTCCAGTGGATGCTGCGCACGCGGTCGCCGGGGACGTACTCGCGCAGGGCGAAGGTCTCGCTGGGGTCGTCGCCCGGATGGCGCATGGAGTATTCGTCACTGTCCAGCTCCACGCTGGAGCGGTCGGAGAAGGATAGCTGCACTGGGTACAATTCCGGCAGCACAAGGCTGTAGGCGCGTGCGTCACAGGAAATTTTTCTTCCGTACAGGCCAAACAGATCATAGACCCGCAGGTCGCGCAGGGAAAATTCGAGCTTGCCGCAGCGCTGCACGGAGAACGCCGCTGCGGCGCTGCGCTTCTGCTTCCCCGCGACCGAAAAGCGCAGACGGCGCTCGCCCTGCTCGCCCGTCAGGAGGTTGCGGCAGCCGACGCGCAGGCAGACCGCCGCGCAGGTCAGAACGGAGCCGTTCTCCACGGTGAGCAAGGCTTCCACCGTTTCTCCCTTCTGCGCGGAGAGCTGGGCGCACAGCGACACACGCAGGTATCTGTCGGCCAGCGCGGTCAGCGCGATCTCAAGCGCCGCAGCGCCGAGGCTTCCGGCCAGAATACAGCCCGGCATCGCGCTTTTGCTCAGCGCCCAGACGAGAAGCCACCCAAGAAGCCACAGCCCATAGGCGATCCGATGTCCGACCATGGCTCAGATGTGATCCGGGCGGCGCACCTGCTCCAGAAGCCCGGTGAGCACGTCGGCCGCGGTCGTGTCGGAGATCTTTGCCTTGGGCGCGAGGAACAGACGGTGCGCGCAGACGTCGATGAACACGCTCTGCACGTCCTCCGGGAGAACATAGTCCCGGCCGTGCATGAAGGCGCGGCTCTTTGCCATGCGGCACACAGCCAGCGCGCCGCGCGGGCTGACGCCCAGCAGCACCAGAGGATGCGCGCGCGTGGCCTCGGTCAGGCGCGTCACATATTCCAGCAGGGGGTCTGCCATATGGACGGACTGCGCCTGCCGCTGCATCTCCAGCAGCGCCTCGGCCGAGGAGACCTCCCGCACCTGCGTCAGCGGGTCGTCCTGCTGACGGTCGCGGAGGATATTGACTTGACTTTCAAAATCGGGATAGCCCATTTCCAGCCGCACCATGAAGCGGTCGAGCTGAGCCTGCGGCAGGAGCTGCGTGCCCGCCGAGCCGACGGGGTTCTGCGTGGCGATGACGGCGAAGGGCACGGGCAGAGGATGCGTCACGCCGTCCACCGTGACCTGCCGCTCCTCCATGACCTCCAGAAGCGCTGCCTGCGTCTTGCTGGAGGTACGGTTGATCTCGTCGGCCAGCAGAAGATTCGTCATGACCGCGCCGGGCTGATAGACGAAGGTCCCGCTTTCCTTTCGGTAAATGGAGAAGCCGACAATATCCGAGGGCAGCACGTCGGGCGTGAACTGGATGCGGCCGTAACGCAGGCCGAGCGCGCGGTGGAAGGCCAGCGCAGCCGTCGTTTTGCCGGTGCCGGGGACGTCGTCCAGCAGCACATGACCGCGGGAGATCAGCGTCATGAGAATCTTTTCCATCACGTCGTCCTTGCCGACGATGACTTTATGTACTTCTGCGAGGATCTGATTTACGTTGCTGTTCATGCGTTTCTCCTTTACCATTCTTTATAGTAGTTTCCGTTGCTGTTGCCGTAGTTGCCGCCGGTCGCGGGAGAGAAGCCGCCGATGTCCTTGCCGAGGGCAAGCGTGAAGCGCACGCGGATCACCGCGCCGTCCTGCGGCTTGCAGGCATTCATGCCGTAGCCGGGATAGCGGCCATTGTAGGAGTACATCCAGCCCGACCAGCGGTAATAGTCGAATTCGCCCAGAGAGTCCATGGAGGCCGGCCTCGGGTCGTCGCCCGCGCCGAAGGCGTCCATGCCGTCTTCAATGATGATCTGCTTCAGCTCCGGGTCGATAGAATAGCCGTTGTTGATGCCGAGCTTGCCAATAGAGGCCAGATAATAGCTGCTGGCGGAGCAGGTGTAGCCGTTCTCCTCCAGAAGATCGCGGACGATCGTCAGCACGTCCGTGCCGCCCGGCACCGTGACCTGCGTCGGCGGGATCAGATAGCCCAGCCCGACGGTCGTGGCCTCGACGCTGACGGTGATGGTCACGTCTCCCTTTTCATAGTAGACCGTCCAGCTGCGCGTGACGCTGTAGCCGTCCTCGTCCGTTGCGGTCACGGTGATGGTGTTCGCGCCCTCTATGCTCAGGTAGGTGTTGTAGCCGAAGCTCGCGCCGGTCTGGCTGCAAGGCGATTTGATCCGTGTGCCGTTGATATAGACCTCGTAATTGTTCAGGTAAAGCTGCTCGTTGTTCCAGCTTCGGGCGTCGATGACCGTGATGATGTCCGGGCTTTTCAGAACCAGTCCGTCCTCCAGACCGATCACCGTATCGCCGACCTCGATGGTCGCGGCAATGCTGGGATATTTGTCCGGCGGGGTCGTACCGGGATTGCGGTGGAAGCGGACCGTCCATTTATAGCTCTGCCGCTCGCCATCGGCGTCCAGATAGCGCAGCAGCAGATATTTCGGCCTGCGCGTATCGACCTGCACGGTGTACCAGCCGTCGGCGCTGGGCTGGAGAAGGTTGTCGTCATAGCGCACCTGCGTGATCTGCTCCTTGCCCGTTTCCTGATTCAGATAGAAGCGGAAGCGGAATTCCTTGGAGTCCAGATACAGCGGCAGCTCCTCGCGGATGTGCTGCGGTTGCTTGGTGTCGTTGTCGATGACGGTGTCCGAGAAGCTCGTGGTGATCTTGAAGCCGTCCTCGCGGTAGTCGATGCGATAGGTTTCCGAGGCGCTGCCGACGCGGTCGCTGGCGCTGACCTCGATCACATTCGTGCCGAATTGCAGCGTGACGTCGAAGGTGTCGGAAGAGGACGTGACGGTCTTGCCGTTCAGCCGCACCGCCGCGCGCAGCGGCAATCCGTCGCGCAGACCGTAGGCCACGAAGCGCAGCCCGCTCTCGGCCGTGCTGTGCAGCTCGCTCAGAGGCGTGCTGTCCTGCGCGCGGTAGGCGACGATCACGGTTTTGCCCGCGGGGCTGTAGCTGACGGTGTAGGCGCGGGAAGCGATGATGTTGTCCGTGCCGTCAAAGTAGGCCACGCGCACGACGATGGTGTTCGTGCCCTCGGCCAGCCGGATCATCACGCTGGTGGACGCGGCGCGGAAGGAGAACTCCTCCCCGTTGACGATCACCGTCAGCCCGCGCACCTGCAAAAGCGGCTTTAAGTGCCGGATGGTGAAGGTATAGTCGCTGTAATCGACAGTATCGCCGTCAATGATGCTGGTTTCAAAATAGCGGTCGGGGTCGCCCACCTCGGAGCTGCCCGGCTCCTCGGACGGCTCACGCGACGGCGTCTGGCCGCCGGAGCCGCCGCCGCTGCCGCTGATGTCCAGAAGGTCGCCGATGTTCGTGCGGCCCGGCGTGGTGACCGGTTCCTCCGCGGGAACGTCGCCGGGATCGTCCGGCGTGGGAATGGGATCCTCCGGCTGATCCTGCGGCGGCGCGGTCTCTTCGGGCTGCTCCGTCTGTTCCGGCTGCTCCGTCTGCGCCTCGCTCGGTTCGGTGGAGGGTTCCTCCGGTTCCGTCGACGGTTCGGTCTGCTGGTTGTCATTTGCATTGTCGAACCGCTTCAGATTGTCGGCGTCGTACAAAAGCTCGGCATCCGACAGCAGCATCCGCGAGGCCGGCTCCTGCTCCTGCCGCTGCGGCTCGCCCTTCTGCAAATTCAGAAAGGAAAAGCCCAATGCAAGGCATAAAAGAAGAAGCAGCCCCGCTCGGAGAAACGGCTCAAATCGTTTTTTCACAGATCTCACCTCTGTTTCGGAACATCACGGGAAGGAGAAAGGCAGATTTACCCTTCTCCTTCCTGCGTTACATGACTTTATTTTTCTTTTGCGCGCTTCGCGGCCAGGAACCACTTGACCAGACCGAAGATCAGCGCGGCTGCGCCCAGAATTCCGGCGATCAGCCAGACGATCGTCCAGTCGAAGCCCCTGTTTTCATCCTCCGGCTTCGGCTCGCCGGGCTCGGTCGGCTCCTCGGAGGGCGTCTGTCCATCGAGCAGCGCCTGATAGGCTGCGACGGCCGCGTCCAGCGCCGCCTTGTCCTCTGCGGGCAGAAGCGCCTTCTGCGCATCGGTCAGCGCATTGAATGCGTCGAGCGCCGCTTCGATCGCGTCCTTGCGTTCGAGCGTCACCTCGCCGATGGCGTGGATCAGGTCGGAAACCGCCTTGACCGCCTCGTCATCCGTTTCGGCAGGCTCTGTCGGCTTGCCGGCTTCCGAAGCGCCGGGTTCCGTCGGTTTGGTATCCTCCGGCTTCTGCGGCTGCGAGGGTTCCGTCGGCTTTTCGACCTCGGCGGTGCGGTAGTATTCCTCCGCAGCCTTCAGCTCCTCCAACCGGGTGACATACTGCTTCTGTGCATCGGTCAGCGCGTCATAGCGCTCCCGCGCGCGGCGCAGATTCCGGTTCAGCTCCGCGAGGGATTCCTCCGTCGGTTTCTCCGGAAGCGTGCCGATCTGCTCAATGAGAAGGTCGGCAACCTGCGCGCAGTAGCGGTCCATGACCTTCTGCGTGTCCTCCTGCGAGGTGCAGGCGCCAAGCTCCGCGGCGGCGGCATCTGCCAGCGCGCTGATGCGGTCGCCCAGCGCAGGATATTTTACCTGATCCTTTGCGCGCTGCGCCTTCAGATCGTCCGCCGCCTTGCGGTAATCCGCAAGCAGCTTCTCCGCAGCTTCCAGCGCCGCCGTCTTTTCTTCCGGGACGAGCGCCTTCTGTTCCTCGGTCAGCGCGTCATAGGCGGCGCGCGCCGTCTTGAGCGCATTCTCCTTCACCTCGGCCATGGTCGTTTCGCCGGAGGTAAAGGCAAGATCGTCGATCAGCGCGCCCGCGATGTTCGCGCAGTAGCGACCCAGCGCCAGAACCGCGCCGTCCTTGTCCGTGCAGGCCAGCAGCTCGGTCTTTGCCGCCTCGGCCAGCGTCTGCACGGCTTCGGCGATCTGCGGGTAGGAGGCAGCGTCCGCCGCCGCCCATGCTTCGACCGTTTCCGCGGCCTTGCGGTAGACGGCAAGGAGTTCCTCCGCCGCCTCTAGCGTCTGTTCGCTGTTTTCCTCCAGCAGCGCCTTCTGCGCCTCGGTCAGACCGTTCAGCGCCCTGCGTGTGCGTTCGAGCTTTTCCGCAGCCTCGTCCAGCTCGCCCATGGTGGTCGTCCCGGCGGCGAAGCCGACATCCGCCAGCAGCATCCGGACGACATCCGCGCAGTAGCCGTCGAGAACGGGCGCAAGCTCTTCCTGCCTGGTGCAATTGCCCAGCTTCTCCTGCGCCTGCGCGCTCAGCCCGGCGAGCTTTTCCTCAAGGTCGGGGTAGGCTGCCTTGTCCTCGGAGGCCCACTGCTTGAGCAGATCAAGATCCTTTGCATAGAGCGCGGCCAGCGCCTGAATGTCCGTGAGCTTCGCGTAGTCCTGCACCAGCGCCTGCTGTGCCTCGGTCAGTGCGGCGTAGGCCGCTTCGATCTCCTCCGCCTTGCCCGCAAGCTCCTTCATGGGCGCGCCCTGTGCGGCAGCGACCAGAAGATCGACGACGTGCGCGGCAAAGCCGTCCACGACCGTCTCCGCCTGCGCGGCGTTTGCGCTCTTGGTAATGGCATCGCAGTCAGACGTATAGCGTTCGGTCAGCCTGGCCTCGATCGCGGGATAGGCCGTCTTTGCCGCCTCATAGGCCTCGGTCAGCTTCCGGAGCACGGCAGCGCGCGCCTCGTCCAGCAGCTTCTCCGGGTTCATGGCCTCCAGCGCCGCATGGTAAGCGTCCACGATGCTCTGCGCGTCCGCCGCCGTGCGGATGGTCTCCGCCGTCTGGCCGAGCATTGCTTCCAGCGCCGTGCGCTGCGCGTCGGAGATCAGGGATTCTACATTCGTATGGTAATATTCGTTCAGATAGGCGATCACCGCTTCGCGGTTGTTCTCCAGCAGAAGCTGCCACGGGAAGATGGGATAACCGCCGTTGAGATCGGCAATGCTCTCGATCAGGCCGTCGAAGATGCCCGCCGTCAGCATATCCACGGCGTAGATGCGGTCGCCCTGGCTGCTCTTCCAGCCCAGCGCCGTGCGCGCCGTCCCGGAGAGGACATAGAGGTTGTCGCAGTATCTGCCGTCAATGGGGAAGCCGGCGAGCGTGCCGATGTGGTCGACCTTCGTGCCGGTGTCCAGAACGCCCGCGTTGTAGCAGTTTTTTACAACGAGCTTCTTGCTGCCGGTGGAGGTGGTCTTGCCGTAGCTGCCGCTCTCGCCGCCGAGGATGCCGCCGGCGATGATGCCGCCGGAGATCACGCCGGTGTTATAGCAGGTGTCGATGAGGAGGCTGCCGCCGCCCATTCCGTCTGTGACGCCCACGATGCCGCCGATGCCGCCGGCAGGCCATTCGCCCGTACCGATGACAAAATTTACGTCGTTGGAGATGTGGCCGGTGTTCAGGCACTCGTGCAGTCTGGTTTCGTCATCACCGCTGGCATAGATGCGGCCCGCGATGCCGCCGACGCCGGAGGCCTTGTTGACCGTGACGTCGCCGGAGTTCACGCAGCGCTCCAGTGTTGTATACTTGACAAGGCCGATAAAGCCGCCGAGTGCGCCGCCGCTGTAGCTGCTGTAGCCACGGCCAAGGTAGCCGCTGCCGGTGTACTGGCAGGTGATGCTTCCCTCAAAGCGGCAGTCGGTGAAGGAGGTCGCACTGGCCACGCCGGTAAAGCCGCCAAGATTGGCGTTGCTGTTGGTCAGGCCGGTGATGGTGATCTTCACGTCGGAAACGCAGTTTTCAAATTCACCGGCGGAAACATCCGCGGCCACACCGCCCACGGAAACCTTGCCGACATCCGCGAGCGCGATCTCGCCTCTGACGGTCAGGTTGGAAACCTTCGTGCCACCGTAGGCAAGGCCGATCAGGCCGGCATAGCCGGAGCCTGCCTTGCTGATGTACAGGCCGGAAACGGTGTGGCCCTGTCCGTCGAGGCTGCCGCGATAGGCGCGGCCTTTCGTCTGTCCGATGGGCGTCCACTCGCAGTAGCCGAGGTCGATGTCTGCGGTCAGGACCGCCTTGGCGGAGGCCGAAACGGTGTTGTCGTTGATGCTCTTTGCGAGCCAGGCAAGCTCTGCCGGCGTACCGATCTGATAAACGCCGTCCTTCTGCTCAGGCTGGGTAACCGTTTCGCCGTCCCATGCGTCCGCGTTGCGCGCGGAGGCAAGGAGGTTCGTTAGCTCCCGCTGCGCGGCCTCATAGACGTCCTCCAGCTTCTGCGCGGCGGACTGCCGCAGCGCTTCCAGCTCGGCATAAGAGGTGATCTCATCCAGCGCGGGCGTCGCTGCCGTGTGCAGGTCGGACTTGCTCTCGTCCAGCACCGCCTGAATGGCCTTCTGCCACCGCTCGGCAAGCGCGGTCAGGTCGCCCGCCTGCCCGGTCAGGGCGTCTGCGTACTTCTTTTCCAGTGCGGCCAGCTCGTCGAGGATCTCCTGCCGCGCGAGCTTCAGCGCATCCTGCGCCGCCTGATCCGGATCCGGCGCGGTGTCACCCTCGGCAAAGCCCTTGACCAGCTCGGTCAGCACCTTGCGCGCTTCGGCATAGAGACGCTCGACCTCTTCGACCGTCTTTGCGCCATCCAGCTTCAGCCTCCAGCCCTCGTAGGCGCGCAGGAGCGCCGCCGCATCCTCCTGAGAATACTTCTTTCCGTAGATAAATTCGTTGTAAAGGCCATTCGCCGCCTTGGTGGGGTAGGTCTCGACCTCCTTGAGCTTGCCGTCGATGTTCTCGCTGCCCAGATAGGTCTGGCGGACGTCCGTCACGTCGGAGAGCTTCTTCGCCGCATCCAGCGCGGCGTCGGCCTCGGCCAGAAGCCCGTCGATCGTCTTTTTATTCTCGGCATCGTAGAGATTGCCGTCCACGAAGGCGTGCATCTCCTCGCGCAGCGCGGCCTTGGCGGCCGCCAGCTCCGTGGGAACCTCGGCGAGGGTCTTTTCCGCTTCTTCCAGCGCGGCGTCGATCTCCTCGGCGGTGGTGCACAGCTCGACCTTGCGGACGCACTGCATGACGGTGTCATTGTAGAGCTTGGTCTGCGTTCCGTAGATCTTGTAGTTTTCGTCGCGGTCGCTGACGCGGATCAGTTTGCCCAGAAGGGTACGCGTTGCGGTGAGCTTCTCCCACATACCGCCCTTGACATTGACCGTCGGGGTGATCTCGCCCACGCGCATGGTGTCGGTGCCGTTCGTGCCGGTCGCCGCGGCATAGCCCCAGAGGGTGTTGTCCACACTGCTGCTCTGGGCGTGCTGCACGTCGCCCGCGCGCCAGTTGCCGACAAGCGCACCGGTCATCGGTGCAGTCGCGGAATACTCATAGGCGGCGTTATACTGGTTGCGGTTGGTCTCGCCGTAGATCGTGCCCGCGTTGTAGGCGTATTGCAGGCAGAACGTGGTCTTCTCGTCGGCGTAGCCGACGATGCCGCCGGTGCCGTGGGTATCGGGATTAGACGCCGACGCGCCATACACATCGCCGTAGTTGGTCACATAGTCAAGCTGCGCATTGCTGTCCTGAATGACATAGCCGAGAATACCGCCGACCCTGAGCTCGCCGCGCACCTCCGCGTAGTTGACGCTTTCGCGCACCTTGGCAATGCCGGAGATCAGGCCGACGATGCCGCCCATACTGCTGCCTTTGCCGCCAAGATAACTCAGCTCGTAGCCGCGCAGCCGCATATGGTTCTCGCAGTAGCGGATCAGGCAGCCATCGCTGGGCTCACTGGCCCCGGCTGCGCCGGCGATGCCACCGATGGAATTGACCATATTGCCGCTGTATTTGCTGTCATCCGTCGTCAGGAAAAGGCCGTAGGTGCGGCAGTTTTCGATGGAGCCGCCGGTCATGCAGCCCGCAATGCCGCCGATGGCGGAAATGCCCTTCCAGCTGCCGAGGAAAGCGGAAACCTCGCAGTTGTAGATCTCGCCCGCGTTGGAGCCCGCGATGAGGCCGGAGCCGGCAGACTGCACGGCGCGGATGCGTCCGGCAGCCTTCACGTTTTTCACCGTGCCATAGTCGCTGCGGTTGGAATAGTTCCGGCCGATATAGCCGAACAGACCTTGAATGGTGTTGCTTTCGTCGGTGCTCCAGATGCCGTGGATGATATGGTTCTGGCCGTCGAAGGTGCCCATGTAGGGCTTATTCTTCGTGCCGATGGAGGTCCACTCCTGACGGTTCAGGTCGATGTCCGCCGTCAGCACGGCGCAGGCCGAAGCGCTGCCGCCGTTGACCTTTTCGGCAAACCATGCCAGCTCCGCGCCCGTGCCGATCCGGTAGGGGTCGGCCTTCGTGCCGCTGCCCACGGGCCGGGTCTTCGTCGTGCCGTCCCACTTGTCCGCCACGCCGGAGTCGATCTTCGGCACGGTGTACTTCTCGCGCACGGCAAGGAGCTTGGCATTCCACTCCGCCTTGGCCGCGTCCAGCGCTGCCTGCGTGCGAGTGGCTTCCAGCGCGGCAAGGCCGTCTGCCAGCGTCTGCTCCAGTGTCTTTGCCATCGTTTCCAACTGCTCAGAGGCTTCCCTCGTCCCCGGCAGCTCATGCCAGACGGCCGAGAGCATCCCGCGGTCGGTGTCGAGCGCGTAGAGCTGCTTTGTGTAGGTCGTGTAGATATCCTGCTGCGCCGTAAGCTTTTTGCCCGCAAATTCCTTCTCGGCTCTGATGGTAAGTACCCCAGCCATGTTCTTTAGCGCGGTGTCGGCGATTCCGGTTAGCAGCGCCGCCTGACGCTCGCCGTCGGCGGTGATCGCCTCCGGTTCCATGCTTTCCCAGCCCTCCGGCTCGACAAAGCCGACTTTCAGCTCCTTCTTGGCGGTATTATAGTACGCCGTCAGAAACTCCCAGTTCTCGTCGCTGTAGCGGTAGTAGCTGTTCTGATAGTCGCCGCCATGGTCACGATTCTGGCGGTAGGTATAGGTGTTGTAGCCGACATATTTCGTGCCGTCGATGGTCTTGCCGTTGTCCAGCGCGTCCAGTGCGGCAGCCCTTGCTTCGTCAAAGGCTTTTTGGGCCGAAACCAGCGCCTTTTCCTGCGGCGTATCCTGGGAAGCCGGCTTTTCCAGTTCCCATGCCAGTACCGGCCAGCCGTCGCCCATTTCGCCAGAGACCGTGTAGTAGGAGTCATCCCCGTTCAGATACGCCACGGCATCCTCGACGCTGTTGGAATAGTCCCACGCGCGGCAGATCTGCTGACCATCGCCCCACTCATAGGGATTCAGACCGTTTTCTCCCTCAATTGCCTCGGAGTAGGTCATGTTGTGCGCCAGATCGCTGCCGATCTCAGGAGTACTGCCGAAGAAATCACCCGCAGCATAGTCGGAGGTAATCGCGGCGGTGCGCTGGGCCCATTGGGGATTCAGGTAATCGTTATCATCCGTGGAGGCAGAAGTATAACAACCGACGATTGTGGGCGTACCATAGCTAAGGCCGATCAGGCCGCCTGCGTAACCGACGCCGTCCCCCCCGGACGCATGAATGGCAGCAGAGTTGTAGCAATATTCCAGCATGATATCCGAGTCTGCCCAGCCAACAATACCGCCGTAGCCGTTTGTACCTTCTTCATAGGTGCCGGTGATCTCGCCGTGGTTGGCGCAGGCAATGATCTCGTTGTCCGTATCGTAGACATAGCCCACAATGCCGCCCACGCCATTGGAGGCATCGCCAATGGAAAACGCCACATTGGAACTGCAGTTTTCGATCCGGTTCCTTCCGCCAATCGCAGCCGCAATGCCGCCATAGCAGAGGTACAAGTCTCCGCTGTCCTCCTCGGCCGTGACCTTTCCCTCCACACGGACATTTTTGACGGTTGCCCGTTCCAGCGTATCAAAAAGGCCCACATAGCTATGCGTCCAATCGGCATTAACGGTGATGTCCAGCGTCACGGTATATCCGTGACCATCAAAAGTGCCGCTGTACGGCTTATCCTTAAGGCCGCCGATGGCAGCCCAGTCATACCCCGTCAGGTCGATGCTGCTCAGAAGCTCGCCGCAGATGGAGGTGTACCCCTCGTCAACCAGCGCGCCAAAGGCCATCAGGTCTTCGGCATCTCTGATCTGGTAAGGGCTGTCCTTGGTTCCCTTGCCCTCGAGCGTGCCGCCCGTGGCAAAGGCCGTCGCCGGGAGCGTGCCGAGAATCAGCACAAGCGTAAGAAACAGCGCAATTCCTCTTTTCATGATAATTCACCTCATATTTTATGCTATATAACAAGGGGCAGGCGCCCCGCTGACAAGTAAGACGGCTCCCGATACGAAAAAACTCCGCACGACACCCAGCCGTGCGGAGTTGCTCCGTTTCATAAAATCGCAGCTTCCCGGTATGGGCAGGAACCGACGCGCGACCCGACGTATCTGACTTATCCGGTTTTCCCGGCATCACAGTGACCCGCTCGCGGGGCTTCTCACCCCATTCCGTCTCCGGCGAAAGCCGGGAGGCAGCGCGTTTTATATATTTCATCAAATAAACAAACCAATTATACCAGCTTCTGCAAATAAATGCAAGACAGTTTTCCATCTTTTTCCTGTTCTTCTGCAAACTCTTTCAAAACCCGCGCGGGCTTCCTCATCCCAGTTCCTTTAAAAACTCCCGGATCGCCCGGACGAAGGCGTCCGCCCTCAGCACGGTGGATAAATGGCCGCCGGAAATATAGGTGATTTTCGGACTATGCATCAGGCGAACGAGATCCTGCTGCATTTTCCCGGAGAAAAAGTCCTGATCGGGCAGGATGAGCAGGATCCTGCCTTCCAGCGCCGCAAAATCCGCCTCCGTCACCGGCGTCTGGTTCATCACATCCGCCAGCAGACCGGAGATATGCACATCCTTCTCCTGCTTGTAATCCTTGAAGATGGTTTCGAACATATCCCGGGCGTAGACGATCTCCTCCGCGCTTTCGTTGCGGATATGGCGCATGCTGGCCCGGATGAGCTTCGGCTTCAGCTTCTCGTAGTTGCAGTGCTTCATGTACCACAGCATGAGCGGCGCAAGACGGTACTTTTTCTCCAGTCCTTCCAGACGGAAGCGGCGCAGGCTGTCCTGTACCTTCCGGCGGCGTTCGGCCTTCGTACCGGAGCGAACGCCGCAGAGGATATTCTGCATGACGGTCATGTTCGGAAACAGCGCATACTGCTGAAAGAGGTACCCGACCCGCCGCTGCTGCGGGGTCAGGTTGACGCGCGCTTCGCTGTCAAAGAGCGTCTTGCCGTCCAGCACGATGCGGCCGCGGTCCGGTGTCATGATCCCGGCGATGCACTTGAGCGTGACGCTCTTGCCGCTGTCGGAGGCGCCGAGCAGCGCCATGATCCCGCCGGAGGTTTCAAACTGCGCGTGCAGGGTGAAGGCGCCCAGCTTCTTTTCAATATCGACCAGAAGGCTCATGCGGCTCCCCTCCTTCCGCGTCCGGCAGCCAGAAGATTTTTCTTTTCCAGCATATTCACGATCAGCAGGATCACCGCGGAAATGGCGATATTGATCAGCACCCATTTCAGCGCAAGTGCGTCGTTGTTGATCTGCCAAATCTGTTACCGTTGTTGATACCATATCAACAACGGTAATTTTTTATTTTCCGCCGTCTGAGGAGTGGTTTTTGCGAAAAGCAGGACTTTACCCGAACATTTCCGTCCATCGGCACGATGTACGCCCGGATTTGCTGCGGCCATGATGAGAAAGATAAGGTACAATAAGTTGCGCAAATTGAAAATCGCATAAAAGAAGACATAGCTTGCAGGCTCTGGTAGAATGAAGTTACCACACAAAC